>OGYG01002280.1_pt1 | contig 9695 bp, 11 predicted proteins | sample 1576481 | NCBI WGS metagenome assembly OGYG01 (sample SAMEA3541497, study PRJEB24748) | human gut metagenome | biome: human gut; feature: human-associated habitat; material: faeces | place: China | collected 2012 | reverse complement strand
TGAAAAGTGGTTGGGAGAATTGGAAAATCTTGAACAGGAGATTCACTCCGCACAGGAAATTCGTGAGGAAGCAGATAAAAAAGCAGAAGTGGCTAAGAAAGAAGCAGCACGATATGAGAAAAAACTGGCGGAGATTGCTCCTATGGTAAAGGATATGGAACGATTTGCAGTTAAGTATTCGTATGATCCAGAGGAAGTGCTGCCGGAAGCAGGAACATTGGAAAGCGGAAAGACTTACAGAGAGAAAAAGGCAAAACCACTGATTGGGAAAATCATAACAGTTCTGCGGGCTGTGTATCGGGAATATTTGAGTGTTTCTAACCGATTTGAAAAACTGCAAGATGCATATAACAGAGAGCAAGACAGAAATAAAAGGTTAAAGAACCGATTAGAAGAGTCTTTAGGGGAAAATCGGGAACTTCGGACGATTGCAACGGATTTTGGTCGTGTAAGAACAGTTATGGGGGCTGAACAGGTAAATGCAGTTATTGACCGGGCAAAGCAACAGGAACAGATAGAAGCTGAACAGAAACGGGCTGTAAGGAGAAAACACAGTAGAGAAGCTCGGTAATTGAAAGAGGGATACTTAAAGCCCTCTTGACTGTCATGAAGTGAATCCTCGTCAGTTAGTCGAGAAAAGTGTGGCTATAAAGTTTACTCTTGATGGACTGACGGGGATTTGCTGGTTTTGCTTTACAGTGAAATGACTGGGAGATATAATGAAAACAATTACTTTATGACTAGATATAGGAGGACAATATGAAACGGTCTTTAGGTATAATATGTGTTTTTTTAATTGTATTTTTATTGAGTGGATGCGGAAAATCGTCATTTGATGGTAGCAGAATAGGGAATGATAGCCAGTTTGTTATGGAGTACAAAATTTTTAATACTACGGATGAGCAATCATTGCTCTTAGAATCGGGAGATATTATTAGGACGGAAGTTATAGTTGACAGTGGAAAATTGTCGATAAAAATTCAAAAAGATAGTGACACCCCGATTTATGAAAGAGATGATATAGTAACTTCTGAAAATTTTGATGTTGAAATTCAAGAGAGTGGAACATATAAGATTACAGTTATAGGAGAAAATACAAAAGGTGGTGTAAATTTTAAGAAAGTTGATGGAGAGAAAGCGGAACAGGAAGAAACACAACAAGGGATAAGTGAAAAGACGATTGATTTAGGCGGGGCATTTCAGGAGATTAATGGCTGTGCGGTGATTTATTCGCCAGTACAAGAGGAATATTCATTTTTTAATGAAGATATGTGTCGGCAAGAAGTATCGCCCTATTCTACTTTTAAGATTATTTCAGCTTTATTAGGATTACAAAAAGGTGTTATTGTTGATGAATCGTCGACAATGGGGTATGACGGAACGGATTATGGAAATGCAGAATGGAATGGGGATTTAACATTAGAAGAAGCATTTGAGAAATCATGTATATGGTATTTTCGAGAAGTGATAGATCTAGTTGGTAGGGATAAAATGCAGGAAGAATTAAAGAATTTACAGTACGGGAATTGCGATATTTCGGAGTGGAATGGTAGCAATATCAATCCTTTGGAAAATCTAAATGGTTTTTGGTTAGATTCTTCGTTGAAAATTTCGCCGTTGGAACAAGTAGAAGTTTTGAGTAGGATATTTGAGGGACATAGTGATTACGATAGCAGAAATATAGAAATTTTGAAAAGAATAATGTTAGTGGATAAAAACGATTCCCAGAAAATTTATGGAAAAACAGGAAGTGGGAATGGAGAGGCATGGTTTGTTGGTTTTTCTGAATCAGATGGAGAACGGAAATACATTGCTATATATTTAAATGATAGTGAACATAGAGATCAGATTTCTGGAAATAAAGCTAAAGAGATAGCTTTAGAAATCATAAAATGAGAGGGAGCTTATTGCGTAACAGTTTTTTGAAAAGTGTTGACACATATTCTTTTTTTGAGTATCATTGGATACAGACACCAATGGACAAATTATTTAGTTTTATTACGATTACCGCTATTTTACAAAAGATAAAACCATTGGGAGATACTTTTTGTATAATGGAGGTATGAGTATGGAATTTATTGAAATGGAGCAGTTGTCTTTTATTATTGCAAAAGAACTGGGTGTGGATAAATCAGATATTGATTTAGTAAAGAGTATTCGCAAAGATAGAGAAGCATATTATTTAGCTTTGAAACAAATCCCTGTTGAAATACCGAAAGCGAAAGTAATGAAAAGACCTTTTTGATTCGGCATTTGTTTTTGAAGGTTGCGGTAATCATAACAGCACTCTCTGGAGACAGAGGGTGCTATTTGTTTCAAAAATGCTGCCTGATTTTGAAAAAAGCGTTGTTAATTTGTGAGGATTTGTTATAATTAATGCGTGGCAACATTTTGGCAACAGAAAATCAGTAAGCCAGAATAAATGATGTAATTGAAGTAAAAACAGGCGTGTATTTGTATAAAACTTAAATAAATATAGTTAAGAACAACAAAGAACACGCCGAATTTGAATAGTACGAGAAAGCATAATTTATTTTATATAGCAGGTAGTCTATTGGATTACCTGCTGTGTTTATATTATTTTAGTATGTATAGATTTTGTTGCCATAAATTTGTTTTTGAGGAGGACTAAAATGGAATGGTTTTTTGATGGATTAGGTACAGAACTAGTTTCTATGTTTGTGGGTCTGTTTCTTGGGGCTGGTGCAGGCGTTATAGCAGGATATAAGATTGGTATAAATAAAAGTGTACTCAGGCAGAATCAGAAAGCAGGAACTGATTCGAAACAAAAACAAATAGGAAAATCTGTGGTTGACTCTTCGGGGGATGAGTTGAATGTTGAATCAAGTAATTCTAAAATTAAGCAAAATCAAAAGGCGGGTAATGAATCGGTTCAAACACAGATTGGAGGAATTAGTCGTGGTAAGCGATAAACAAATACAGAAGGCTGGAGAAAATTCGCAACAAATACAAGCTGGCGTAATTAATATTACAAATGTCATGGGAATAGATGAAAAAAGGGCGAGAGAAATATTTAATGAAATGTATGCAATTGCACGAAGGGATTTTTCAAAGGATGCGTATGAATGTGCAAACGAGAGAGTGGCACAATTTGAAGAATCACTTATGCCTAAAATAATGCAGATTGATGGTGCATTAGAAAAGTTTGCAGATCCCTCATTTCAGTTTCTTATAATAGAGGCACACAAGACGGCAGCAGCGACAGAAAGAATTGCAGATTACGACTTGCTGTCTGAATTATTGGTACATAGAATTCAAAAAGGCGAAAAAAATAGAAAAGTTCGTGCTGGGATAGCTAGGGCAGTTGAGATTGTTGATCAAATAGATGATGATGCATTATGTGCACTTACGGTATCACATGTAGTTGGCAAATTAATTCCAATAGCTAATTCCGTTAAAGAAGGATTAGATGTACTGGAAAATACATTCAGTAAACTTATTTATACTGAATTACCAAGAGGAAGGGAATGGCTAGACCATTTAGAGATATTAGATGCGGTTCGCTTACCGTCATTTGGGAGCTTAAAAAAAATAGGACAGTTTTATCCGGAACAACTAGACGGATATGCTTGTGTGGGTATTGCGAAGGGAACAGACAAATATAATAAAGCGATTTCATTGTTGGAAAATAATCAAATGCCCAATGCGTTGTTAGTTGATAATGAATTATTAGATGGGCATGTAAGATTGCCAATTTGTGCAAAAACATCTATTGATTCATTAAGACTTGTAAATACGAGAGTAATAAATGGACAACTTGAAGAGAGATATTTTGAACTTTCAAAAGAGCAAAAAGATATTTTAGTGAATATATATAATCTATATGATAACAATGAGGAATTGAAAAAGAAAGTTGATGAAAGATTTATGGATGAATGGAAGAAAAGAAAGACACTTGCGTCCTTATGCGAGTGGTGGGACAGTATTCCAATTTTATTTGAGATTACAGCAGTTGGTAACGTCTTGGCTCATTCAAATGCACAGCGTTGTGACAAAAGTATTCCTTCAATGGATTAAAAAGTGATTGATTAATAGAGGTTAGACCTATATAATATAGCTGTGGCAACATTTTGGCAACAGAAAATCAGTAAGTCAGAATAAATGATGCAATTGAAGTAAAAAACAGTGTGTATTTGCATAAAAATTAAACTAATATAGTTAATAACAACAAAGAACACGCCGAGTTTGAATAAACAAAAATGCTTAGTAAAACCGGCGTTTATGCGGGTTTGCAGCACTTTTAAAAGTCTTTTGATAACAAATTGATAACAGTTGCATGAGAGCCATTATTCTTATAATCCGGTGGTTTTAAGGTTAGAGAATGATTGACAGGTGGTTGTGCAACTAATAAATCCATATTATTTAGAAAGCCCTTAGCTGTGGGTAAAAACTCATGGCTAAGGGCTTTTTTGTCGTATTTATTTATCTGGTTTGAGTTTGTCTTGGAACATTTCGACCAGAGTGTCGCTAAGTGCCTGTGATGGGACTTTTGCCCATGTTTGAGTGGTATCAAACTCCGGGTAGTGGTAACGCCACTCATCGTATTTGTCTTTACTGATTTCTTCAGAAGATAGCTTGTCAGCCTGTTCTTTCCAGGCATACAGCATTTTCTGGAGTTCGTGAGCATCTTTGCCTTTGGAAGTATCGACTTTCAGACAGATTTCTCCGTCTGATTCACTGACAGTCAGACCGTACAAATCTTCAAGGGTAAATAAAGTGTGCATCAGTCCGATATAGCTGTCAATGTCAGGCACATCGAGGGCATGAGGGGAAACATCCAGAGCCTGTGCCAGTGCAGCAGTAAGTTCCGCCTTCGGTTTTCTTGTTCCTGTTTCGTATTGTGCTAAACGTACATCGGCACTTCGCTCAGGAAAGCCGACAATCGTACCAAGATATTTTTGTGTCATCCCACGCAGAATGCGGAAAAAATGGATTCTCTCTCCAATCGCCATAACGTGTCCACTCCTTGTATGTATTTTACAATGAGTATAGCAGATATGTTTAGGAGAAGTCAAGATAATACAAAACAAAAAAGTTTAATATTTTCCGAAAAGCCACTTGACACAAGCAAATATGCTTAGTATAATAAGTTCGAATTAAGCAAATAAGTTTAATAAAAACAAAATGACCGTCCGAACAGTATAAACCGCCAAGACCTTGCCAGACGGCAAGCGAGCGCCTGATCTATTACGGTATATCGGGACAGCACAGTGCCGAACAGGGAATACCTGCTGGAACTTCATTCGGATAGAACGGCAATCAAAAACGAAAGAAAGGACTGATTATATGAAAAACAGATTTATTTGTGCCGAAGAAGTGGCACAGGAACTAAGCGTATCAAAGCCGTATGCTTACAAGCTAATCCGTCAGTTGAATGAGGAACTGAAAGAAAAAGGCTTTATTACTATTTCAGGACGGGTAAACCGCCAGTATTTCTATGAAAGGCTCTACGGAACAGGAAATCCCCAAGGGGATACCACTATGTCCTACAAGGCAGGACAGGAATAAGGAAAGGAGGATGAATAATGCCGGTATTCAAGAACGAGAGCAATGGAACATGGTATGTGATGGCGAGATATGTCAACTGGAAAGGCGAGCGTAAGCAGAAATGCAAGCGTGGATTTTCTACCAAGAAAGAAGCACAGGAATGGGAGCGAATGTTTCAGTTGCAGAACTCCTCTGATATGGATATGAGTTTTGAAGCTTTTACCGAACTGTATATCCGGGATATGAAAAGCCGTCTGAAGGAGAATACATGGCTGACAAAGGAGTATATCATCCGCACAAAGATTTTACCTTATTTCGGCAAGTTGAAAATCAGCGAGATTTCTACAAAAGAGGTTATCGCATGGCAGAATGAGATGCTTGCCTATCGGGACGAAAAGAAAAAGCCATACTCACAGACCTATCTGAAAACGCTGCACAATCAGTTGTCCGCTATCTTCAATCATGCGGTGCGGTATTATGAGCTGCGTTCCAATCCAGCCGCTAAAGCGGGAAATATGGGAAGTGAGGAACACAAGGAAATGCTGTTCTGGACGAAAGAAGAATACAAGAAATTCTCATTTGAGATGATGGACAAGCCTGTTTCCTTTTACGCTTTTGAAATGCTCTACTGGTGCGGCATCCGTGAAGGAGAACTGCTGGCACTGACCGCCGCTGATTTCGATTTTGAGAAAGAAACGGTCAGAATCAATAAGTCCTATCAGCGATTACACGGCGAAGATGTGATTACCACACCGAAAACAAAGAAAAGTAATCGTATGATCAAAATGCCGAAGTTCCTCTGTGAAGAAATGCAGGAATATTTGCAGATGCTTTACGGATTGAAGAAGAAAGACCGAATCTTTACAGTCACAAAAAGTTATCTTCATCACGAGATGGACAGAGGTGCGAAAGCCGCAGGCGTAAAACGAATCCGTATCCATGATTTACGGCACAGCCACATCAGCCTGTTGATTGATATGGGATTTTCAGCGGTGGCGATTGCAGACCGTGTAGGGCATGAAAGCATTGACATCACTTACCAGTACGCTCATCTGTTCCCGTCAAAGCAAACGGAAATGGCAGATAGATTAGACGATTTAGGGAAAGGAGAGATTGAAAATGTCAGCTAAAAACAGAGATAACAAAAACCGTTGGAGAAACATTACAGTAGGGTTTCGGGTATCGCCCGAAGAAAATGAACTCATCAACAAGGCAGTTGCCTTATCGGGACTGCCGAAGCAGGAATATTGCTACCGCCGTTGTCTGAATCAGGATGTAGTGGTGCAGGGCAATCCGAGAGTATACAAGGCACTCAAAACGGAACTTTCCGCTGTCCTCACAGAATTGAAGCGGATTGAAGCAGAAAACGGTGTGGATGAGGAACTGCTGAATGTCATTGAATTGATCGCTGTTATTCTGGGCGGTCTGAAAGGAGAGGACGAGGATGGAAAATAAAAAAGAAAAGACTGCCCTGGATGTATCTGTTGGCGCAGATACGGAGCAGCCAATTCGTAAAAACACTACAAGTAGTATATCCGAGAATGGTGGAAATATCAAGAGTTTTGAGGAATTGCAGAGAGAAATGCAGTTGCGATCAGACCCGTCCTATCTCCAGACAATCTCCATGAATGAACTGTTTGACACACAGTATCGGAGTAAGCAGCCGTTGATTGACGGTCTGCTCTACCCCGGCACTTATATCTTTGCAGGTTCGCCCAAACTGGGGAAGAGCTTTCTGATGGCACAGCTTGCCTACCATGTCAGCACAGGTACACCGCTTTGGAATTATACCACCCGAAAAGGAACGGTGCTGTATCTGGCACTTGAGGACGATTACTGCCGCTTGCAGGAGCGTCTGTACCGGATGTTCGGGACAGAAAGTACCGATAATCTTTACTTCTCTGTTTCTGCCAGCCAGCTTGGAAATGGACTGGATGAACAGCTTGCAAGATTTGTGGCAGAGCATAAGGACACGAAGCTGATTATCATTGATACGCTTCAGAAAGTGCGTGAGGTTGGCGGCGATAATTACAGTTATGCAAATGATTATCAGATTATGGCAAGACTGAAAAGTTTTGCGGATGCTCACGGACTTTGCTTACTGCTCGTACACCACACGAGAAAGCAGAATGCGGATGATAAGTTTGACATGATTTCCGGGACAAGCGGACTGCTTGGGGCGGCAGACGGAGCGTTTCTTCTTCAGAAAGAAAAACGGACAGGCAATGCCGCAACACTGGAAGTATCGGGCAGAGATCAGCAAGACCAGAAGCTGTATCTTATCCGCAATACAGAAACATTGTTGTGGGATTTGCAAAAGGCAGAAACGGAATTATGGAAAGAACCGCCAGAGCCGTTACTGGATGAGATTGCGGAGCTTGTTATGAAAGACAATCCTTATTGGGAGGGTTCTCCAACGGCACTTGTTGCACTGATAAATGTGGACATTCAACCTCATGTTATTACAAGAAAGCTGAATGTTCTTGCAGGAAGGTTGTATGCAGAGCATGGGATTCTCTTTCGGAGTGAGCGTGTCCATGAGGGACGGAAACTAAGGCTCTGGAAAGACAATACAGAGAATGCGTGACAGTACGTGACGGTTGTGACGGTATTTTTGACAGCGGGGCGGTATCAAAATAACCGTCACGACTGTCACATACCGTCACGGAAAGGATGGATAAGATGGGAAATGTGCAAATATCACAGGAATTATTTATGCAGTTGCTCCGCTTTCACTTGGTTGAAGATGGGAGCTGTGAGAAAGAAATCAAGCAGGGATTGGAGAAAAAACTGGACAGAATGGTCATGCGTGACCTGTATGGAAAATTTAAAACTGCTCCGACAGAGGAAGAACGGGAACGGGCGAGAAAAGAGTATCTGGGCAGACGTGGAGTGCCGGAGAGTTTCCGATGGTAATTCTTCCTTGGTGATAAGAACAGGAGCGTGGCACGCCCCTGTTAAGCATAGACAAGGAGAAATCTGGAAAGGAGAATCATGCAATGAGAGAAGGAAGATTAGGTTATAACTGTGAAAAGGGAAGATATGGATTGCTGTCAATGGACTTATGGATTGATACGGGATTTCACTGCGGAGAGTGTATGGAAGTTCTGGTAGATGATCAGTGGGTAAAGACCAGGATGGAAATGAATCTGGCGAGGGAATGGTATCTGGTGGGAACGCCCTATTGCGGTGATCTGGAGTATGTACGGGCAAGGATACCGGAATAAATCAGACAGAAAAGTAAAGAATCGGTTTGGTGTCAGGGATAAAAAATAAGCCCGGATACGGGCAAATAAAAAGGGCGGATACGCCCAAAATAAAAAGTCCAAGCCGGAACATGACAGAGGAAGATAGCACCTTATAAAGCCCTCGGCGTTTGAGAGCGAAATACACCCATCGCACAAACTTCGTTTATGCTCTGTGTATTTCGCCCTTGCAGGGGGCAACCGCCGACAGGCGGATAGTTCGTAAACAGGTGCCTATGCACCTACTCACAGCAAAGCAGGCGAGAGCCGGAAAGGAGAATGCTTATAGGCAGACATTCATTTATCAGACAAAACAAGCTGTCTGATGTGGCAGGAAGAATTGACTATATTTCCAATCCGAAAAGACAGGAACATCTCTATGCTACCTATCAGACGGAAGGAGCAACATCAGAGTTCTGGAAAAATCTTGCCAGAGAGAATCAGTTGGATTTTAAGGCAAGTGGAACAGCAGGGAAATGTATTGAAGGACGAGAGTTTATCATTGCACTTCCAGAAAGTTTTGTTGAGTACAAGGCAGATGATGTAGTAAGGCTTTTCACGGACAGCTTTCATAAAAGGTATGGTGTAGAATGTAGTGCGGCACTTCACCATAACAAAAGAATGACCAATTACCATATCCATCTTGTATTCAGCGAACGGAAAATGCTGGAACATCCCGAAGTGAAAATTGCTATCAGAAATATGTTTTATGATGAGCAGGGAAAGCACAGACGCACGAAGAAAGAGATTTTAGAAGAGCAGGGAAATCTTCGGGTAGGATGCAGCATTATTCCCAAAGGGGAAGTTTATGAGAGCCATATTTTTACGAAGAAAGATGAATGGTTTAAGAACGATGCTTTTACCAGAGAAGTGAAGGAAATGTTTACGGAAATCATCAACAGTCATGTGAAAGAAGAATCCGAAAAGCTGTCTGTATTTCAG
>OGYG01002277.1_pt1 | contig 9705 bp, 8 predicted proteins | sample 1576481 | NCBI WGS metagenome assembly OGYG01 (sample SAMEA3541497, study PRJEB24748) | human gut metagenome | biome: human gut; feature: human-associated habitat; material: faeces | place: China | collected 2012 | reverse complement strand
CCCACAAATTGTGACGCACATCTTGCAGAAAGCCTTTTTCAAACACGCTCTAGTATACCAGAATTTCCCCAAATAAAAAAGGGATATTCCGAAATATAATGGAAAATTTCGGTTAAATATATATAATCAAAAGCACTTCTTACAAGCTTCATATCCTTGAGCCTCAGCCTGTGAGACTGGCTCCTGATATGCCTTATCCGGATTCATATTTCCACAGTCAGGAATACTGTGATATTTACTTCCTGTAGCAGATATCCATACCATTTCCTCCTGACTGTCATCTGCTGCAGCAATCTGTTCTGACTTTTCTGATGCTGCAGCTGCATCAGTTCCGCTATTATCTTCAGCTGTAAATCCATTCTCCCCTTCACTTTGCCCAGCTGTTTCTCCATCACCTGAAGTATAATCATTGCAAGGATCTGCACTCCAGGTAATAGCACTTCCATCCGAAGAAGCTACAATGGTTCCCTGTTCATCAGAGCGATATACCTGAATTCCCATATCTGACAGTTTTTCCATGGTATCCGCATGCGGATGACCATACATATTTCCTGCGCCGCAGCTGATCACTGCAAATTCCGGAACTGCAGCCTGAAGAAAATCCCAGCTTGTGGATGTAGCAGATCCATGATGGCCCACACTTAACACGTCGCAGCTCAGATCAAGCCCGGAATTCACCATATCTGCCTCACAGTTAAAATCTGCATCCCCGGTAAAAACGAAACTGTTTTCTCCATTCGTCAGCTTAATTGCCACCGAATTAGCATTACTCTCTTTGCTGATTTCCTTTGGTGAAAGAATTGTAAATTCTCCCGAGCCAAATGTATACTCCGCCCCCACTGCCGGATGCTGTACTTCAAGCCCATGTGCTGCCACTGCATCCATAAAAGAGCCATAAAGGGAAGAATCATGGATATAATCTGCTCCAATCACATTGTCCACCTGAAATGCATTCAGACAGCCAATCAGTCCGCTCACATGATCCTCATCGTAATGGGATGAAATCAGATAATCAATTTCTGACACATTCTGCTCCTGCAAATAGGACACCACATAGCTGGACGCGCTTCTTGGACCACCATCATACAGCAGATTCTGTCCCTCTGACTGCACCAGAATGGATAATCCCTGTCCCACATCCAGGAAATGCACAGTCATGCTGCCGCCAGATGCCAGAACCTTTTCCCCGCTTCCAGGGAATACGATTCCTGCCATAAGCAGAATAAGCGTTAAAAGATAGCCTGCAATTTGTTTTCTTAAGTGTTTCATTTTATTCCTTCTTTCGTTTTTTTCACCGTAGGCACCGCTGTCCTGCTGCCTCTTTACTATTATAATATATTCTCATCCCCACAAACATCCCTGAATTATGTTTTCACAATTGCATTTTTAGCATATAATACCTGGAAGAGCATTTTATGAGGTCGTCCATGTATTACAGAAAAACCTTATGTGCACAGCAGGAAAATGTAGACCAGGGTACCTTACAGATAACGGTCCATTCAAAAACAGACAACCGCCCTGTGGAAAATGCACTGGTCCGTATTTCTTATACAGGTGATCCAAACAGTGTCATTGAAGAAGTCCGCACGGATTCTTCCGGCAACACCCCTGTCCTTCAATTAAAAACGCCTCCTCTGGAATACAGCCTGAATGCTTCCGAGGAGGCGCAGCCTTATGCAGAATATTCCATGCAGATCAAAGCCGAGGATTTTCACCAGGAGGAAATCGCAGGCACAGAAGTCTTGCCTGCGGTTCTGGCCAAACAGCCTGTCCTTCTGAATCCCAGGCAAGACACTGTTTCGGAAAACAGAATTGTCATTCCTCCCCATACACTTTTCTATGAATATCCACCAAAAATACAGGAATCTGAAATTAAACCAGTACACGAAACTGGCGAAATTGTTCTAAGCAAGGTCGTAATTCCGGAATACATTGTAGTGCACGATGGGCCTGTAGGTGATAACTCCGCCTCTAATTATTATGTCCGCTACCGCGACTATATCAAAAATGTAGCAAGCAGCGAAATCTATGCCACCTGGCCTGACGACACTATCCGCGCCAACATCCTGGCAATTATGTCCTTTACCCTAAACCGGGTATACACGGAGTGGTACCGCAATAAAGGGAAAGACTACACCATCACCTCCTCCACCGCCTACGACCACAAATGGATCCGCGGACGAAACATCTTTGACTCTATCGACCGCATTGTAGACGAACTTTTCGAGAATTATCTATCCCGTCCTAACGTCCGTCAGCCAATTCTTACCCAGTACTGCGACGGAGAGCGGGTGCAGTGCCGGGACAGAGGATGGATGACACAGTGGGGAAGCAAGCGGCTTGGAGACCAGGGATATTCTGCTATTGAAATCCTACGGTATTTCTACGGAAACGATATGTATATCAATGTGGCAGAAGAAGTCTCCGGGATTCCTTCCTCCTGGCCAGGATATGACCTGGATATTGGTGCTTCCGGCAGCAAAGTACTCCAGCTTCAGGAACAGCTAAATGCTATCAGCCAGGCCTACCCTGCTCTTCCAAAAGTAAATCCGGACGGAATCTATGGTGCCCAGACTCAGGCCTCTGTCCGCAAATTCCAGAATATTTTCGGTCTTCCGGAAACCGGAATCGTAGATTATACCACCTGGTACAAAATTCAGGAAATTTACGTAGGCGTCACCCGGATTGCAGAATTACAATAAACATAATATGGCGGGATTTTCTCTCCCGCCATAAAATTCTAATCTAAACCTTATACTCTAAACGGACATGCCGTTTGTCAGCAACATCACCATATAGGAACCGGCTAACCATCAGCCTTCTGCCAATTCCCGCATCAATTCATGCACTGAAGTAATTTTGTCAATCCTTCCAACATTTGCCCCACAGAACATCAATCCATTCTCTACATCTCCCTCCACCGCATCGATCAATGCCTTGGTAATGCAGTACGGAACCTGTCCTGGATTACATTTTTCCAGGCAGTTATAGCACTTCTTTACTGGAATCCGTCCATTCTCTACCAGTTTCATAAAAGGATTGCAAAGCGCCCTTCCAGGCATTCCTACAGGGCTCTGGATAATCTGCACATCTTCTTTCCTTGCATTTACATACGCCTGTTTATACCTTTCATCGGCATCGCATTCCTTTGTCGCCACAAACCGGCTTGCGATCTGCACACCATCTGCCCCAAGTGCCATAGCATGATCAATATCTTTCCGGTCAAAAATTCCGCCAGCAACTACCAATGGCATTTCCCGGCCAAACTTTTCCTCATATTCCTTTTTACATGCAATAATATCCCGGATTTCCTGGTCAAAATCCATCTCATCCCTGTGAGCCAGCTGATCCCTGGAAAATCCCAGGTGTCCTCCTGCCTCCGGTCCTTCCACTACGATCAGATCTGCAGTCCGGTTATATCGATGTGCCCACATTTTCAGAATCAGATTTGCTGCCCTTTTTGAAGAAACAATAGGCGCAATCTTTGTTCTGCAAAACTCCGGTACCAGCTCTGGCAGATTCATGGGAAGTCCTGCGCCACTGATGATCACATCTGCACCACATTCCACAGCTTCCTTTACATGCTCTTTATAATGTTTCAGCGCTACCATAATATTAACACCGACCAGCCCTTTTCCCTTGGCAATCTCCCTTGCCTTCCATATGTGCTTTCTTATTGCCTTCAGATTGCATCCCGCCTGGTCTTTCTCAAAGCCAGCCTCATCATATCCAATCTGAGCTGTGGAAATAACTCCCACTCCTCCTTCTGCTGCCACCGCGCCAGCCAGGGAGCTACGGCTCACTCCCACGCCCATTCCCCCTTGAATAATAGGAAGTTCTGCCACCTTATCTCCAATTTTCAAACATCTCAAACTGCTTTTGTATTCTCTATCCAAAACAATATCCTCCATGCTTTAATTTAGTTTGATTTTAAAACTATTTTAGTATAAAGCATTATTGTTTTTATGTCAAGTTTTACTTTTATTCGACACTTTATTATGTAGTTTTTATTACTACATATTCGGAAGTTTTCCCTATAAAAAGGAATCCCCTTGCAAGATTTGCCGCCTGCAGCAGACCATCCCCCTCATCTGCATTTCCGTTATTTCCTCTCACTGCCTGGAAAAGCTTTTTTGGGTAATAGGAATTTGCTGCAGAATCGTCTGCTGCATCAAAAAAGGCTATGCATATCCGTTTGATACACACAGCCTTCGCTTTCATTTTTTTACAGCTTTTTCATTTCAAAAAGATTAAAAAATCTTCAAAATATCATTATACATAACTACAACCATCAAAAGCATCAACACCATCAAACCTGCAAAATGAACCATGCCCTCAATCTGTCTGTTCACCGGTTTTCTCCGGATAGCCTCGATAATCAGAAATACAAGCCGGCCACCATCCAGTGCAGGAAGCGGAAGCAGGTTCATAACACCAAGGTTTGCAGATAAAAGAGCTGCCATATACAGCATATTTACCCAGATTGTCAGCATGCCCTCACTCTTACTTGCCTCATAGGTGCTGCCAATTGCATCAACTACGCCAACCGGACCGCTTAAATCCTTTACGCCCAGTCCGCCGGTAAGAAGCTCTTTCAGGCTGAGTAAGGTAGAGCGGATCATATATTTTACTTCCAGTGTTCCATACTTCAGCACTTCAAATCCATGTGTCTTCGTGTACGCCAGATTATAAGAAAAATCAAGCACTGCTGTGCGGGACTCCGATGGAGTTACCTCAGCGTTGTATTCCAGGCCATCACGCTCATAAGTAATGGTCACAGGCTCACTTGTGAGAGGATGCTCTGCAAGATATGCAGTATAATCGTCCGAACTCTCCAGTCTGGTACCATTAATGGAAGTGATCACGTCCCCAGGCTCCACACCAGTTTCAGATAAGCCCATTCCCGGAATCAGGGATGCCACCTCAAGAGAATCGGTACTCTTTCTGTTAAAGCCAAGAAGGTATCTCACCTGTAAGTCTGGTTTGAAGGCCAACTCCACATCTTTGCCATTCCTCTCCACAGTCATATGAATGGTCTCATCCTCCTGTGGATTATTCAGATACATATACAGATAAAGATCTCTTGCCAGATCAATATGATACCCCTGATATTCTTTGATAATATCCCCTTCCTGAAGACCAGCTTCAGCCACAGTAGAACCACTCTCCACCTGCGTAACCTCTGCCGGGTCATAGCCCACCAGCGTAACAATGAGCACTGCAAACACAAAGGCCAGGATAAAGTTAAATACCGGTCCTGCTGCAACTGTAGCGATTCTTCCCCACACTGGTGCACCATTGAAAGTCCCCTTGGACTCATCCTCCATATCTTCTCCCAGCATGGCACAGGAACCGCCAAGGGGCAAAAGCTTCAGAGAATACCTTGTTCCATTCTTCTCTGTGCTAAGCAGCCTTGGTCCCATTCCAAGAGAAAACTCCGTTACTACGATCTTATTTTTCTTTGCAAGAAGGAAATGCCCCAGCTCATGAAAAAGAATGATCGCACTGAAAATCAATAATGCCAGAATAATCTTCAACCTACCACCTGCTTTCAATCCATTTATAAGTCTCGTCTTCTACTGCCAGTATCTCCTCCAGCTCCGGATTCCGGATCACTGTATGTCTTTCCATAGACTGTGCAATAATGTCGTAAATATCCAGAAAGCCGATTTTTTCCTGTAAAAACTTCTTCACAGCCAGCTCATTTGCTGCGTTAAACACAGTAGGCATACTGCCTCCTTTTCTTGCAGCATCCATAGCCATTGGAAGCCCCAGGAATGTGTCCATATCCGGATCTTCAAAAGTAATCTCTTTCAATTTATGGAAATCCAGTCTCTCTCCATCCAGATATCTGCGTTCCGGATAATAGAGTGCGTACTGGATTGGAAGCCGCATATCCGGAGTTCCAAGCTGCGCCATAACCGCACCATCTTTAAACTCTACCATCGAATGGATAATGCTCTTTGGCTGGACAACAACCTGAATATGATCCAGATCCACATCAAACAGCCATCTGGCTTCCATAACCTCCAGACCTTTATTGACCAGGGTTGCAGAATCTACTGTGATCTTCTGTCCCATTACCCAGTTCGGGTGCTTCAGGGTATCTGCAAGCGTCACATGTTCCAGTTCTTCTCTTTTTCTTCCACGGAAGGGACCACCGGAAGCTGTGATCAGAAGCTTCTCAACCTGCGCCCGCTTTTCCCCATGAAGAGCCTGGAAAATAGCACTGTGCTCACTGTCTACCGGAAGGATCTGAACTCCATGCTCTTTTGCCATCGGAATGATCAGATGACCTGCTGTTACCAATGTTTCTTTGTTTGCAAGGGCAATGTCCTTGCCCGCCTTGATTCCCTCCATTGTAGGACGGATTCCAATCATTCCCACAACAGCGGTAACCAGAATGTCTGTCTGGGGCATACGCGCAAGCTCCAGAAGTCCCTCCATACCAGACACAATTTTTACATCCATATCCGCAAGACGGACTGCCAGGTCCTTTGCCGCATTTTCATCCCACACTGCAATCAGCTGAGGATGAAACTCTCTTGCCTGTTCTTCCAGCATTTTCACATTTCTTCCTGCACTGATTCCCAGCACCTCTATATCGCCGTTAGCTCTCACTACATCCAGGGTCTGTGTACCGATGGAACCAGTTGAGCCTAAAATTGCAATTTTCTTCATTTGAAATTCCTCTCAGTCCATTTCAGGGACAAATCACATCTTATCATTTCCACACTTCTTATTCCTTTATACCTCCCGCTGCCAATCCGGAATCAGATTCCCAGCACAAGCTTCGCCAGAAAATAAATAGCCGGAGCTGTAAAGATCACACTGTCAAATCTGTCCAGGATTCCACCGTGTCCCGGGATCAGTTTGCCATAGTCCTTGATTCCCTGATTTCTCTTAATAGCAGAAGCAGCCAGGTCTCCAACCATGGAGATCAGTGCTCCGACTGCACAGATCAGCGCATACTCTGCAATCTTTCCGCCAGTTGCTGCTGCATAAATTGCGCCCAGAAGCGCAGCGCCTGCCACGCCGCCTACTCCACCTTCTACTGATTTCTTCGGGCTGAGGATTGGTGCCATTTTGTGCCTGCCGATCAGCATTCCCACACAATATGCGCAGGTATCGCATCCCCAGGAGCATAAAAAGATCAGCCATACCAGAAATTTTCCATCTGGAAGGTTCCGGGTAAGATAAATAAAGGAGAGCATCACAGCCACGTATACCACCCCAAAGAACGCCGGCATTACCTGATCTGCCTTGAACTTGGGATAAGTAAATACGTAAACGAACATAAACATCATGAACGAAATGATCACGCCCATCATTCCATATTTTTCAAAATCCAGCGACATCAGCACATAGTAGATCACAGCTCCAAGATAGCCTGCAATTTCCAGGGCATTAAAATGGTCTTCCCGGACCTTCATAACCTTATAAAGCTCCTGCATTCCGATCAGAGAGATCCCAAGCAGTGTAAAAAACAGCACATAACCTCCACTGATAATAGTCAGAAGCGCAACTGCGACCAGCACAATACCGCTTAAAAGACGTGTTTTAAACATCTTACTCCTCCTTCACACCGCCATATCTTCTGTCTCTTTGATTATATTTCTCAATAGCCTGTACTAATTCTGCTTTATGGAAATCCGGCCATGCCACGTCTGTAAAATAAAATTCCGTATAAGTCAGCTGCCACATAAGGAAATTGGAAAGTCTCTGTTCTCCGCTGGTGCGTATCAGAAGATCCGGATCCGGAACTCCTGCAGTATCCAGGTAGCTTCCAATCGTATCCTCTGTGATCTGATCCGGAGAAACTTTTCCATCCGCCACATCCTGTGCCATCTTTCGCATTCCTCTTGTAATCTCATCGCGGCTTCCATAATTCATGGCAATCTGGAAGTATAGCTCATCATAATCCTTAGAAAACTCCTCCAGTTTACGGATGCTTTCCTGAATATCCGGTGCAAAAGCAGAGATGTCGCCGATAATTTTGATTTTCATCTTATTATCCCGGGATATCTTGATACATTTCTTCAGATAGCTGCGAAACAGCTTCATAAGCCCATCCACTTCTTCTCTGGAGCGTTTCCAGTTTTCCGTGGAAAAAGCATATACTGTCAGATATTTCACGCCCAGATCTTTAATATCATAGCAGACCTGCTCCAGATTGGCGCAGCCCTTAACATGTCCATAGCCGCGGGGCAGTCCCTTTGCCTTTGCCCAGCGGCCATTGCCGTCCAGAATAATGGCAATATGATTGGGTACGTTCATATTTTTCTCCTTGTATTTTGTTTTTCTTTTTTCGTTATAAGCGTTCAGATTATTCGTACAATTTCATACAAAAGGGCAGAAAAGAGCTCTTTTTAAAGAGCTCTTTTTGCTGTTTCTTTATAAAAGGATCCTGTTTTGCAGATTTTTAGTCCAAACGGCTCTGCGCTTCAGGTAATATGCCCTTATACAGTCATAATTTCCTTACCTTTTGCTTCTACTGCAGCATCTACATCCTTGATGTATTTGTCTGTAAGCTTCTGAACTTTGTCCTCTAACTCTTTGATCTCGTCCTCAGATACATCCTCTTCTTTTTTCAGCTTCTTGTATGCATCGTTGGCATCACGGCGGATGTTGCGGACAGCAACCTTAGCTGCTTCGCCTTTTTTCTTAACATCTTTAACCAGATCTTTACGGCGTTCCTCGGTAAGCTCCGGGAAAACAAGACGGATTACTTTTCCATCGTTATTCGGGTTCAGACCAAGATCAGAAGTAAGGATTGCTTTCTCAATTCCCTTGATCAGGCTGGATTCCCATGGCTGGATCTGGATCATACGAGCTTCCGGAACTGTGATATTTGCCACCTGCTGAATCGGTGTAGGGCTTCCGTAGTAATCTACTGTCAGCTTGTCAAGGATATGCGGATTGGCACGTCCTGCACGGATAGTAGTCAGCTCTGCTTCTAAGCTGCCCAATGTCTTTTTCATTTTCTCTTCATACTTCTGAATTCTTTCATCCATAAAATTAATCTCCCTCTTTATGATTTTCTGCCGGTAGCAGTATTATCCTATTTTCTGCGCAACGCGCTTATACAGTAACCTTTGTTCCGGAAAATTTTCCGTGAACAGTGTTGATAATGCTGTTCTCCTCATCAAGAGCAAATACCATCATCGGCATTTTCTGCTCCAGACACATAATAGAAGCTGTAAGATCCATGGCTGCAAGCTTCTTGTCAACAACTTCCTGAATAGAGATCTCATCATACTTCACAGCGTCAGGATTTACCTTCGGATCGCTGTCATAAATACCATCAACTGCCTTCGCCAGAAGAATCGCATCGGCCTCGATCTCAACTGCACGAAGAACCGTAGCTGTATCAGTAGAGAAGTCCTGTACCGCCTGCAAAGAATACCAGCTTGCCCTGTGCAAAGCTCTCTTCTACGCTGTCCTTGGAATACAGTCTGGTAAATGCACCACATGCAAATGGTGTATAAATCTCAGTCTTCATACCTGTATATCTGCAAAGGTCAGATACATAAATACAGTTCATAATGGTAGCAAGCATACCGATCTGGTCTGCCTTGTTACGGTCTATCGTCTCACTGGTACGTCCTCTCCAGAAGTTTCCACCGCCGATCACAATGCCGATCTGTACTCCTTCATCAGAAATTGCCTTGATCTGCTTCGCTACTGCAAGAACAGTTGCCTCGT
>OGYG01002274.1_pt1 | contig 9716 bp, 9 predicted proteins | sample 1576481 | NCBI WGS metagenome assembly OGYG01 (sample SAMEA3541497, study PRJEB24748) | human gut metagenome | biome: human gut; feature: human-associated habitat; material: faeces | place: China | collected 2012 | reverse complement strand
AATTTGCTATTACTCACCACCTGAAGAGGTGGGAGTCTTCTCGACTGAGATAAAACCTGCCGCAGGCAGACTGTATCCCCCATATAAACAGTCTGTCTGCGGCAGGTTTTTTGACTTCATAGGAACATTATTTTATGAGAACCGGAACACCGCAGTTCCATACGCCGGAAGCGGGTACGCGAAGGAGTATGGCTGTCCGTCACATTCGTTCTTGATGGAGCGGTAATGGCTGATCTTATCGCCGCGCTTGTAGTAGCCGTGTTCCTGGTCAAGCAGCAGCGTGTAGGTGCCGCGTTTCGGAACACCGATGCGGTAATCGTCGCGGTCTACCGGGGTGAAGTTGCAGATGAAGAGAAGATTCTTTTTCTGTGTTTCATCGCGGCGGATAAAGCTGAAAATACTGCGGTCTCCGTCGTTGGCGTTGATCCACTGGAAGCCGTCATACTCCTCGTCCAGGCGGTAGAGCGCCGGATATTTGTGGTAGAGCGTCAAAAGCCCTTTCACATAATTCTGGAGGTCGGCATGGAACGGCTCTTTCGTAAGGTACCAGTCGAGGGAGACTTTTTCATCCCATTCATGGAACTGACCGAAATCCTGTCCCATGAAGAGAAGTTTCTTGCCCGGATGTCCGAGCATGAAAGTGTAGCCGACTTTCAGGTTGGCAAATTTATCCTCGTATTCGCCCGGCATTTTGTTGATCATCGAGCATTTGAGGTGGACGACCTCGTCGTGCGAGAGCACTAGAATGAAGTTTTCGCTGGTGCAGTAGGTGATGCCGAAGGTCATTTTGTTGTGGTTAAATTTACGGAAATACGGGTCGAGCTTCATGTATTCGAGGAAGTCATGCATCCAGCCCATATTCCATTTGAAGGTAAATCCAAGACCGTCCTCCTCCGGGCTCTTGGTAACGTTCGGCCAGGCGGTGGATTCCTCGGCAATGATGATGGCGCCGTCCTTCCGGCCGCGGATCACGCTGTTTAAATGTTTGAAAAACTCGATGGCTTCGAGGTTTTTGTTGTCGCCATATTTATTTGGTACCCACTGTCCGTCCTGGCGCCCATAGTCTAAGTAAAGCATGGAAGCGACGGCGTCCACGCGCAGACCATCGATGTGGTATTCATCGAGCCAGTAGAGCGCGTTGGCGATCAGAAAATTGGATACCTCGTTTTTGGCATAATCGAAGACCTTGGTACCCCAGTCCGGGTGCTCGCCTTTGCGCGGGTCGGCGTACTCATAGAGCGCCTGTCCGTCGAAATCGGCAAGTCCGTGTGCATCCTTCGGAAAATGCGCCGGAACCCAGTCTAGGATGACACCGATGCCTTTTTTATGTAAGTAATTGACGAAATACATAAATTCCGCCGGGGTTCCGTAGCGGGAGGTCGGGGCAAAATAGCCGGTTACCTGATAGCCCCAGGAGCCGTCATACGGATGTTCGGCGATTCCCATGAGCTCTACATGGGTGTAGCCCATTTCCAGGACATAGTCAGCCAGCTCATGCGCGGCTTCCATGTAAGTGTAGTAACCGTCCTTTTCCGGGCGATTTTTCTTTTTCCAGGATCCTAAGTGAACTTCGTAGATAGAGATTGGCGCCTTGACCGGATCGGTGCCCGCGCGCGATTCCATCCATTTGGAATCGTTCCATTTGAAGCCGCGGATATCGGCGGTCACGGAAGCGGTTCCCGGACGGTATTCTGCCGAAAATGCATATGGATCTGCCTTAAATAAAATCGTTCCCGTGTGCGTGGTGATGGCGAATTTGTAGAGCTGTCCCACGCCAAGTCCCGGTACGAAGAGCTCGTAAATGCCGCTGTCTGCGACCGGCTTCATCGGGGTTGCATCCGGATTCCAGGCGTTGAAGTCGCCGACCAGGCTGACGGCGGCTGCGTGCGGCGCCCAGACCGCGAAATAGTAGCCGTCCTGTCCGCGATATGTATAAGGGTGTGCGCCCAGCTTGTGGTAGAGCTGGTAGTGGCGGCCTTCTCCGAAGAGATACCGGTCAAGCTCGCCGATCACGCCGAGTCCCTCTGTCTTTGGTTTTTTCGATGTGGTTCGTTTAGTAGTGGAAGCTGCTTTTTTCATAAGGTTACCCCTCCGTGATTCCGAGAATAACAGCGCTGTTACCCTCTAATTCTATCTGAATTTTGTTTGTATTCTTATCGATCAAAAATGATTTTCCGGTAATCAGATCCGTAGCTTGTTCCGCTGTCGTGTGGAATGGAAGCGGAACTTGTAAATAAGCGGCGTTGTCATCGTTGTTGGCAGCGGTAAGGATCGCCTGGTGGTCACCGTGTCTGGCAAATGCGTACTGCCGGTTTGTCAGCAGAAGTTCCTGATAACGCCCACCGTGAAGCGCCGGTTCGGCGGCGTGGATGGCGGCGAGTTTCTGGATCAGAAGTGTAAGCGGTGTCACGGTGCCTGCGCTGGTATCTGTGTTTGAGCCTGTGGTGCTTGAAGTGGTCTGGCAGCAGGTGTTTGCGCCTGCGTGTATGTTTGGGCCTGTGGCGCTCGAAAAGCTCTGGCAGTTGCCATCTGTGCGGATGCCGGTGTTTTGTCCGTCGCTGGTCTGCATTTCTTCTGCAAGCGGTCTCGGCGGCAGGATTCTCGGACGGAGTTCCGTATCGGAGTTGTGTCCGCGGCGTCCCTGAATGCCCCATTCACTTCCATAATAGATGGACGGAATGCCCGGAAGAGTGAACAGCAGCGTGTAAAGCGGCGCAAGATGTGCCGGATTTAACAGTTTGCTTGCGATCCGGTCTTCGTCGTGGTTGTCCACAAAGGTGTAGAGCTCCCGCCCCACCACTTCGAGGCGGCGGACATTGTGTGCCAGTTCGAAATAATTGTGGTCGTTGTGCGCGGAATAGATGCTTTTGTGCATCTCGTAGTTGGTGACGGAATGAAGCATCTGCGGATTGACCCAGCGGGCGTATTCGCCGTGGATGACTTCGCCCATCAGCCAGAATTCCGGCTTGATTTCATTTGCCAGTCGGCGCAGTTCCTGTATAAATTCAAAGGAAAGATCGCCCGCGCAGTCGAGGCGGATACCGTCGATGTCAAATTCCTGCACCCAGAAACGGACAGTGTCAAGCAGATAGTTCCGCACTTCCGGGTTTTTGTGGTTTAAGCAGGGAAGCTCCCAGATGCCGTGCCAGGATTCGTAGCCGAAGGAATCGCCGAGCGGGCTGCCCCAGCCGAAATTGACGTTCCGGTACCATCCGGCGTAAGGGGACTGATCACGGTGCGCCTGCAGGTCGCGGAAGGCGAAAAATTCGCGACCGGTGTGGTTGAATACGCCGTCCACGACGACGCGGATGCCATGCTCATGGCAGCAGTCTACGAAAGATCGGAACGAGACGTTGGTTCCTAGCCGCCGGTCGATGAGCCGGAAATCGCGGGTATCATAGCCGTGTGTGGATGATTCAAACAGCGGTCCGATATAGATTGCGGAAATATGCAGACTCTCTAAATAGGGAATCCACAGCATCAGTTCGTCCATGCGGGAATCGGCGGAAACGTCCCTGTTTGTGCCATCCGCTGCCCCATCGGAGACGGGATAGGGATTGGCAAACGGCGATCCGGTCATTCCCAGAGGATACATATGGTAAAAGGTGGCTTTGTCGTACCAGGCTGTCATGAGAAAGTTCCTCCTTGTGGCGGTTAAATGGTATTTTCCTGTTGTTTAATATGTCGTAAAAGGAACTGATACCGGAGGTGTGCGGCTTTCAGTTCGTAGATATAGCAGTCAATCAGAGTCGGATCGACGACCTCTTCAAAATGGTTGAAAACGGTGTTGATCGTGCTCATGGTCTGTCGCAGTTCTGTCAGCAGCTCTGGGTCAGGGTGGGCGGAAAAAATGTCCGTGCTGGTGCTCCCGGAGCAGTGGGTGCGGTTGTGCTTCATGGTTTGATGCTCTCTTTCTGAATCCTATAAATTGGTACAACGATCAGTATATTCAGAAAATGGAAAGATATGCATCCTGGTTCAGGCGTTCATGGAAAGCACGGATTCCAGCAGATGTCCGAGCTGCATCAATTTCCGGGTGCTGTCTTCGATTGAGAGATAATAATAATTGCAGGTTCCCTCCCGGTGGACATCGATCAGCCCGGCTGTCTTTAAGATCTTCAAATGGTGGGAAACTGCCGGGCGCGACAGGCTGGTTCGTTCGGTGATCTCCCGGACGTTTAAGCCATGCGGACGGGACTGGGCGGGCAGGCTGATTGGACGGTCATTGTTCTTATCAGGCTGATTTTTGTTCACATCGTTGTTTTTTGTGCGCCCCGTGAGGGCTTCGTCCGTCAGCGCTTCGATGATCGTCAGCCGTATTTCATCGCCCAGCGCGATAAAAAGAGGCATACAGGTATGAAAATGCTGTTTGAGTTCTATTCCTTTTTTCATCGCGGCTCCTCCTTCTATAATGGTTTAAAAATTTAAACTAATAGTATTTTACCATTTTTTGTTTCGTCAGTCAATGGAAAGGAAAATGCTGGAATGGGTATTTATAGATAAAAAATAAAGAGATATTTTGGCAATTATTTTCAAATAACGAAATTGTCTAGCTAAAACAATGGGTTCAGATGCACAAAGTTTTTGAGATGATTTTGGCGCATATTTCGGGTGTTTTGGGATTGACTTTTGACCAAAAACTGTTCATAATGGAGGAACATTCATGGATGGGTTCTTCCATCTGTCACGGGAATCCGGATTTCCCGTTGATCTATTATTAAGATTCTAAAAGTTAAGTTCAGAGAAATGTTCGATAATTTTTCAGGAATGTTTGAAGTGCATACAGGAAATGAATGGAAAAAGGTGGCGGTAAAAGCTGGCGCAGGATTGGCAGCTATCGTTTGCGGCAGGAGTTTTGAAAAGAGGACATACTGTGCAGAAATTGTTTGTTTCATGTATGCGAAAGAGAAGGAGGGGATGGATTGATCTTTTTGCTGCTGTTGTTTACTGGCGGCTGTGCGTTTTGGGATTTGAAAAAACGCCGTATTCCCAATGGGATGCTTCTGCTTGGCGGCCTGTTGTTTCTTTTGATTCGGTTTGGTCTGGGGATGAAGATGGGATATACGGCCGGATGGGGCGGCTGCCGGGATATGGGGCGGCGCTTATGATGGGGATTGGCGAGACTTGTGGATATTTGATTCGTGTCGGGAGTTTACTGATTGTCCTGTTCCCTCTGTATCTGTTTCGCATGATAGGTGCGGGGGACATCAAAATGGCAGCCGTCCTGTTTGGTGCCGCCGGGCTGCGGCAGGGCGGGCGGATTTTCCTGTGCGGGCTGGCAGCTGCCGGAATATGGCCACTTGTATTACTTATCCGGCGTGGGATTGCCAGGCAGCGGCTTACATATCTTGTGTTTTATTTGTACCGGTCCGCGCTTGGGGGAAGCGTCGAGCCGTACTATCTGGAAGCGCGGGATGGAAAAGAGGCATCTTTTTGTCTGGCACCGTGCCTGTTTTTGGGAGTGATTGGGGCGGAGCTGATTCGGTATCTGTAGGGGAAATGGCTTGTGATTAGGGAGGTGGCGGTGCGATGAAGCATATTCTGGCGGTGTATGATGTGGATCCGGTCTATGCGGCGCGGTTTGCAGAGGTAGTTAACCAGAAGGAAAAAATACCGTTTGAGGTGGTGGCGTTCAGCTCGATCGAGCGGCTGCGGGCATTTGCGGCAGAACATCCGGTAAAGCTTCTGTTGTTGGGCGAGCATGTTCCGGCGGAAGAAAAGGAGTCCATCCGGGCGGAAAAGGTTATTCTTTTATCGGATAATGGGGGAAAACCGGTCAGTCCGTCAGTTCCCTGTGTCTACAAATACCAGTCCAGCGATGCGATTGTGCGCGACGTGATGACCTGGTATGGGGAAAGCCCGGGGGAGCTGCCGGAGGTGTCCGGGCGGGGGCTGGCGAAGGTCTTGGGAGTGTATTCGCCGGTTGGACGGTGTTTAAAGACCTCGTTTGCCCTGACAATGGGAAAACTTCTGGCACAGGAGGAGCGGGTGCTGTATCTGAACCTGGAGGAATTTTCCGGTCTGTCGGTTTTGATGAAAGAAGAATATAAGAGTGATTTGTCGGATCTGTTGTATTTTTACAACGGTGGAAGCTATAATTCGCTTCGTTTGAGCAGCGTTGTCCACACGATGGGGGAGTTGGACTATATTCCGCCGGTGCGCTATCCGGAGGATCTGGATCAGGCGGGAGAGGAGGCGATCGCAGGGCTTATACGGGCAATTGCCGGGGAGAGTGCGTATGATACACTGGTAGTGGATATAGGAAGCGGGCGCAGGACGGCGCTTTCGGTAATGAAGCTGTGCCGGGTAATTTATATGCCGATCCGGGAAGATCCGGTGTCTTTGGCAAAGCTTAAGGAGCTGGAGCAGTATTTTTCACAGACAGGAAATGGCATGCTAAGGGAACGTATTAAACGCCTGAAGCTTCCGTATCACGGCAGTTTTGGACGGGGCGATTATATTGACCAGCTCTTATGGGGAGAACTGGGTGATTATGTACGGCAGCTGCTGCGGGGAAGCAGTGTGGGCGGATAATGTTCATTGTGGGTTAAATTAGAAGGGGCAAAGTCTTTTGACAGGGATAAATTGAGCGGGATTTTGCCAGTCATTCTAAAGAGTAAACGGTTGTGAGAGAAACAACTGGCAGGGGGAAGTATGCAGGAGCAGAAAATGGTTTTGAGGCAGCGTCTGATGGAGCAGATGGAGAGCCGTATGCAGGTGGAGGATGAGGAGCTGCGCGACCTGATCGACATGGCGATTCTAGAAGCGGCAGAAGGGGCGTATCTGCCGTTAAAAGAGCGGCTTTGTTTGAGAAAAGAGCTGTTTGATTCATTCAGACGGCTGGATATTTTGCAGGAGCTGGTCGATGATCCGACGATCACGGAGATCATGGTAAATGGCACGGAGCACATTTTTGTCGAGCGGCAGGGGCGTGTGGAAGAGTTAGAAAAGCACTTTGATTCGGTAGGGCAGCTAGAGGATCTGATTCAGCAGATTGTAAGCCGTGTCAACCGGACGGTCAATTTGGCATCCCCGATTGCGGATGCGAGACTGGAAGATGGTTCTCGTGTCCACGTGGTGCTGGCACCGGTGGCGTTAAATGGGCCGATTTTAACGATCCGGAAGTTCCCGGAACCGATCACGATGGAACGTCTGATTGAGTTAAAAAGTATCAGCCGGGAGGCAGCGGCATTTTTGCAGAAAGCGGTCGAGCGGGGACTCAATATTTTTATCAGCGGCGGAACCGGATCGGGAAAAACGACGATCTTAAACGCCATGTCCGGCTATATTCCACAGGAGGACCGTGTCATTACGATCGAGGATTCGGCAGAACTTCAAATCCGCCATGTAACGAATCTTGTCAGCCTGGAAACAAGGGTAGAAAACCGGGATGGTTCGCAGGAGATTTCCATGCGCGATCTGATCCGGGCGAGTCTCCGAATGCGTCCGGACCGCATCATCGTTGGGGAGGTCCGGGGCGGCGAGGCGCTGGAAATGCTGCAGGCGATGAATACGGGGCACGATGGCTCGCTCTCAACCGGACATGCAAACAGCGCCAAAGATATGCTCTCAAGACTGGAAACGATGGTTCTGATGGCAGCAGAGCTGCCGCTTGCGGCGGTCCGGAGCCAGATCGGTTCAGCACTCGATCTGATGGTCCATGTCGGGCGGATGCGGGACCGGAGCCGGAAGGTGCTGGAGATCACGGAGGTGATAGGCTATGAAAATGGGGAAATCCGCCTTTCTCCCATCTATCAGTTTCAGGAAAGCGGGGAGACTGCTTCCGGACAGGTGGAAGGAGCACTTGTCCAGGTTGGCAGATTTGAAGGGCGGCGCAGATTCGCGGGAGGAAGTGCTTTCTGATTACCGGGTTTACCACCTGACGGGGCAGGAGTGGATACGTTACCTTCTGGAGGGAACAGCGGTGTGCGCCGTGACGGCATATGTATTCTACCGTTCATTTCTGGCGTTCGTTCTGATGCTTCCGGCGGGGATGCTGCGGCCGTTTTTTAAGAGGCGGGAGCTCTGCCGCCGGAGAAAAGAGGAGCTGCGGCTCCAGTTTAAGGAAGCGATTCAGATCGTGGCTTCGGCGTTGGCTGCAGGCTATTCAGTGGAAAATGCGTTTATTGCGAGCGTGCGCGATCTGGAAGAACAATACGGAAAAGAAGGGATGATTACCCGTGAGTTTTCATATCTGGCAAGCCAGCTTAAAATGAACCGGACCGTGGAGGCGCTGCTTTCTTCCTTTGCGAAGAGGAGCGGTCTGGATGAGGTGGAAAATTTCTCTGTTATTTTTACTGTATCCAAACGGAGCCGGGGCGAGCTGGCAAGCGTGGTTCACCATGTCGTTCACGTGATTTCGGATCGCATTCAGGTGCGGGAGGAAATTCTCACGATGACGGCAGAAAAGCAGTTTGAACAGAGAATTATGAACTTGATGCCGTACCTGATCGTGCTCTACGTGGATTTGTCATCGCCGGGCTTTTTCTCACAGATGTATGAGACAGCGGTGGGGCGGGTGGTGATGACCGGGTGTCTGGTGGTCTATCTGCTGGCATGGAGGGTATCGGGGAAAATTCTTCAGATTGAGGTGTGAAACAGCATGGGAAAAATGGGGAAAAAGCAGGTTTTATGCATTCTTTTGGGGATAATTCTGGCAGTTGCGGGATATCTGGTGGAAAAACGGGATGGGGCGCTGGAAGATGGGAACCGGCTGAACCGCTATGCATACGGAGAAGGGGAACGGCAGCAGGAAGTGTGGGTGCGCGGACTGTGCGAGAAGGAGATTCCGGTGGAGATTTCGCTCGGAGAGCGGGAATATGCGGAAGAGGATGCAAAAAAAGTATTGCTGGAGGCGGGAGGTAAACTGGCGGATTTAATTCGGGGAAACAATCTGTCCCTGCAGGAGGTAAGGGAAGATCTACATCTCGTCGGCTGGCTGGAAGAAGAGGGCATCCGGGTCCGCTGGACACCGGAGGATGCGGAATGGATTCAGACGGATGGGACAGTTTTAAATGAAGAATGCCCGGAGAAGGGGATTCAGACAGAACTGACCGCATCCCTGCAGGAGGGGGTATTCAGCCGGGAGTACCGGTTTCCGGTCAAGCTATATCCGCCGCTTCGGACGAAGCAGCAGGAAAAAGAGGCAGGTTTTAAGCGGCTGTTAAAGCAGATGGATGAGGCACAGAGAACGGAAGGGCAGCTGGTTCTGCCAAAGATGTATGAGGGGAAGAATTTATCTTACCGGGTGCGCGGAGACAGGGAATATCTGCTGTTTCCGGTGCTGGGGATTGCGGCGGCAATTCTGCTTCCTCTTTATGAAAAACAGAAGGAGAGTGAGGCGAAAAAGAAGAAAAAGCGGGAGCTGATGGAAGATTATCCGGAGATTGTGTCAAAGCTGACTGTATTTTCCGGGGCGGGGCTTCCGGTCCGCCGGGCATGGGAGCGGATTGTGCTGGAATATGAGGCGGCATGCCGGGCGGGAACACAGACGGAGCGGGCGGCATACCGGGAAATGGCAGCGGCATATCACCGGATGCAGCGCGGTGTCCCGGAACTACAGGCATATGCGGAATTTGGTGCGGGCTGCCGCCTGAGACCGTACCGGAAGCTTTCCGGGCTTTTGGAGCAGAATGTCAGAAATGGGGCAGAAGGACTTCGAAAGGCGCTGGAGACAGAGATGGAGTCGGCGTTTGAAGAAGAGAAAGCACTGGCAA
>OGYG01002267.1_pt1 | contig 9751 bp, 9 predicted proteins | sample 1576481 | NCBI WGS metagenome assembly OGYG01 (sample SAMEA3541497, study PRJEB24748) | human gut metagenome | biome: human gut; feature: human-associated habitat; material: faeces | place: China | collected 2012 | reverse complement strand
AGGACAACACTTGTAATACGATATCGCTGAGGAAGGTTCCCATCAGATCCTTTCCTCGCCGGGTGTCTAGCAGTGGCATATCCAAAACCATAATGTCGATGCCTTTATCTTTCGTAAGAATCCGCCACTGCGCCAATATTTCTTCATAATTGCGTCCCAGACGGTCTATACTCTTAATGCAGAGAAGATCGTCTTTTTTCATTTTCCGCAGCAGTTTTTTATATTGCGACCGGTTGAAGTCCTTGCCGGACTGCTTATCCATATAAATGTTTTTCTCCGGTACGCCGACTTCGTGCAAGGCAATGACTTGCCGGTCTTCATTCTGTTCTCTGGTCGAAACGCGGATATAGCCGTAAATAGTCATTTTGACATTGTTCACATCCTTTCACTTTCGATATAAACGGATAGTTACTGTTTTTGCAATGAGCAACTGCATTTGCTCACCGAATCTTTGCGATTTTTTCTTCTATCTACGCTGAAAAACAATTACCGCCTTGCCAGATAACTTTGCACCGTAACATTATCTCGCCAATGCGCGAGGTGGAGCACGCTCGTGGCCCGTAGGGCCAGCCGGTCGAGAATCCATTCGCTGATTTCCGCCGCGCAGAAGCTGGTCATCAGAGATGTTGTCCTTTATGCAGATAATAAGATTGAGCAAACGAAAGAAATTATAACGCATTCTTGAGCGTTAAAAAGGCTTATGCATTAGTAGATGCGATAGTGCATTAAAAAGAAAAGCGATATAAGCGCAGCGGCGACGAGGATTGTTTCTCGCCGCCGCTGTGCTTATATCGTGTAAATCAGTTTCACATTTACAATCTCTCTTGCCTGCTCGAAAATGGCGTTCATCCGCCGCACCCATTCCATCTGATTATCAGCTTTCAGTTCCTCATTGATGCCATCGGTTTCAGCCAGTTGTTCAACCAGCCGAGCGAATATTTCCTCCGCTTGCCGGTCAATATTCGCCAGATAATCGTCCAGCCTGCCGGTCAGCAGCAGCGCGGTATAAGTACCGTACTTGTGCTGACGGAGATACCGGCGGTGGTGCTGTCCCCATCTGCCGATCATTTTGCTGTTCGGCACGGTCAGGCAGGGGAGCTGATACTCCCCGCACTGCTCGTACCACAGGCCGTTTTTCGCATCAAAGATGTGCTTTTCCATCATCTTTCCCTCGTTTCGTTTTTGCTTCGGGTGGTGTGTTTAGCTGCTTTTGCCTGCTCCACCAATGCGTCAAGCTGCTGTTTGCCGAGCCGCTTGCGGAGCAGGGAATAGTTTCTGTTTTCGATTTCCAGCCTGTCATTTTTCTGGCTGAGCCATGCGTTATCTGCTCGCAGATTTTTGTTCTCATGGTATAGCTTTCCGTTGTTTGCATTGACTCGGAAATAATCGTTCAGAACCTCGAAATACCGCGCCAACAGCGTTTTTGCCAGTTTCTTGAGCCGCTCCACCAGTGCATCAACGAATCTTGTTTTGTAGGTCTTAGCGGACATCAGCGCAGGCGGTTCCGGCAGCTGATACTCCGGTGCGGTTTCCAGCATATCCTCCGTCAATTTGCAATCCTCCAACGCCTGCTTATATTTCTCTGCCTGCTGCTGAAGATTATGAACCTCGCATCGGCGTTCATCAATCTCCTCGCCAAGCTGCTGCACCTCACGGCTGCGTTCCTGCTTCTTGTAATCGAGCACAGAAAGATGCTTGTCATGGGTGCCTTTCTGCTCCCATTCGATACCGTGCCGCTCCATCTTAGCAGCAAGGTCAGCTTTTTCGGAGCGCACCCACTGATTCCACTCGGTATCGCTCCGTGTGCCGCCTTTGAAACCTTGCGCGGCGAGCGCCTGCTTGAGAGATACACGAGTATCCAGTCCGCGCTTGCTGCCGGTGATGAACGGAACAAAGTCAATGTGCAGATGAGGCGTTGCCTCGTCCATGTGCAGGTGTGCGGAGAAAACATAAAGGTTTGGATTTCGCGCCTGAAAGCCCTGATAGTATTCGTTCAGCACAGTTTTTGCCAGTTCTGCATTTTCGCCCAGAGCGCTCATATCGTCCTTGTTGCCGATTTGAATGATGATCTCATGAAAAGGTTTTTCCTGATGCCCGGTACAGATTTTTTCATAGTAGTTTGGAATGCGCCGGTCGGCACGTTTCTGCCTGGCATTGAATCGTTCCTGCGCCGGTCCGAACAGCAATTGATAGACATCCTGGATGCGTTCGTTGCAGTAGTCGATATTGAGATGGCTGCGCGCACCGTCCACATTCTCCGCTTTGAACTTGCGGCTGTTATGGTTGACGGAGCCTTTGCCGATTTCAACGCTGATCGTTCGTTTCATTTCCTTCACTCCCTTCAATTCCTTCCGTAGACGGGTTCTGTTACTCTTGGCAAGAGTAACGCAAAAGCACTTTTGACAGCCTGCGGCCATCAAAAGATGCTGTTGCGCTCTCCGAGGGGGCTGTGGGGCGTTGCCCCGGCAACTGCGGCTGCTTTCGTATCGAATGCCGTACTCATTCAGCAGCCGCCCTGCGTTGACATTCAGCCTCCTTGTCAGAGCATTGGGCTTCATATCCACGCCGAGAAGTGCCGCAAGCTCTGTGGGTGTTCCTTTCCACTATACATGAGACTAAAGTAAGTAAGCAGCATCGAAGACTGTGTCAATAGATTACATGGTAGTTGACAATTTTACTTTAATAAATTGCCCATTCCGTATAAGAATCCTCGACGGTATACTACTCATCGGCAGCTCGTGTTTATCCTTAGCATAGTTCAATCTAAGAGCATTTTTGACTGTTTTGATATAGCTAAGAGTACGAGTGTCTAAATGTGAGAAAAGTTTTCAGTTGAATTCCCTCACAATCTGTGATACTATTTTGATACTGAGATAACCAAGTGCTTGAGATACGAACGCAAAGCATTAACATATTTGCGAATGTTTTGCGTTAGATTTCAAGGCGTATAGCTATACTTACGCTGATTTTGCCGAGTGGGAATAATTTCGCCCTTGAAAAAGTCCAGCAATAGCAAGACTTTTTCGCCATGAGTACCCTCAGTGGCAACAAAATGGCAACATTATTTGAATTATTGCGATAACAAAAAGCGCTATCTGATTTGAAGCCAAGTCAGATAGCGCTTTTTCTTTTTTTCTTTAGTCAGCTTTCAGTCGGTCCTTAAAAGCCTCCACCAGCGCATCGCTGAGCTGCTTCGATGGCGTCTTCACATAACCGGAGGTTTCATCATATTTCGGGTAGTTATAACGCCACTTGTCATAGTCCTCCCGATTGATCTTGCCATTACGATACTTTTCTGCTTGTTCCGCCCACGCAGTGAGCATTTCGGATAGCTCGGCAGCGTCCTTTCCCTTCCGAGGGTCAACACGCAGTGAAACGCCGGTTTCGCCGGTTTCCACTGTCAGACCGTAGCGATCTTCCAATGTGAACAGCGTGTGCATCAGACCGAGATAGCTGCCAATGTCCGGCACGGACAGCGCCAGCGGCGATACTCCCAGCACCCCGGCAAGGTTCTCCGTCAGCTCTGCCTTGGGCGATCTGCTGCCAGACTCATACTGCGCCATACGGATGTCGGCGGTCTTTTCCGGAAAGCCAACCATCTGTCCCAGATATTTTTGTGTCATTCCTCGTAAGTTCCGGAAAAAGCGAATTCTTTCACCGATTGCCATAGTGCGATGCTCCTTCTTATGTATTATACCAGAAATATAGCATATACATTTATATGTTGTCAAGACAGCAATAGCAAAATAGGTTAATATTTTTCTTGACTTTACTGATTATGCTTAGTATAATAACTATAGCAAATATAGTTAAGATATTTGTAAGACAACCGAATAACCGTTATACGTCACGGTAATGGCGTAACCGCTCGGGCAAATCGGAATACGGTCAGAAAGTTCTCCGACACGAAACAAGAAAACTATACTCTAATGAAAGGGGTGTTAAAAATGAACGGAACGAATTTTATGCGAGTTGAAGAAGTAGCAGAGGAATTGAATATTTCCAAATCCTACGCCTACAAGATCGTACAGATGTTAAATACTGAACTAAAGGAGAAAGGGATTTTGACAATCTCCGGACGGGTGAACAGAAAGTATTTTATGGAGCGTACCTGTTATGGTACAGACCGAAAGGAGTAATTCAATTGGCTGTTTACAAGGAATCAAAAAAACAATACATGGAGGGTAATCTACCGCTACACAGACTGGACCGGAGAGCGCAAGCAGTCCCAAAAGCGAGGCTTTCAGACGAAACGAGAGGCGCAGGCTTGGGAACGGGAACAGCTTAACAAATTGGGCGCTGACCTTGACATGACTTTTCAGAACTTTGTCGAACGTTACAAGGAAGATCGTCGAAACCGCATCAAAGACAGCACCTGGGAGAGCAAGGGCCACATTATCCGAACCAAACTGCTGCCCTATTTCGGAAGGCTGAAGAAGAAAAGCCGCGAAATGCTGTTCTGGACCAAAGATGAATACCTGAAATTCATTGATGCTATGATGGACAAGCCGTTGTCCTTTTATGCTTTTGAGATGCTTTACTGGTGTGGTATCCGTGAGGGAGAACTGCTGGCGCTGACCCCGGAAGATTTCGATTTTGACAAACGCACAGTTACAATCAGCAAGACATTTCAACACACTGGCGGAAAAGACATCGTCACACCGCCCAAGACAGAAAAGAGCAATCGCACTATCACCATGCCGCTCTTTCTGGCAGATGAAATCCAGGAGTATTTGAAGATGCAATATGACATTGGCCTGGATGATCGGTTGTTTCCAATCACGAAAAGCTATCTTTATCGTGAAATGCAGCGCGGCTGCAAAGACACTGGCGTAAAGCGCATTCGCATTCACGACTTGCGTCACAGCCATATCAGCCTGCTGATTGATCAGGGATTTTCGGCGGTAGCGATTGCAGATCGCGTTGTCCATGAAAGCATCGACATCACCTACAACTATGCACACCTGTTTCTGTCCAAGCAGGCAGAAATGGCGGATAAGCTGGATATGGAAAGAGGTGAAATCTGATGTCACTGAAAAACCGTGATGAACACAACCGCTGGCGGAACAAAACAATAGCGTTTCGAGTATCGCCTGAAGAAAACGAGCAGATCGAGCGCTATGTTGAGCTCTCCGGGCTGACCAAGCAGGACTATATCACCCGGCGGCTTACCCACAAGGATGTAGTGGTGCATGGCAGTCCTCGCGTTTACAAATCGCTGCGTAATCAGTTTGCCGCCGTGCTGGATGAGCTGCGGCGTATCGAAGCCGGTGACGGTGTGAACGACGAGCTGCTTGACCTGATCGAAATGATGACTGACATTATGGGCGGAATGAAGGAGGCTGATACCCATGAGTGAAAAAGAAATGACTGCTCCTGTTGTATCTGTTGGCGCAGATACGGAGCAGTCATCCCAAAACCTTATTGATAATAGTTTAACCGATTTTGACCCGAATTTCAAGAGATTTGATGCAGTACAGAGAAAATTCCTGCAAATGATGGACCCGCCCTACCTGAAAACCGTGTCAATGTCTGAGCTGCTGGACAATGTGTACCAGAGCAAGCCGCCCCTCATGGACGGCCTGCTCTACCGGGGTACTTACCTTTTTGTAGGTGCTCCGAAGCTGGGCAAGAGCTTTCTGATGACCCAGCTTGCGTATCACATCAGCACCGGCACGCCGCTGTGGAACTACCCTGTCCGAAAAGGCACGGTGTTGTACCTTGCCCTTGAGGACGATTACCGCCGCTTGCAGGAGCGTTCCTATCGGATGTTCGGCACGGCAGAAAACGAGAGCCTGTTCTTCTCTGTTTCTGCCGGACAGCTCGGCAGAGGTCTGGATGAACAGCTCACCAATTTTCTACGGGAGCATCCAGACACTTCTCTTATCATTATCGACACGCTTCAGAAGGTGCGTGAAATCGGCGGAGACAATTACAGTTATGCTAACGACTATCAAATCATCACCCGTTTGAAAGCGTTGGCGGATAACTATAGCATCTGCCTGCTCCTTGTCCATCATACTCGAAAGCAGCAATCGGACGATAAGTTTGATATGATCTCCGGCACCAACGGACTGTTGGGTGCAGCAGACGGAGCGTTTCTGCTCACCAAGGAAATTCGCACCAGCAATGCTGCCTGCCTCGATGTGTCCGGCAGAGATCAGCCGGATCAGCGACTGCACCTTTTCCGCAATGAGGAAACCCTTGCGTGGGAGCTGGAGCGTGTGGAAACGGAGCTTTGGAAAGCGCCACCGGAGCCGCTATTGGAGCAGATTTCGGCTTTCCTTTCTTCGGATGGTAAGGAGTGGTTTCATGCCTGTATATCCTTCCTTCTGCGAATAATACCTACAAGTAAAACACCCAATAGAATCAGGCAGCCAGACAACACCTGCGACACGCGGACACCTAGCATCAGATAGAGACTGTCAGTACGAGGTCCCTCTACAAAGCAGCGTATCACACCATAGCCGATCATGTAAAACGGAAGCAGATATCCCTTTTTTCTGAAATGCGGATAGGAGATCAGCATGACAATCAGCAGCAGTGTATTCAGTGCAGATTCGTAGAAGAACGTCGCCTGGTGCCACCGCCCGAGTTTCTCTATATAAACACCATACGGAAAGAATTGGAGATCTGGATTTGTGATCAGATTTCCGTAAGCCTCCTGATTCACAAAATTCCCCCAACGCCCGATGGCTTGTCCAAGAACAAGGCTGGGAATCAGCGTATCTGCAAGCGACCAGAAGGAAAGCTTTTTGACCTTGCAGTAAATCAGTACAACAGCAATACCGCCGAGGATGCCTCCATAAATGGCAAGCCCGCCCTTATTGATTTGAAAAACGGAGAGAAGGTTATCCTTGTACTGCTCCCACTCAAAAAGCACATAGTATGCTCTGGCACAGAGAATACACACGGGAATCAGCCAAAGCACGAGATTATATAAGTGATTCGGTTCAACTCCGGTTTTTTGCACCGGCGAAGTGCCAGCATAAATCCGAGGATCATACCGAATGTGATGATGATACCGTATCATGCGATGTTCAGCCCTTCTATGCCAAACAGGTTTTCAACAGCATAATGATTCATAGATTGTTTGAAAGCCTCCCTGCTATTCGACGCGGAGCATCCGATAGCCGATTCCGATGTGCGTTTGTATGTATTGCGGCCCGTCTTTTCCGCGTTCTAGCTTTTTGCGCAGGGTCGCCATGAACACCCGCAGAGAAGCAATATCGTTTTCCCAACTGCTGCCCCAAATCTGCTGTGTGATGTAGGTGTGGGTCAGAACCTTGCCCACATTTTTTGAGAGCAGACACAACAGCTTGTATTCGATGGGCGTCAAGTGCAGTTCTGCACCGCCAAGATATGCGCAGCCTGCCGCATAGTCGATTTTCAGCGCACCGTTCGTAAAAATCGGGGATTCCTGCGCTGCATCTGTTTTCATCAGCGACAGTCTCCGCTGCGTCACTCGCAGCCGCGCCAGCAGTTCATCCACGGAAAAGGGCTTGGTGAGATAATCGTCCGCCCCGGTATCCAGCGCCACGATTTTATCAGAATCCTCTGTTCTGGCGCTGATCACAATGATCGGCATATTTGACCACGAACGGATTTTTCGGATGATCTCCACGCCGTCCATATCTGGCAATCCCAAATCAAGCAGCACAATATCCGGGTTGTGAGATAGCGCTTCCATCACGGCGCTTGCGCCGTTTTGCGCAGAAAGATACCTGTATTCATGGGTTTTCAGCGTTGTTGTGATCAGATTGCGCACCGGCGTATCATCTTCTACAACGAGGACGAGCGGCTTATTCATTTAAGTTCACCTCACTGAGCGGTACTGCAAAGGAAAAGATGCAGCCATGCGGCGAATTGTCTTTCAGCGTTATTTCGCCATGATGTACATGAATGATGGCTTGACAGAGAGCAAGCCCAAGCCCAAGACTTCTGCGGCTGTCGCCAATCGGATTGCCTCCGGTAAAGAACATTTCAAAAACACGTTCCTTCAGTTCATCTGGAATACCGGGACCGTTATCGCTGACGCATATTTCAGCCATATTGTCTCGCGGGATTGCCGTGATCCGGATGTTCGAGCCAGCCGGAGTATATTTGACTGCGTTGTTCACCAAGTTGATAAGCACCTGCATGATGAGACCCGCATCCACCCGCACCAGCAGCGGTACATCTCCGCAATCCACTGCGATGTGATGTTCTGCGGACCTTCGGTCAATATGTCGGAGCGATTCCGATACGATGTCGTCCACGACCTGATCAGAAAGGTGCAGTTTTACGCTGCCGTCCGCAATTTTTGTAATGGAAAGCAAGTTCTCAACCAGTCCCGTCAGCCATTGCGCATCGTCATAAATGTCCGTAAAAATCTGTTTCCGCGTTTGTTCATCCAGCACGTTATAGCTGTGCAGCAGCGTATCCGCGTTGCCGGAAATGGAGGTCAGCGGGGTCCTAAGGTCATGGGAAATTGAACGCAGAAGGTTTGCACGAAGCTGTTCGTTCTTTGCAAGGACGGCGGCTTTTTCCTTTTCTTCGGCGTTGCGCAGGCTTTCCAGCGCCAGAGCGCACTCGCCGAGAATGGAAAACAGCACGCTGGATGTAAATGCGTCAGGCTGCGTTTGCTTCTCCATCGGAATCCCGACAACGCCGAAAACCTGCTGCCCGGTACGAATGGCAAGATACAGCCGTTTTGCCTTTGGAAAGTTTTGCGTCGTTGCGCCAGCACGCTTTCGGTTTTGCCAGACCCATTGAATCACGTTCTGTTCCTGATCAGTATCCGGGATGCAATATGGACTGCTTCCGTCTGCCGGATAAACATTCCCATCCAGCAGCGCGTCGCCTTGTGCCGGATAAATCAAAACGTCCCGCTGCATGAGCTTCTGTATCTGTGTCGCGGTCATCTGATAGACCTCATCCAGTGTTTCCGCCTTTTGAAGCTGCCTGTTCATATCAAAAAGGAGTTTTGTCCGATAGGCATCCCGCGCGGATAGCTGCGCATGGGCTTTGAGCTTTGCGGCAAGCGTACCGGTCAAAAGCGCCGCTGCAAACATGACGGCAAAGGTTATTGGGTATTTGCTGCCATAGGCTGCCAAAGACAGCCGGGGTTCCGTTAGAAAATAATTGAACAGGATGACACTCAAAAAAGCGGACAGCACACCGCAGGTATATCCGCTGGTAAAAGCGGAAGTCAGAAGCACCCCCAGCAGGTAAACCATGATGATATTGGCATTTGCAAAGCCAAGTCGCAGAAAGGCCCATCCGATGACCGTCGCAGTTGCCAGAATCCCAATGGTCAGAAGCAGATCCCAGGCGGTCGGAAACGCCGGACGGATGGTAAGCAGCCGTTTCCTGCGGTAGCTCTCATAGGCTCCCACATCCGGAATGATATGAATGTCTACCTCTGGTGCAAGCGCAATGAGCCGTTCTGTCAGCGTCGGTTCCCTCCCAAAATGCCGCCGCTGCACGCTGCTGCGCCCAATCACAATTTTGGTCACATCAGAGAGCCGCACATATTCCGCAATCTGTGTTGCCACATCTTCACCATGCGTTGTGACGATCTCTGCGCCAAGCTGCTGAGCCAGACGCATATTCGCCTGCAAGCGAACGGTATCTTCCGCATTCATATCAGCGTCTCCGGGTGTCTGCACGTAGAGCGCGGTAAGGCTGCCACTAAATGCCTGTGCCATTTTTCCTGCCATTCGTACAATGCGTTCATTGGATGGAGACGAGGACAGGCACACAAGAATAT
>OGYG01002261.1_pt1 | contig 9779 bp, 6 predicted proteins | sample 1576481 | NCBI WGS metagenome assembly OGYG01 (sample SAMEA3541497, study PRJEB24748) | human gut metagenome | biome: human gut; feature: human-associated habitat; material: faeces | place: China | collected 2012 | reverse complement strand
GAATCTACACCACGCATCCATATAGCGCGCAGAAAGCCCGCCCCAGACCACGTCGACGGAAACGCTGCCGCGATAGTAGCCCCCGGCCAGGCCGTTCAAGACGCGCACGATCGTGGTTTTACCGCTGCCCGACGCGCCCATAAGCACGACGCATTCGCCGGCATGCACGTCCAAATCCACGGCATGCAGCGTTTCCGGAGCGCCGTAGTACGAGAAGCTCGCGCCTTTCAGCTGCGCGACAAGATCGCCGGTCATCCGAACCACCCTCCCCGCACAACCCAGACGCACGCAGCCAGCGCCGTCGCGACGGCCGCCAGGCAAACCGCGTCCGCCACTCCGAAAGGACTGCGATAGTAGCTCGTCCGCCTGGTCGGCGCTTCGGCGGCGCGGGCGATGGCGGATGAGGAAAGGCGGTCGGAGCTGTCCACCAACGAGAACATCAAGGGAACCAGCGCATGCTCGAGCGCCTGAACGGGGCTGCGCGCGACGTTTCCCGCCGAAAGCACCCCGCGCCTTTTGCACGACTCGGACAAACGCCGGAAGCTCGAGCGAACGGTGGGGAAGAACCTCAGCAGTACGAGCACGCCCACGATCAGGCGCTTCGGAATGCGAGCCTTCGCCAACGCGGCGCTGATAAGCCCCGGAGGGGAAAGCGCCACCGCGAAGAACGCAACCATGATGGGATAGGTTTTGATCGCGGCGTAAAAATGAACCGGCGAGAAAACGATCACAGTCATCTTCCCGTATGCAAGCGCCAGGCACGCGCCCCACAGCGCCGCGTAGAAAACCAGCATCTTGAAAGCCATGGAACGCTGTCCGCACGCAGCAAGGTAGAGCAGTAAAAAGCAGGTCAGCGCAGGCGACAACCGCACGCTGTCCACCAGGGAAACCGTCGCGATCGTCGCAGCCAGCACGATGGACTTCGTCGCCATGGAGAACCGTTCCCCGTCGGGCGACGCCGACGAACGCCCGACGGCGCGAGCGCCCGATGAGAACCGCTCGTTTCGGATGCCCTCCTCCACGTCAGATCACCCCTGCCTTCAAGAAGTGCTTCCTCATCAGACGCTTGCCCACGAGGGCTCCCAGGAATCCGGCGAACGCCGTGAGAGCGACTATGAACACGATCCATTCTGCATTCCCGTAGTACTTGAGGTACGCGTTCACGTACTCCTCGCCCATCATCCTCACTTCGGCAAGCTCTTGCAGGTACCCCTGAAGGTTGACCAGTATGGGGATGATCGACGACAGCGAGTACAGCGCGCTGAACGTCGCCCACGCCGCTACGATGCGGTTCGGCTTAGCCCGCTGCGCGGCCGTGCGCAGGAACAGCGCATCGATAGCCAAACCTCCCACCAGGTAGAACGGCAGCATGTACCACAGGTTTCCGAACATGAGGTACACCAGCGCCATCACGCACGCGTAGAACGCCGTGACGCCGAAGCGGTTCACCCTCATAACCATGAGCATGTACAACGGCGCAACCACCAAAACGTACGTCGCCGCCATGAACAGCATGGAGAAATCCACACCCAGCATGGTAACCGACCCCACCACGAACATGACGACGATCATCAAGGCGCTGAACAGCACCGCGGTGACGACCTCCTTGACGCCCCACATCTCGAACGCGGCCCCTTTGCGGGACTTCGACGTCTCATAAGGCGAATGTTCCATATCGACCTCTCTTTCCCATGCGTTTTGCATGTCTTGGTTCATCTGATGTTCCGGCACCGAACGCGCCGGATCGAATCCGAAGCGCTACTGCTCGCTGGCCAGCCGCCAACCGGCCGCCTGCTGGCGCTCGCGCCAAAACGACCGATACCGGCCGGGCACCTTCACCAGATCGCCGTGGGTTCCCTGCTGGGTGATGCACCCCTTCTCTAGGACGGCTATCTGATCTGCGGCGGCGATGGTGGACAAGCGATGGGCTATGGCGATGACCGTGCGATCGCGCGCCAACTCGTGCATAGCCTCCACGATGGCCGCTTCGTTTTCCGCATCGAGCGCGGCCGTGGCCTCGTCGAACAGCACGATGGGCGAGTCCTTCAGCAAAGCGCGCGCGATAGCGACGCGCTGGCGCTCTCCGCCCGAAAGGCGGCAGCCTCCCTCGCCCACGGGCGTGTCCCATCCCTGCTCCAGACGGGCGGCCACCTCGTCAAGGCGCGCGACGTGCGCGGCGCGGCGCACCTCCTCGGGCGTTGCGTCGGGGCGCCCCGCCAGCACGTTCTCCTCGATGGTTCCGTCGAACAGGTACACGTCCTGGAACACGAGGGATATCTGCTGCATGAGCTCGTCGGGACGCATGGCGCGCACGTCCCCCCCGCCGATCGAAACGCTGCCCTCGGAAACGTCCCAGAAACGCGCGACCAACCGCGTCAGCGTCGTCTTTCCCGAGCCGGAAGGGCCCACTAAAGCGGTCAGGCTGCGCTCGGGGCACGTCAAGCTCACGCCTTGCAGCACCGGACGGGATTCCTCGTAGGCAAAGCCCACGCGATCGAACACCACGCTGGATCCGCAAGGAACGCGGGGGTTGCGGGTTTCGGGCAGAGGGGGCGTCTTCAATATCCCCTCGGACGCGTCCAGCGCGTTCTTCGCCACGCGCAGCGCCATCCCCTGCGACCCGATGAGCGTCAAAGGATCGACCAGCCTCAAGGAGAGCACCGCTACGAACACGTACGATGCCACGTCGATCTGGCCCCAGGCCAAAAGAGCCGTGGCCGTTGCGAACACGACGGCGAACACGACCTGGATCAGCATCGTGTAGCGCGCCACGGGTGCCGATGCCATGCGCAAGGTGGCAACCGTCGCCGCACGGTCCCGCTCGATGGCCTGCTGCAAAGCGTCCCAGCCCTCCACCGAACGCTTCGTCGCGCGCAAAACGGGCTGAGCGTGCGCGAACTCCAACACCCGGGCCGCCACTTCAGCGTTCGAGAGCTCCTCCTGCCTATGGCCTTCGCCTGCGGCCTTCGCCATGGCGCGCGAAACCCACAGCAGCAGCGGAGCCGCAATCACGAACACCAGGCCGATGCGCCAATCCACGAACAGGAACAACACCACCACCGCAGCCGGCGTGGTGACGGCGATCACCATCTGGCGCAAAAACGTGCTAGGCACGTCCATGGCCATCTGCAGCTCCTTGGTGAGCAGAGCCGCAACCTGCCCCGAGCGCTCTTTCGTGAACCACCCCAGCGGCAGGCGCACGATATGGTCGCCCAAGGCGTCCTGCAGCGCATGGCAGATCTGCTCGATGCCGATATAGTAGCCGCGATTGTCCGCGAAAAAGCCGATCACGGAATGCAACAGCGCCAGCGCCGCAGCCAGCGCCACCAGATACCCCGCCGCAACGTAGTCGCCCGCTATCAGCGAGCGCAGCAGCGGAAGCAGCGCCACGTACACGGCCGCCTCCGCCAGGCCGCACAGCACGTACAGGAAAGCCTGCGTCTTCACGCCGGTCGGCCGCCCTACCAGATCGTCGATTTGGGTCGTTATCATCGTTCCTCGCTTTCGCGCGAATCGGCACCGTTCGGCTCCGCTTCGCCATCCGCTTCTTGCGGCCCCGCGGCCGCGCCGCGCATCGCGGCTCCTTCCACAAGTAGCGCCTTTTCCAGCGCATCCACCTGCTGAGATCGCCACAGTGCCGCATAATGGCCGTCGGCCGCCAGCAGTTCCTCATGGACGCCGCGCTCCACCACCTTGCCCCCGACCAGCACTAATATCTGGTCCGCATGCACGATGGTGTCCAGCCGATGCGCGATCACGACGGTCGTCCTGCCTTTCGCCAACGCGTTCAGCGCTTTTTGGATGGCCGTCTCGTTCTCAGGATCCGCATGGGCGGTCGCCTCGTCGAGCACGAGAATAGGCGCATCTTGGACGATGGCGCGCGCGATGGCCACGCGTTGCGCCTCGCCGCCCGACAGATCCGAGCCTTCGCTTCCCAGCACCGTGTCGTAGCCTTGCGGCAACTCCATTACGCGATCGTGAATCTGGGCCTGGCGCGCGGCGGCCTGCACCTGCTCGTCGGTGGCACCGGGACGGCCCAAACGGATGTTGTCCGCGATGCTCGCTCGCAAAAGCATGCTGTCCTGGAACACCACGGCAACACGCGAAAGCACCTCGCCGGAGGCCATCTGGGGAAGCTCCGTTCCGTTCATGCGCACCGACCCTGAAACGGGATCCCAGAAGCGAGGGATCAAGCGGGCGAGCGTCGTCTTGCCGCTGCCCGAATCTCCCACGAGGGCCGTCACCGTTCCCGGCTCCAACGCGACGTCGACGTCTTGCAGCACGAAAGGCAGGTTCTCGCCGTACGCGAACGCCACGCCCTCGAACTCCATGCACACGGGTCCTTCGGCCGCCGGGCGAGGCCGCTCGGGTTCGGCCAACGGAGCCACGTTGAGAACGGAGGCCAGATGGTCGGCGGCCTGCAGCGACATCTGCAGCATTCGAATGCTTCGAAACAGGTTGACCAGCCCCGCGGGAATTCCCACGCCCAACACCAGAAAAGGGACGCACCGCTCCAAAGGCAAAACGCCGTTCGCGACGAAGGCCAGCGTTGCAGCCAGCAGAACCACCAGCATTGCTCCCGGCGAGAACAAGGCCGACACCCAGCTGAACGCGTTGCCATTGCGCTTCGTCCACACATAGCACGCTTTCGCCAGCTCCTCGGTAGCCGCCCGGTACCGTGCGCCCGCACGGCTTCGGGAACCGAAGGTCTTGATGACGGCGATGCCCTCCACCATCTCCACCGCAGCGGAGGAAACCTCCACCATCGCTTCGTTGAACCTCTTGTTGAGAGGACCGAAATCCCTCATCATGAACGGCCACGCAACGCCTATCACCACGACGAAGTACGCCACCAGAAGAAGGGCGAAGCGAACGTCCACCGTGAACAGGTACACCAAGGGGATCAAGGGCGAGAGCAGCGCGGCGGTCACGTCGACCGGCGCATGCCCGACCGATTGATGCAGGTTGAGAACGTCATCGGTGGCAGCTTGCTTCACCTGCGCCGAGCTGTTGTCGTTGAACCATCCCAGCGGAATCTTCCCCAAGTGCTCTATCAGCACGGTGCGCACGTGAACGCGAAAATCGGCGTCGGCGTAATGACAGCGGCCGGTGGCCATGCTGAACAGCATCCTTCCCGCCGCCGCGCCCGCGACGGCGACCAGAACCCACATCGCCAGCACGTCGGACGGGGGAACGCCTTCCGTGATGGACAGCTGGGCAACGCGCGCGATTGCGAGATAGGGGACGAACTCGCACGCCGACGACAAGGCCGCGATGGCGACGTTGCCTATGATCCTCCCTTTCACCGGCTCGATCAGACGCAGATACGTGCGCCGAGCGGCGGCACTGTCGACAGATTCCATAAGCGGCACTCTTTTCTCTCTCGGAAACAGGGGCGGCGGCGGGGCAAGCCGGCCGATGTGCAGATGTTAGCCATAGCTAACTTCAAGAAATGATTTTGGGGATTTCACCACATAATCTACATACATTCTTATTCCGCACTTGCATGAGTCGGAAACAACAAGTAAGTTAGACATGGTTAACATATAGCGAGCAGACCCGCTCCCGACGTTCGGGCGGCTTATGCCCGACAAGGAAAGCGAGGAAACTCATGGCTCGACAGGTTCTACAGCAAGACAAACGCGCGCTCATGCTCACGCAAACGCCCGGCAAGCTCATGATGTCGCTCAGCCTGCCTGCCATCGTCGGCATGGCGGTCATCGAGCTGTACACGTTCATGGACGCCGTGTACGCAGGACAGCTTATCGGGATGGAGGCCATGGGAGCCGTGGCCGTGGCCTACCCGTTCACGTTCATCAATTCCGGCGGCGCTTCGATGATCGGCATGGGGTCGGCCTCGGTGCTGTCGCGCGCCATCGGCGCGAAAGACCAGCGCACCATCGACCAGGTGATGGGCAACCTCGTGGTCATGAACCTGGTGCTGTCGCTCACCGTCACGATCGTCGGCACGGTGTTCGCGCGCCCGCTGCTGGCCCTCACCGGCGCACAGGGGCAGGTCCTCGACCTGGCCGAATCCTACCTGCGCATCATGCTCGTCGGCAGCCTGTTCGTGAACTTCGCGCAAAGCTCGAACATGGTCATGCGCGGCAAAGGCGAGCTGGCGCGGGCCATGGCCATCATGGGAGGAGGCGCCGTCCTCAACATGGTGCTGGCCCCTCTGTTCATCCTGGCCCTGCGCGACCAAGGGCTCGGCATCCAGGGGGCGGGCTGCGCCACGGTGATCACGCAGATGATCCAAGCGGGCGTCATGCTGTGGTGGTTCGTCAAGCGCGAGAAGACGGCGCGTATCGTCCGCGTGGCCGTTTCGCCCGCGATACTCCCCGAAGTGCTGAAGGTGGGCGCGTCCGCCATGCTCATGCAGGTGCTCGTGCTGGTACAGCAAGCCATCGCCTACCGCGCGGCCGCCGCATGGGGCGGCGCGGAATGGCAGGTGCTGCTGGGAGCTGCGCTGCGCATCCAGGCGTTCGCCTTCATCCCTTTGTGGGGCATGAGCAACGGCCTGCAGCCCGCGGCCGGAACGAACTACGGCGCCGGACTCTACGGTCGCGTGCGCAAGCTGACGATCGTCTTCTGCCTGGGCTCGATGGCGCTGGCGCTGCTGTTCTGGGTACCCGCGATGCTGGCGCCGGAAGCCACGCTGTCGCTGCTCGTCTCCGACCCGGCCGTCGCCGCGATGGGCGCCGACGATTTCAGGGTGTTCTTCTCCACCTACCTGGTTGCAGGCCCCATGGTCATGGGCATCACGCTCTTGCAAGCGCTCGGACAAGGCGGCAAGGCGGCGATCCTCACGTTCGCGCGACCCGTGGCTCTGTTCGTCCCACTCGTGCTGATCCTGCCGAACGTCGCAGGGCTCGGCATCCACGGCGTATGGGCCGCATCGGCCCTGTCCGACGGCGTCATGATCGTGGTGGCGGCGTTCATGGTGGCAAGCGTGATCCGCAACCTGGGAAAGGACGAAGGCTCCGCAGCTGACCGCGTGACCATGGAAGAGGAAGCCGCCCGAGCCTAGCGGGCCGGCGCGCCGCCCTCTTGCCGCTGCCGTCTTGCTCGTGCATCATGCAGGCGTTACCCTCGAAGAGCTGGCAGCGCAACGGTTCTGCGCATACGGCATCACGAGCAAACCGCCCGATGTTTCACGTGAAACATCGGGGTTCGCACGCTGCCCCGTCGCCTCGTTCAGCCGCAAACCTTTCCGAGCACGCATGCAAGCCCGTCTATGTCGACCGGTTTCGCCACATGGGCATCCATGCCCGCATCGAGCGCGGACTTCACATCTTCGGCAAATGCGTTGGCCGTCAGCGCGACGATCTTCACTTCTTCCGAGCGGGCGCTGCTGCAAGCGCGCAGAGCGCGCGCTGCCTCGTAGCCGTTCATCACCGGCATCATCACGTCCATGAACACCGCATCGTAATATCCTGCCGGGTGCTTCGAGAATGCATCGATCGCCTTTTCGCCGTTCTCGGCCCACTCCACTTTCGCGCCGCGGCAGCCGAGAAGCTCTATCAATATCTCAGCGTTCAGCTCGTTGTCCTCGGCCAGGAGAAACCTCTTGCCCTCGAATCGATAGGAGGTGCTCTCCGGCACGACTTCAAGCGGCGGACAAGCATCCGCCGACGAGACGACGCGAAGTTCCAATGTCACGCGAAACGAGCTGCCTCGTCCTTTTTCGCTGTCGACCTCGACAATGCCGCCCATGGCGTCGATCAGCGCCTTCGTTATGGACATCCCCAACCCGGTTCCCTGTATCCGCGCGATAGACACCTCTTCGCTGCGCTCGAACGGATCGAAAATACGCTCGACGAATTCCGGCGACATGCCCATGCCGTTGTCGGTTATCGTGAAAGCAACGCTCGCATAGCTGGGCCGCGTTTTCGCCAGCTCCTGCACGACGAGGGCTATGGAGCCGCCCTCCTGCGTGTACTTCACCGCATTGGACGCAAGGTTCAAAAGGATCTGGCTTATGCGCAGCTCGTCTCCCGAGAACGCCTTATGCTTCATCTTCGAGCGATCGATGCGCAGCTCTTGACTCTTCGCCTGAGCCTGAGGACGGATGATGGCCTCTACCCCGCCCACGACGTCATCGATGTCGAACCGACGCTCCTGAAGCTCCATCTGCCCGCTTTCGATGCGCGACATGTCCAGAACGTCGTTTATAAGCTCCAGCAAATGACGAGACGACGCGGTGATGGCATCGAGGCAACCGGCTATCTTCTCGCTGGCCTCGCCGCTTTCCCGTGCGATCTTCGTCATGCCCACGATGGCGTTGATGGGCGTGCGTATGTCGTGCGACATGTTCGCAAGGAACTGGCTCTTCGCCTCGTTCGACGATCGTGCGATATCGAGCGCCTGCTCGAGCATCAAACTTCCTTTTTGCTCGTTCGTGCGATCGGACAGCACCAGCACGTACTTATCCACCCCTTTGATGGATTCCCGGTACAACGTTTCCTGGTACCAGCGACGCTCTCCTGTGCGCGCTTGAATGCGCTCGCGAAACACTTGAAGGCACTCGCCCTCTTCCAACGACGCAATGTCATCGATTCGAGGGTCGGACGATGGATCGGCCGCCGAATCCGACAGCGCTCGTATGTTGTTCTTCACCGCTTCGACCGACACGCCCAAAAGCTTCTCCACATTGGGACTGACGTATTCGACCTCGTACGCATCGGGAGAGAACATAACGTAGATATCGTCGGCATTGCGCACCAGCATGCTGAACAGCTGCTCGCGGCTCTCGATGGCCAGCTCCTTCGCATCAGCCCGGCGCCGCACGCGGCGAAGCAGGGTCAGCAAACCCGCCAACCCGAAGATGCGCGTCCAGCGCGCATTCGGCGCTCGCTTCATGCGTCAGCCAATCTCTGAGCCATCGACATCCCCTCGATCAAACCGACCTGCCTGAGTGCAGAAATTGTTATACCTGATCAAACATAGCCTTATTGCATGCGGTGTCAGAGTATAGCACCCTATTGGGAAGGAGGTAAACCGTCGGAGCCCGCCGCGGTCCTAGGGCACGATCGTGCGGTCGACGTCAATCATACCCGCCCTCTCGAGAAACGCGAGCACGGACTGGAGCATAAGGCGGTAATACGCGGTCATCGATTGGGAGAACCCCTCGTCGTCGGCTCTGCGCGCCTGCCCGAGAGCGATGCTTTCGAGAGACGAGAGAGCGGACGCGCTTTCTCGCGAAGCCGCGAACAGCGTAAGGAAGGCTCCCCAGCGCAGCAAATCGTTCAGCTCCCGCAGAATCGTCTGCAATGCGCAAGGCTCCGTGCATTCGATCAAACCCGTTATGAGAGCCTTCGACACCGCCCAATCCCCCTCCTCGACCGCGAGGGCGCGTTCCGCAGAAGAGGCCACCTCCTCCGCATGACCTTGCACGCGGCTCAATGCAGCAGGCAGCACGGCGCACATCATCTGCGCCGCATGGACGTACGTGCCCACATCTCTCTTGAACGAGTGATCTTCCAGCCAGCGCTCGCTGAACGTCGCATTGCCCAACTGCACGCGCGTGCCCAACCCGTTGACGGTGCGCGCGACGCCTATGACGTTGAGCGCGCCGTACGCTTTCTGCACCGTGGAAGCGGAGACTCCATACTGCGCCGACAGCTCGGCGATGGAAGGAAGCAGCTGGCCGTCAACGAATTCCCCCCGAACGATGCGTTCCACAAGATTGCGAGCTATTTGTCCGTGCACGAATTCCAACCCGGCCTTCGCATTCCACGCGTACCCGAACGATCCGATGTCCACGGCGGGGGCATATG
>OGYG01002259.1_pt1 | contig 9793 bp, 8 predicted proteins | sample 1576481 | NCBI WGS metagenome assembly OGYG01 (sample SAMEA3541497, study PRJEB24748) | human gut metagenome | biome: human gut; feature: human-associated habitat; material: faeces | place: China | collected 2012 | reverse complement strand
TGGCAAGACTTTCTTTCATGCCATTTGGTGCCAGTGTGATAGGGTAGAATACAAAAATTTAAGGAGTCATTTGAGAGAATGATTCAAATGCTATTGGGAATCATAAGTAAAGTTATTAATACATAATAAGAAAAAACAATAGTATTTGTAAGGCGTCAGTGGAGTATTCTACTGGCGTTTTATTTAACATATTGGATTTACGAAGAATGCCTATCAAAGCGAAAAATTGTTAGAACAAGCTGAAATTCCAGAATCTTATTTATGACAAGTGTATTACAAGCACTTGCTGCAAAGCAGATTGAAGTAGAAACAAGAAAACAGCAGAGCCACGAACAGAAGAGTGGAAGAAAGCATTATGAATTTTCCTTATAATTATATGTATTTCGAAGAATTACTTCCGGAAAGTTTTCCCACCGAATTATGAGTCTGTGTAGTATAATTAATAATAACAGTATATTCTGACTTACATTGTTGTAAATAGGAATGATACATAACAAGGAGATGGGTTTAATGTTAAAAAATGGGATATACGAACAGATTGTTAATACGAGAATAAATAAAGAACTGCAGCAGCTTGATCGTGAAAAATATGATATAGAATTAGAAAAGCTTGATGGAGAGGATGCAAGACGTATTCTTACCATATACATATCATATGTCATAAATCAGGCTTTGCAATACTTAAGAGACAGTTTCCCGTCATCTAAAGAAAATGAATCGTTACTGGCACAAATTCGCTTATGTAATGAAATCGTTCAGGAAATAGTAGAGCATACGAATGAACCTGAATTTGAGGATAATATCATTCTTGAAAAAGGAGAAGTATTGACCTCATTATATGAAAAAATGAATTCAGCAAGAAGCATTAATACAATCAAAGCTGTGCATCCGGAAACGTCAATTGTAGAGAATGCCTTGTTTACAGGATCTAAAAATGAGCCAAGTATGCTTTCGGAATTGAAGAAAGAAATCTTGTCCTCTGATTCTATTGATCTTTTGGTTTCATTTATTAAGTGGAGTGCAATACGTCCACTTCTTGTGGAATTGACTGCATTCACGAAACGAGAGGGTGTTCGTTTACGTGTGATTGCAACGACTTACACACAGGCTACAGATTATAAAGCGATTGTTACTCTTGCAGAGCTTCCAAATACGGAAGTGAAGATTAATTATGAAACGAATCATGCACGTATGCATGCAAAATCTTATTTGTTTAAAAGAGATACTGGATTTTCAACTGCATATATTGGCTCATCAAATCTTTCAAATCCAGCTTTGACTGGGGGATTGGAGTGGAATGTGAAGGTGACTGAGAAAGAGTCATTTGATATTGTGAAAAAGTTTTCGGTTTCCTTTGAGAGTTACTGGAATGATGCCTCTTTTGAAATCTTTGACCCTGAAAACCCAGACTGTCATGAAAAGCTGAAAAAAGAATTAACGAGGGCTGCATTTGATAGAAAGTCAAAACGTAGTCTTCAGGTTTCGATTCGACCATATGCATATCAGCAGGAAATTTTGGATAATCTTGCTGCAGAACGAGAAGTATACGGACATTATCGTAATCTGGTTTCTGCAGCGACAGGGGAATGTGTGATAATGATGTCAGGTCGTAAAAGTGCCCGTAAATCAAGGGGTTCAGCGGCCAGAGTCCTATTCAAAACATGTATGAGATACCTATAGTTATAACAAAGCCGATGGGAAGGATCGGTTGAAGAAAATTAAATATGGCTGAGATTTGGGTAGGACTGAATCAGTTTTGGGTGAGAGATCACAGCAGACTGGTCAGTCTTTTTTTATTCCTTTAGCAATGGGGCGGGTGGCTCCCGATCCTGCATCAGTCAGTCACATCTAAAGACCGATTCCGGTCTTTGCAAATTCATTCTTGGTTCAGGAGGAAATATTTTATGGCAATGAAAAATGTAAGAAATATGAAAGTTCGTGGGCAGAGCGGTTATAAATATGAGACAGTTCCGACAATTACTTTGAAAGGAAAATGGCTGGAAGAACTGGGATTTCATCCTGGGGATTATGTGCAGGTGAAATGTGAGAATGGTCAGCTGATTATTACGCCTGATATGAATAAGGTACAGGAGCAGGAAGCAAAGTCGGCATTTATGGAAACGGAGATTAAGAAACTGGAAATCAGATATCAGAATGAAAAAGCAGAAATCACTGCAAGATATGTGGCTGAGCAGTGTGAAGGTTGTTATGGAAGAAAAGTGTGAGAGGAGATTATGATATGGGAAAAATTTTGATGTGTGGATCATTTAAAGGGGGAGTTGGCAAGACTGCCAGCTCATGGAATCTGGCTTATTCATTGGCTGGGAGGGGGAAGAAAGTTGGGGAAGAAAGTTCTGGCTGTTGATTTTGACAGTCAGGCGAATCTGACAACTTGTTTCGGAGTAGAAGATCCTGCGGCTGTGGCGGTGACAATCGGGCATCTGATGATGAATCGGCTGGAAGATGAGGAAATGCCGGATCCATCAGAGTTTATTCGGAGCAGAAATGGTGTGGACTTTATTCCGTCATCCATGATGCTTTCAGCAGTGGATAGTAAGCTGCGGATGGAGATGGGTTCAGAGAAGATGCTGGCCGGCATTCTGGAATCGCTGAGAGGGCTGTATGACTATATTATTGTAGATACCTGTCCATCGCTTGGTACATTGACGATTAGCGCACTGACGGCGGCTGATGAGGTGATTATTGCAGTTAATCCACAGCTTCTGGCAATGATGGGATTGCAGGATTTTATTCGGACAGTGAGTAAGGTCAGAAGCAGACTGAATGGCCGCCTGCAGATTGCAGGGATCCTGTTGACTATGTGTGATGCCAGAACAAATCTCTGCAAGGTTATTACAGAACAGCTGACGGAAACTTTTGATAGACAGATTCGAATTTTTAAGAGCATCATACCTAATACAGTAAAGGTGGGAGAATCAATTTATTATAGCAGACCGCTTCTGGAGTATGCACCAGAAACGAAGGTTTGCAGGGCGTATCAGGATTTGGCTGAGGAGGTGGACAGGGATGAAAGCTAATGTACCAAAAAGAAAGGTATTTCAGGACGCACTGGATCTTCTTGCTGAGGATCCAATGAAGGATATGCCAGTGCCTGTGAACGGGATTGTTTCTATTCCTGTTGAGGAAATACATCCGTTTTATGACCATCCATTTCGGCTGTATGAGATGCTTGCAGGGCATAACAGAACTAACGCGGCAAAGATAGCAGGATTGACAGAGGTACCGGCGATAGTGAAGACGGATCTGTCTGATGAGGATGCTTATGTATATGTGATCGAGACAAACCTGTTGCAGAGATCTTTTGCGGAACTGCTTCCATCAGAGAAGGCGGCAGTGCTGGTGGCACGTTATGAGAAGATAAGCAGTCAGGGGAAACGAAATGATATCCGGCAGGAAATCGAGGCTCTGGAAGAAACCTGTGGACACGATGTCCACAAGTCCAGAAAGAGAACCTGTGGACATGATGTCCACAAGTCACAGAAAAGCCGTGATGGACTTGGTGAGGAATATGGAATGACGGGAAGGAATATTGCCAGATACATGCGGCTGGACCGGTTGATTCCGGAATTTAAGGATGCAGTAGATAAGGGGACGCTGGCAATGGTGACGGCAGTTAATTTGTCTTATCTGAATGTGAAGATGCAGGAGCTGATCCATCAGGTGGTGGAATCTGAGGGAAAGAAATTAAAGCCAAAACAGGCCGAGGAACTGCGTAAGATGGGGAAGGGGATTACGAAAGAGCGAGTTGAGAGTGTTCTGGCAGGGGAAGAACAGAAGAAGGTACAGAGTATATCTGTGAAATTACCAGTGGAATTGTATGAGAAATATTTTGCGCAGATGGATGTCGGAACAGTGCAGGAGATCATGGAGAAGGCACTGGAAGGGTATTTTGGGAAGGAGGCAGCAGGTGTTTAACAGGGAAGACCTTGAATGTCTGGATCCAGGGTATTTTGAGATTATTTATATGGATGACCGGGATGTGACCATCATGTCCCGGAATACAAGGCATATATGGTATATACATAATCCGGAGTATCCATTGCCGGGATCCTGTGTGATATTTCATAAACATAAAGTCTCACATCCTTATCATCAGCATGGCCGTAGCAGCGCACTACAGCAGGCTGTACGGAGTATTAAGAGACATGATAAGTGGCAGATGGGAGGACGCAGAGTTTGATCCTATTTTATATGTAAAGGAAGAAGTATTTTGTATATTTCATAATAGAATTTAGTGTATGATTTCTGGTTGATGTTAAAGTAATATAATTGTTTTGTTAATGATAGTTTATTATATATGGTGGTAATTTTTGGAATTTGTTTTGTCTAGTTGAAATTGAAGTTATATAACAAGTTCTTCTTTGCGAAAATTGAATGCTGTTGTTTAGTGACATTGGCAGTTATTGTATTGGTATTATGTTTGCACTTGCTCTTGGAAAAGTATGATTTATAAATGTTTCAAAATATACAAAAAATATTTCAATATTGCAATATTTTATGCAAGCTGGTATAATACAAAAGGCGCACGGATGTTCGTATTGAGTGGAGAGTTAAAGGATTAAAAATGGAAGTGAATTATAATAAGCTATGGAAACAAATGATAGACAAGGGAATGAAAAAAAGTGAATTAAGAGAATTGACAGGCATAGGTACTAATACTCTGGCAAAGTTAAGTAAAAATCAGCCAGTAAGTATGGAAGTTTTAATGAAATTGTGTGAGAAGTTAGAATGTGACATTTCCGATGTATGTGAATTTGTAAAAAAATAGATTAGGAGAATAAAAAGTTATATATGAATAAGAATTTAAATGCAATAGATTTATTTGCTGGATGTGGTGGACTTTCAAAAGGATTCATGGATGCAGGTTTTAATATTATTGTAGGTGTAGATAATGATCAGGCGGCGTTGAATACTTTTGTGAAAAATCATAATGGTGCAGTGGCATTAAATGCAGACTTATCTTTGCAAGATACATTTGAACAAATAAAAGAAATTGCAGGAGAACGAAAGATTGATGTGATAATTGCAGGACCACCATGTCAAGGATTTTCATTAACTGGACCGAGAGATTTTGATGATAAAAGAAATAAATTGTATCTTGCAGTGATTGAAATGGTTAAGCAGTATCAGCCAAAAGCCTTTATTATTGAAAATGTTCCTGGAATGGCAACATTGTATAAAGGACAGATTAAAGAAGAAATTTTAAAACGTTTTAGAGATATGGGATATAACATTGAATGTAAGATTCTTTGTGCAGCAGATTACGGTGTTCCACAAATTAGAAAGCGTCTTATTTTCATGGGTATTAGAAAAGATATTGGAGAACCTGAATTTCCTAAAATTATGTTTACACCAGAAACTTATAGAACATGTCGAGATGCCGTGAGTGATTTACCAGAATTAAAAAATGATATAGGATCCGATATATCTGAATATTCACAGGAACCGTTAACAGAATATCAGAAATTGATGCGTGGTAATTGTACGGTTTTGTATAATCATTTAGGAACTAATCATACTCAGATGGTTAAAGATACTATTGCACTTGTGCCAGAAGGCGGTAATTATAAAGATTTACCGGCTGGATGGGGCGAAAGCAGAAAATTTCATATGGCATGGACCAGATTAAATGGTAATGCGCCGGCAAGAACTGTTGATACAGGGCATAGAAATTTGTTCCATTATGAATATAACCGTATTCCTACAGTGCGAGAAAGCGCAAGGATGCAGTCTTTTCCAGATGATTTTATTTTTACAGGAACGAAAACACAGCAAAGCAGACAGGTTGGTAATGCAGTACCACCGTTACTTGGACAGGCATTAGGAAAAGCAATTTTAGATATTGTGGGGGAGAGTAACTCGGATGAAGAATAAAAAAATAAGATCCATTGATTTATTTGCTGGATGTGGAGGATTAATGGATGGATTTGAACAGTCAGGTAAATATGAAACTTTAGCGGCTGTTGAATGGGAAAAAGCTCCTTGCATGAATTTGAGAAAAAGACTAAAAGATAAATGGAATTATAAAAACGCAGATGATAGGGTTTTGCAATTTGATATTCAAAGAACAAATGAATTGTTTTATGGATGGAATGATGAAAACTATGGCAGTTCCGCCGGATTAGATGCACTTATAGGAAAAAATATGGATTTGGATGTAATTATAGGGGGTCCGCCATGTCAAGCATATTCTATTGCAGGAAGAGTTCGAGACGAGCATGGAATGAAAAATGATTATAGAAATTATCTTTTTGAAAGCTATCTTAAGGTGGTAAAAAGATATAGACCAAAATTGTTTGTGTTTGAAAACGTACCGGGCATGTTAAGTGCGCGACCGGGTGATCGTCCTATTATTGAAGAAATTCAGGATAGCTTTGATGCAGCCGGGTATTATACACTTCCTGATTTGCATCAGGCGATTATTGATTTCACAGAATACGGTGTACCTCAAAACAGGAAACGTATTATTATTGTAGGAGTGAGTAAAGAGTATTTTGGAGAAAAAAAATGTGCAGATATGGTTGGAAAATTTTATACAGATTATTTGCCAAAGTATAGGGTTGAAAGTAAAATGACAGTAAGAGAAGCGATTGGAGATCTTCCCAAACTGTATCCATTAGAAAAGGAAGAAAAATATAATGGAAAGAGAATATCTCATTCAATGCCGGAACCCTTTGTGACTAATCATATTGCAAGATGGCAAAGTGAAAGAGATATTAAGATATTTAAACTTTTAACAGAAGATATTGAATCAGGACGAAACGAGTATATTTCTATAAAGGCTTTAAAAAGTTTATATACAAAAATGACGGGAAGAACATCTAATGTACATAAGTATCATGTTATCAGATGGGATACTCCAAGTAATTTAATTCCTGCACATCTATATAAAGACGGATTACGACACATCCATCCAGATTCAACACAATGTAGAACTTTAACAGTAAGAGAAGCTGCTAGACTCCAGACGTTTGACGATGATTATATATTTTATGGAAGTAATATGGAAACATATAAAATGATTGGTAACGCTGTGCCTCCAAAATTTGCAAAGTGTTGTGCGGAGGCAGTGTACGATTTATTGAAGGAGTATGATGACAAAGGAGAATTGTGATGCCATATACAGCAAATCAAGCTTGCGCGACTCTTGATAGATATTTGCAAATATCAGAAAGAGGAATGCAAAAACAGATTATTGATAATACGAAAAATAGAGGGTTTGTATTAGAACTTCCGAATGAGGAAAAAATTGTTATTTTCACATATCCATTAGTACATAAACAGGATAATACAAAAAATTATTTTGATACCAGAGATAGCGGTCCGCATGAGCGTGCGATTGCTTGGGAATATGCTTTGAAGAATAAGTACAAATATTTTTGTCTTGGAGTAAATGATCAGGTTGAAAAATATGTTGATTATGTATTTAGTTTGGAATGCAATGAGAAATCTATAGAACGTTTGTCCGGAACAGAAGGTGGGGATAGAAGTACGGTAGGATCTGGCAACCAGATTATTATTCCCAATCATTATATACCGTCTAAGCAATTTGAAAGAATACAGAATAATTTAGGTACTTTTATTTCAGTAATTCAAAAAGAGTCACTTTTAGATTATCTGGAAAAATATGATAATAGACCGTATTTTTGGGATACTGAAATGACTAATATTGAGACAGATTGTAGAGAACAACAGCGGGTGACTAATGGACAAAATATACTCTTTTATGGTGTGCCTGGAGCGGGGAAAAGTTATGAGATTGATAAATTAATTGTACAAGAGCGATCTGAGAGAGTTGTATTCCACCCTGATTATACATATTCTGATTTTACAGGACAAATACTTCCAAGGGTTATTGATGACAAATTAAAATATGTATTTGTACCAGGACCATTTACAAAGATGCTTAAAAAAGCAGTCGAAGACCCTTATAATATGTATTTTCTGGTTATAGAAGAAATTAATAGAGGAAATGCACCTGCAATATTTGGTGATATTTTTCAACTTCTTGACAGAAATGAGGATGGATCAGGAAAATATCACATTTCTAATTATGATATTGCAACAATTGTGTATGGAGATGAGACTCATAATATTTCAATTCCATCAAATTTTACAGTATTAGCATCTATGAATACATCTGATCAGAATGTGTTTACATTGGATACGGCGTTTCAGAGACGTTGGGAGATGCATTTGATTAAAAATGATGTAAAAAAAGCTGTTCATGCAGAAAATGTTATTGAGGGTAGTACGATTTCTTGGGGAAGTTTCGCATTTATTACAAATGAAGAAATTATACGATATAATGAAGAAACTGGAAGTTCAGAAGATAAACGTTTAGGTGCGTATTTTGCACGGCTAAATGAGTTATCTAAAGATAAGTTTCCAGAGAAAGTGCTTAAATATTTATGGGATGATGCGTTTAAAATGGATAGATATGCATACTTTAATGAGACAATGTATTCGTTGGATAATGTTATTGATGCGTTTAGAGACGAGTCTATGTCAAATACAGATATTTTAAAACGGGTATTAAAATACACAGTTTATCAAAAAATGTTAGAATTAAAAGGAGAGGATGTCAATGAACAATAGTACACTTTTTAATAGATGCCATGTTAATACAAATATTGAGAATGATGTATTTGTAGGCATTTTGAAAAAAGATGATTACTATGAAGTAGATTTTCCACTGGGATATCATTTAAGTGATGACGAAAAAAATCTAAGGAAAGACATTCTATCTTTAATGAGTATTCTGGCAAAATATTCTGATAAAAGAGAATCTAAATTATACGATGGTCAGGAAAATGATACTATAGAGTTTCCAGTACAAGCGTATTTATATATTATAAAAGATTTCTTTGAACATGGGTATTACAAAGAACGTGAAACAGATCATAAAGTTGCAAAAAGAGGCAAAATAAATTGGGGAAAAACTATTAAGACACAAAAGCCAGTGATACAGGATGATGAAGTATATTATTTGGATTTTGTTGTTAAAAAAAATGCTATAAATGAGAACGAATTAATAACCATTGTACACAAGTATTGTGTATATGAAAGTTTTGAAAAACTGGGATGGCTTTTTACATCATTTGTTCCGTCAAAACCGAAGCCGAAATTAACAATTAAGATGATGATTTCTGTAGTTATTAATAAATTGCAGAATACGTTCAAAGATCAGAATAAACAGCTTTTTAACAATATGTTAGTTTTACTAAAACAATTAAATGATGATTCACAAAAGGAATTTAGGTATGGTACATATCGTTTTGAATATATTTGGGAAAATATGATTGATAGTGTATTTGGTATTGTCGAAAAAGCTGAGTATTTTCCAAAAACTACGTGGAATCTTTTGGATAAAAATGACCATGACAATGCATTTCTTGAACCTGATAGTATTATGTTATATGGCGGAAAAATTTATGTGCTTGATGCAAAATACTACAAATATGGGTGGTCTGGAATACCTAGACATTTACCAGAATCAACATCAATAAATAAACAGATAACATATGGGGAATATATTGCCGAGTCAGAAAAATTTGTTATAAATGGTAGACGACCGATTGTATATAATGCATTTTTGATGCCATATGATTCAAGAGGTAAGACATTTTCAACAAATAAACCAATTCACTGTATAGGGACAGCAACTAGTGACTGGAAGTCTGGAGCGAAGAAATATGAAAACGTTGTAGGTATTTTATTGGACATAAAATATCTTATGAATCTTGACAACCGACAAAATCAAACAGAGATA
>OGYG01002253.1_pt1 | contig 9824 bp, 7 predicted proteins | sample 1576481 | NCBI WGS metagenome assembly OGYG01 (sample SAMEA3541497, study PRJEB24748) | human gut metagenome | biome: human gut; feature: human-associated habitat; material: faeces | place: China | collected 2012 | reverse complement strand
GCGGCGCCGGACTGATCTGCGTTAACGCTGATAATGACAGTGAATCCGACGGTATGTTCTCCAAATATAATCGAGAAATTACTCGCGAGATGATTTATGTCGTCAAGCAAAGCGGAGCTAAGATTGCCGCCGAGGTGTCTTGCAACGGCAAGAAAAAATCAGATGGCTATTGTTATGGTCCGATGACAGGTCTGCGTTTTGATGGCGCTAAAATGCGTGAAATGACGCGGCAGGATATGCTTGCCTATGAAAATCGATTAGTATCTCACTGTATGAAAATAAGGGATTTTGGCTTTGATATGCTCTTTCTATGCTTCAGCTGCGATTCTTTATGCAGTCAGTTTATTTCCCCGGTCTTTAATCAGCGAAACGATGAATACGGCGGTTCGCTGGAGAATCGGGTTCGTTTTCCGGCAGAGATGGTCAGGATGATCCGTAAGGGCGTCGGTCCTGATTTCCCAATCCAAATTCAAGTCAGCCGCGACCTTAAAACCTGGGAGAGCTATGATCCCGAGGATATTCTTTATTTTCTAAATGAAATTAAGGATGAGGTAGATATGATCAATATCACTACCGGAATGGATACCTATGGCGGAACGCCAAACCATTACCGACCGAATGTACATTCAGTTACGACAGGGCTCTTTCCTCATATGATAGGAATTGAATTCGCGGAAAAAGTCAGGAAAACATTAAATAAACCGGTGAGCCTGGTTGGCGGCATTTCTGACCCGAAAGCGGCGGATGATGCCATCCGTGAAGGAAAACTGGACGCAGTTATGCTGGGAAGACAGTTGGTCGCTGATCCTTTCTATCCTAAAAAGCTCAGAGAAGGGAGAGATGATGATGTTGTTCCATGTCTGCGCTGCGCTAATTGCTATTGTTATTCCACTGAACATAGGAATGTTGTTTGTTCCGTAAATCCCCGTTTCCGTCGGGAAAACAGAGTGCCGTTAAGACTTGAAAAGGCAGAACATTTGAAGAAAGTCGTCATTGTCGGAGGCGGTCCGGCAGGCTGCAAAGCGGCGATCACTGCGGCAGACCGTGGACATCAGGTGATTCTCATTGAGAAAGAGAAGCGCTTGGGCGGCGTGATTAACTGTGCAGATTACAGCGATCTCAAACAAGATTTAAGAAGATACCGCGACTACTTGCTGCATCAGGTAGAAAAGCGTGAAATTGAAGTCAAACTAGAAACCAAAGCAGACCGAAAGTTAATTGAAGAATTAAGTCCGGACGCGTTGATCATAGCGGTTGGTGCTTCGCCGTGGATGCCTGAAATCCCTGGCATGAAACAAAATCATGTTTGCAATATTATGGATGTGTATCAAAATTATGTAAAATTATCGGGGAAGGTTGTTATCATCGGCGGCGGTCAAGCTGGCTGTGAGCTGGCCTTGGAAGCTTCAGAAGTTTGTGATGAGGTAACGATAATTGAAGGAAATTCAGAGATCTCAGCGAACAGCAACAGTCATTATCGATTATCATTAAAAATGATGATGGAAGAGAAAGCGAATATTCAGGTACTGACTCAGTCGTTGTGTCAGGAAATCACTGAACATTCCGTTATTGTAAATCATAAATTCAGAGGTTTGCAGGAAATTCCGGCGGATACGGTGATTCTGGCGACGGGCTTTAAACCGAATACGGCGATGAAAGAAAGTTTGTACGGAATTGTGGCGGAAACCTACGAAGTCGGTGATTGCGAAAAGGTTGCTTCCGTTTGCGAAGCGACAAATTACGCTTATTTCATCGCTGCGAATATGTAAGAGAAAGGAAAAAACGGATGCAAGAAAATAAAATTACTGTCGGTTTTATTGGAAACGGAAAAAGTGTCAATCGCTATCATATTCCCTATATTTTAGCTCGGCCGGAGAAATTCATTATAAAAACTATTTTTGATAAAAACCTGGCTCATAGTCCCTGGATAAAGATAAACGGCGTTCATTATACCGAGTGTCTCGATGATTTGCTCCAGGATTCTGAGCTGGACGTCATCATCGTAAATACGCCGCTCTGCGCTCATTACGAATGTGCCGCAAAAGTGCTGTCAGCCGGAAAGAACTGTGTTGTGGAAAAACCCTTTACTTATACGGAAAAGGAAGCACGTACTTTGTTTGATCTCGCCGAATCAAAGGGCGTTTTACTGCAGGCATATCAAAACCGACGGTTTGATAGTGATTTTCTGACGACTTTGAAAGTTATTGAGAGCGGCAAGCTGGGTGAAATCTTTGAGTTCATCTCTTGTTACGATTATTATCGGCCGGAAATGCCCGAAAACATTCAGCACTATTCAGCGGACACGTCATTTCTTTATGGACATTGTCACGCCTTGGATCAGGTTCTTTCCTATTTTGGAAGACCTGACGCATATCATTATGATATGCGTCAGCTGACAGGCAAAGGAAGAATGAATGATTACTTTGATTTGGATCTAACTTATCAAAATCTGAAAGTATCTGTTAAATCCAGCTTCTTCATGGTGAAACCGCGGCCCAGCTTCGCTGTTTACGGCAAAAAGGGCATGTTTGTAAAAATGACGGAAGATCGTCAAGAAGAAGATTTAAAGCACTTTTATATGCCGGTTAATCAAGATTTTGGAATAGACAGAATAAAAGAATATGGCACGTTAGCTTACTATGACGATGATCATGTTTATCATGAGGAGAAAGTGATCAGTGAACGAGGGGATTACGGACGTTATTATGATTCGCTATATGAAACCTTAGTTCAGGGAAAGCCGCAGTTAGTCAAACCGGAGGAAACATTGTTGTTAATGCATGTTCTGGAAGAAGCAACGCGTTCGCTGACATTAGAATAACGTTTTTTGACATTTTATGAAAAAGTGAGCTTTCAATCTACAAGGAGGAATCATGATATGAAATACCCATTGCCTGAAAATTTTCTCTGGGGCGGTGCTGTTGCTGCCAATCAATGTGAAGGAGCTTGGAATATCGATGGGAAAGGCATGAGTACCGCCGACTGCATGACTGTAGGGGCGGCAGATCAGGCTCGTGAATATACAGATGGTGTACTTGAAGGTAAGTTTTATCCCAACCACCAAGGAATTGATTTTTACCATTATTATAAAGAGGATATTGCGTTGTTTGCTGAAATGGGATTCAAATGCTTACGAACGTCCATTGCCTGGTCAAGAATCTTCCCCGAAGGTGATGAAACGGATCCCAATGAAAAAGGACTGCAGTTCTACGATGACTTGTTTGATGAATGTCTTAAATATGGCATTGAGCCTGTCGTAACGATCAGTCATTATGAAACTCCGTATGGATTAGTCAGAAAATATGGCTCCTGGCGAAACCGGAAACTGATCGATTTTTACTGCAGATATTGCACAGTTTTATTTCGGCGATATCAACATAAGGTTAAATATTGGATGACATTCAATGAAATCAACTGCATTGCGCTGCATCCTGAAACAGCGGCCGGAATTCGCATTGAGGATGGGGAAGATTTTGACCAAGTTGTTTATCAGGCAGCTCATCATGAATTGATCGCGAGCGCCTTGGCTGTCAGTGCCGGACAGCAGATCAATTCAGATTTTAAAATCGGAATGATGATGATCTATCCTCTTACATATGCAGAAACCTGCAATCCGGAGGATGCGGTGCGGCAGATGAAAATGATGGACATGCATACCTTTTTCAGTGACGTTCAGGTTCGTGGAGCTTATAGTCATAAAGCAAAGAAAATGCTGGAAGCCAAAGGAGTAAAGCTTCAAATGGAAACGGACGATGAAAGAATTTTAAAGGCGGGCGTAGTCGATTATATAGGATTTAGTTATTATATGAGTACCGTTGCTTCCGCAGATCCAGGCAAGCAGCGGATTAACGGAAATATGCTGCAAGGAATTCAGAATCCTTATCTGCGAGTCAGTGAATGGGGCTGGCAGATCGATCCGATAGGGCTGAGACTATCGCTGAATCAGCTATACGACCGATATCAACTCCCGTTATTCATCGTTGAAAACGGATTAGGCGCACAGGATCACCTTGAAGTTGATGGACGAGTCCATGATTTCTATCGAATCGATTATCTGCGCGCTCATATCGAACAGATGATTCTGGCGGTTGAGGAAGACGGGGTGGACTTGATGGGTTATACGCCTTGGGGATGTATAGATCTGGTCAGTGCCTCTACTGGGGAAATGTCCAAACGTTATGGATTTATCTATGTCGACAGGGATGATAACGGTCAGGGAACTTTGCGTAGATATAAAAAAGACAGCTTTAGCTGGTATAAGAAAGTAATAGAAAGCCGGGGGACAGATCTGGATTGAGGTACGGAGGAAGTGCAAGCGAAAAGTATACATGCTTGTTTACATGAATCTTTTATACTGACAGTACCCGGCAGCGGAGGTGAATATGAAATTCAATACAATCATGCATATTGCGTTTTTTACAGATCAAATAGAAGCCATGATGGACTTTTATATCAATAAATTAGGAGCGAAATTAAAGGTACTTGTTCGCTATAAGGATTATTTGGAACGAGAGGATCGACCGGCTATGCAGCAGATCGCTAAACAGGATCCTGAGCGTATATTTAATGTTTACCTGGAAATTACTCCAGGACAATTCATCGAGTTATTTCCTGCAAAAGAGGATCAGAAATCCCATCCACAATGGAATGAATACCAGGGGTATTCACACTTTGCCTTGCTTGTTGACGATATTTTCAAGACCAAAGAAGAATTGTTGGCTGCCGGTGTATCTTTAGCTTCAGATATTTCAAAAGGTCCTTCGGAAACCTGGCAGATGTGGGTCAGCGATCCCGATGGAAATAAATTTGAAATCCTGCAGTATACTGAGAATTCAGTTCAAATCAAAGGAAATTGTTAACGTATGAAATTAGGAATTATCGGCTCGGGTACAATCGTTCAAGAATTTTTACCGGAATTAGTCAAACTGGAAGGTGTCGAAATTGTCGCCATTCAGGGTGTAAAAGATAGAATGGAACAAGTCTGGAATCTATGCAGGCTTTATGGATTTCCAAATGCGGTTTCCGACTTTGATGAGTTATGTAAAACGGGGATTGATACCGTTTATATAGCAGTTCCCAATGATCTCCATTTCAGTTATTGCAGAAAAGCTCTGGAAAAAGGACTTAATGTGATTGTAGAAAAGCCCATAGCAAGCAACTGGTATGAAGCGAAGCTTCTGCAGCAAAAGGCTGACGAAAACAAGGTGTTCTTGTTTGAAGCGATTACCACGCTTTATTTACCGAACTATTTAAAAATTAAGGAATGGCTGCCACGGATTGGTACGATTAAAATAATTGAAAGTCATTATAGTCAGTATTCGCGCAGATATGATGCTTTTTGTAAAGGTGTGGTTCTGCCGGCCTTTGATCCGGCAAAAGCGGGTGGCGCATTGATGGATTTAAATTTGTACAATCTGCATTTTGTTATGGGGTTATTTGGTTTGCCGGAAGAATATAAGTATTATGCTAATATTGAAAAAAACATAGATACTAGCGGAACATTGGTACTGAAATATCCTTCTTTTCTGGCTGTATGCACAGCGGCGAAAGACTGTAAAGGCTTGTCTGGAAGTGTGATTCAAGGAACGAATGGCTTTATCAGAACCACATATCCACCAAATTTGATCGGACAAGTGCTCTTGGAACTCAACGACGGAACAATTGAAACTTTTGACGATGGTTCCGCGTCACTACGGTTGATTCCTGAATTTAAAGCTTTTATAAAAGCGATAGAAGAAAATGATGATCAATTCTGTTATCAGCAGCTTCGGAAAAGCTTGGATGTCAGTGAGATTCAAACAAAATCTCGGAGAGAAGCCGGTATTGATTTTCCCGCAGATTTCCTCAGATGGGAATGAATGACGATGGTTTCAGCGCCAGCTTGCGTGATTTGCTGATTAGCAATCTGAGGAATAGTATAGTTGAACGTATAAGGAGAATCGCACATGGATATTCGGGTACTGGAATATTTCCTGGTCACGGCGCAGGAGGAAAATATTACGAAAGCTGCCCAGCGGTTACATCTAACGCAGCCTACGTTGTCAAGACAATTAAAGCAATTGGAGGATGAGCTGGGAACGATTCTTTTTGAGCGAACAAATCACAGCGTTCTGTTAACGAATGAGGGAATTCTGTTCCGGCGTCGAGCACAGGATATTGTTGCTCTGACAGAAAAGGCCAGAAGCGAGGTTGCTCATAACAAACACGAATGGACCGGGATTATTTCAATTGGCTGTGGCGAGCTGCGTGCTGTCAGAGAACTTGCGGTCTGGATAAACCGATTCCAGGAACGATTTCCGTTAGTCAAGTTTGATTTGTTCAGCGGATCAAGCGAGGAAATTCAGGTAAAGATGGAAGAAGGTTCCTTGGATTTAGGGTTATTCTTAATGCCGTTTTATCGTTCTCAATACACAAGCTTACGAATGCAGACGGAAGAACGCTGGGGTGTTTTACTTCATGAAGAACATCCGCTGACTTCTCAGAAAGCAATCCGGCCAGGTGATTTGATCGGTACCAAGGTGGTGACGATTCATATCGACACGCCGGTTCATGCGGAATTGGCAAAGTGGTCAGGAGAGTCTGCTTCTAAAATGGATTTTTCAACAAATTACAATGTACTTTCTAACGCCGCGGTGATTGCCAGAGAACAAAAAGGTGCGGTGATTTGCCTTGAACCAGATTGTAGTTACGAATCAATGTATTTTTTGCCGTTAGAGCCTGAGCTCAAGGTAGGATCTGTACTTGCTTGGAAAGAAATTTCTTGTTCAAAGTTAACCAAAGCCTTTCTGGAATTTATAAAAGAATAACGATAATTGGTATGCGGAAAATGAATCGCAAACCAGAGAAGATAAGCATTTTACATTTGTAAAATCTGGAACTATACTGAAGATGAATCAGGATAAATCTGAGCGTCTTCGGTATTTTTTCATTTTGAATCGACTCGCAAAGCGGTTCGACGAAGAAATCATAAAATACCGGAACGAACAGATGGAAGGAGGCATGAAAAATGGAATTCACTCAAGTTGTACAAAATCGTTACTCATGTAAGAAATTCGACGGCCGGCCTGTGGAAAAAGCACAGCTGGAAGCAATCTTAGAAGCCGGAAGGCTGGCGCCGACAGCGAAGAATCTGCAGGAACAGAGAATTTACGTTATCCAGTCCCAAGCCATACTGGAAAAGCTGGATCAGGTCACGCCATGCCGGTATAACGCGTCCACGGTCATCGTGGTCGCCTTCGATAAGAACAACGTATTTACCTATCCGGGTGGACAGCGTGATTCCGGCGTCGAGGATGCGACGATCGTTGCGACGCACATGCTGCTGGCGGCGAAAAACGCAGAAGTCGACAGCTGCTGGGTCAATTTCTTCAATCCGGAAGACATGGCCAGGCTGTTGAATCTGCCGGAGAATGAAGAAGTGCTGATGGTTCTCGATCTGGGGTATGCGGCTGAAGGTTTTAAGGTACTGCCGGCGCACAGTCAGCGCAAGCCGCTTGCCGAGACCGTGACCTATTTGGATTAACAGGAGGAAAATGGAATGAGTAAAAAACTAGTCGCTTATTTTTCAGCCAGTGGAGTAACTGGGAAAGTCGCTAAAACCCTGGCTGCCGCAATCAGCGCCGATCTGTTTCAGATTGAGCCGGTTACGCCCTATACCGACGCCGATTTAAACTGGAACGACCCGCAGTCCCGCAGTTCAGTGGAAATGCAGGATAAAACCTTCCGGCCTCAAGTGAAAAACAGGGTGGAAAAGATGGAGGACTATGACACAGTTTTCGTCGGATTTCCGATCTGGTGGTATGTCGCGCCGACGATTATCAATACTTTTTTAGAACAATATGATCTGACTGGGAAAAAGGTGATTCCCTTTGCGACTTCCGGTTCCAGCGGGATGGGCAATACCAACGCGGAACTCCGGGGCTCCTGTTCCGGCGCGATTCGGTTCTACGGCCAGCGCTTTGCTTCCGAAATTGGGGCTGATGCGCTGAAAGCCTGGGCTGATCCATTCTAAAATACTGCTGAAGCACCGTGGAAAACCGCGGTGTTTTTTTCAAGTTGAAGACAGAATTTGCGCTTTATCGATAGGAAAGGAATTGCAAGTGAGATATAAAGCAATTTGATCGTAAAGTTTTTAGTAAATTCATACTGACTATGTGTTATTCTATAATTAATAAGTTTTAGAAAGTCGTAATGAGGGAGAGATTGACTACGTTCTTATACTTGATAGAAATTGATTTCTGTTTTGGAGTATAATTGAAAAAGGCTTACAAGAATTTTATAGCCAGGGTTAAGGATGAGCGAAAAACAAACATTTATCGATCGATATTGTCGTGATTAAACAATGTTGAGAGGATTCAAAAATTATTTATACCTCATACTAAAAAAAGGGATTAGCCATGTTGAAAATCAATTATTACTGACATTAAAAGAACATAAATTGTGGTTATATAAATAATAGAAAAGCCGAAGACGAGTGGACATCAGGAATGGGGGGGGGAACTGAATGGCAGAAAATCAAAACACAGAATGGAAAGAATCCTGGCGAGATGAGTACTTGAAATGGATCTGTGGTTTCGCAAATGCTCAGGGAGGCAAGATATATATTGGTACTGATGACAATGGGAATGTCATTGGTGTACAGAATAGTAAAAAGCTAATGGAAGATATCCCAAATAAAGTACGGGATATCCTTGGAATTATCGTGGATGTCAATCTGCAAACGCAGGATGGGAAAGATACCATTGAAATTTGTGTGAGTCCAAGCAGTTATCCGGTGAACTATAAGGGTGAATATCATTATCGAAGCGGCAGCACAAAGCAGCTTCTCAGAGGCGCCGCTTTGACGGAGTTTTTACTGTCTAAAACGGGATATAAATGGGATGCAGTTCCAGTGGATGGCGTTAAGGTCGAAGATCTGGATAAGGAGAGTTTTGATATTTTCCGGAGAGAGGCTTTACGAAGTGGCCGTATGACAGAAGAAGACTTAAACATGAGCAATGAGCAGCTTTTAGACAATCTTGGTCTTCTCGAACAGGGTAAGCTAAAGCGTGCGGCAATTCTTTTGTTTCACCGTAATCCGGAAAAATGGGTTACAGGCGCATATATTAAAATCGGATATTTTGGTGAAGGATCTGATCTGCGATATCAGGATGAAATTCATGGCTCCTTGTTTATTCAGGCTGATAGGGTCATAGAATTGATATATCTAAAATATATGAAAGCAATGATATCGTATGATAATGTTACAAGAATTGAAACATACCCTCTTCCTAAATCAGCGATCAGAGAGGCGGTGTATAATGCGATCATTCATTCTAATTATGCAGCCTTAGTGCCGATACAGATTCGTATTCATGAGGATGCGGTCTATATTAGTAATGACTGTGTCTTCCCTGTTGGATGGACTGTGGAAACTTTAATGCAGCGGCATCGATCGCAGCCATATAATCCCAATATCGCTAATGGATTTTTTCGGGCGGGATATGTGGAAGCGTGGGGACGCGGGATAGAAAAAATATGTGAGGTTTGTAAGGAACATGGTGTTCCAGTACCGGAATATACACTTCATTTAGAAGATATAATGATAAAATTTACGCCAATAATGGAACCTAAAGTATCAAAAGGACTAAATGGCACTTTGAATGGCACTTTGGATGGCACTTTAGAAGATAAAATATCATTTGTAATAAAGAAAAATCCTCATATAACACAGTCACAGATTGCATTAATGCTTGATTGTTCCGAACGGAAAATAAAACGTTTTATGAAAAAAATGCAAGAAGAAGAAATGATTGAACGTATCGGTGGACGTAGATCAGGTCGAT
>OGYG01002252.1_pt1 | contig 9829 bp, 8 predicted proteins | sample 1576481 | NCBI WGS metagenome assembly OGYG01 (sample SAMEA3541497, study PRJEB24748) | human gut metagenome | biome: human gut; feature: human-associated habitat; material: faeces | place: China | collected 2012 | reverse complement strand
AATCCATCGACATCTGCTTCGGCCTCGCGCAGCCGGTTGACCCCGATTTGCTGGTCATCTTAAACAAAGCGCTGCGCAGCCTCAACAGTGCCCAGCTGGACTCCATCATCTATGACAACTCGCTGATCGACCAGGACGAGCAGATCAACCTGTTCATCAAGGATCACCTGGGAGAATTCGCGCTGGCGTGCATATCGCTGCTGGTGCTCATCATCGTTCTGCTTGCGCTGTACCTGCGCTCCCGCATGCATGCGGCGCGCGCCGTACGCGAAGAGAATTTGCGCTTTCAAGAGCTGTACCGCCTGGCAAACGAGCAGTTCTTCGAGTATTCCATAAAATCGGACACCCTGCGCATTTCGAAGTCGAAATCGCTTCTTTCCAGCTCCTACGTTGACGATGCCACGAGCATGGACGACGGATCCTCCTACGTCTCGTACGAGAACGCACGCCAACTCATCAAGCACAGTGCGAACCCCGAGCTGCTGGATGCGTTCACCTCGCCGTCGAACGCCGTGACCGAGGTGCTGTGCCACGAGGAAGCGAATCCCGACAAGGATAGGAAGTGGATACGCATCACTTCCCATTTCGTGGAGGACGATGCGGGCAAACCCATCTCGGTAATCGGGAAAATCGCCAACATCGACGATGAAATGCGCGAGAAGATGGACTTGTCCGAACGCGCCCACCACGACGGCCTCACCGGATTGTTGAACTGGCAAACGTTCCAAGAAACGGCGGGGGAGCTGCTGTCAAACGGCACCGCCGGAGCCGTGCTGGTGGTGGACACCGACGACTTCAAGGGCGTGAACGATACGTACGGCCACCTTGCCGGCGATCGAGCGCTGCAACAGACGGCCGCGGCGCTGACGGCCGCGTTCAGGCCGCAAGACCTGATCGGACGCCTGGGCGGCGACGAGTTCGCCATCTGCGTGAACGGACGCATCGACGATGAGCGTTTGGCCATCGCTTGCGCCGGCATCGTAAAACGCGGCGTGACGTTCACCGACCAGTACGGCACCGAACACGAAGTGACGCTCAGCATCGGCGGCGTAGAGCTGCACGGTAAAATCGCCTCGTACCAGAGCGCCTATCGCCAAGCCGACAAAGCTCTCTACCGTGCGAAAGCCGCCGGCAAGAACCGCTTCGTCATCGGTAGCTACCAAGCGGAATAGATCGCCAGGATGACAGAAGATCCTGCGACTCTAAGCTTTTTCTACTTGGCTTTTTCTACTTGGCTTTTTCAACGAGGCCGGCGGTGGTTGCGGCGCCGTTCGTGGTTTCCAGATAGGTGACAGTCAGCACAGCATCGACGCTGTCCACGGTACCGTCGGCCAACATGTCGCCGATCACGGAGAAGTCGGTGATCTCGCAACGGTACGTACCGTTCTCCAGCTTGCGCACCACGTCCAGCGCAGCCGCGTAATCGGGCACCGTGAACGACACGGTCACCTCGCGGCGCACCAGCTTGTCCTCCACGGTGGGCTGCGCGAACGAGAGGTTGTACGTGGTCGCGCCTCCCATCAGCGCGTTCAGTTCGTTCAACTCGTTGCGGATGTTGTCGTACACGGCCACCACGGGCAGCGTGCCGTCTTCGCCCAACGCCTCCAGCTCGGCCTTCATGCGCGCGCGATCGGCCGCCAGCATCTCCTGCGCGTTGATGCTGATCTCGATGTCCGCCAGCCGGTCTTCATTGGCAGCTATCGTGTCGGCCACGTTCTTCACCACCAGGAAGTAGTAGCATGCCACCACCAGCAGCACCGCCAGCACCAGCATGAGCACCTTCTCGCTGGTGGAGAACGAGCGGTTCAACACGCTACGCCGCGCCATCGCCGGCTCCCTTCTCCTTCGAGCCGCCGTCGCCTTCGACGTCCAGCGGCCCCGCGAACACGATCTGGATCGTAGCCGACGTGGAGCTATCGTTCTCGCCCTGCGCCGTGGATACCGTCACATGCGCTACGCGCTGGTCGCTTTCCAAACTTTCCACCAGGGCGGACACCTCGTTCAAATCGGCTCCCAAACAGGTAACCGTGGCCGTGTTCTTCTCCATGCGCAGCGACGACAGGTGACCTACGCCCATCACCTTCTGCTGCAGCAAGTTCAGAACCACATCGCGATCGACCAGGTTCTGCTCTTCTTCGGACAACCCCGGCACCACATAACGATCGTATTGCGCGTTCAGCTCTGCGTAGTCGGCGTTCTCGGCCGCCAGCACGTCCAGGCGCGCCTGAGCTGCGGAAACCTCGTTGCTGCTTGCCGCGCTCGCCGCCAAGGGATCCACCACGGCGAACTTCGCGAATACGCCGATCAGCACCAGGGCGATGGCGAACAGACCCAGCTGCGCCAGCAGATTGCCACGTTGCTGCTGGGTGTCTACCAAGTTGATGGACGTCTTGACGGGGTACGCCGGCGCCTTGCCGCGCTTCAGCGCGCTCAGCGACACCTCCTGCTTCAAATCCATGGCTACCGCCCCGCCTTCATGGTGGCGCCGATGGCAACCGGACAGCGAAGAGCCTCGCCCAAAGGCGCGCTCATCGGCGGCAGCACGTCGACGATGGACGACACGCGCAAGTCGACATGGGCAGCCACCGCCTCTACCAGCGGATCCAGAAGCAGCCCGCCACCGCAGCAGTACGCCACCTCGATGACAGCGTCGGGGTTGTTGAAGCCGTAGAAGTTCAGCGCGCGCCCGATTTCAATCGCGATGGACTGGTACACCGCGCGGGCGGCCTCGGAGCGCTGCGCGCCCTGGTAGTCGGTGCGCTTGTACTGGTCGGCAACGTGCTCGTCGACGCCGTATTCGTTCGCGATGGCGCGATCGATGTCGATGCCGCCGATCTCTATGACGCGGGCCACGTCGTAGGCGCCGTCGAGGAAGAAATGCAGCTTGGTCATATGATGGGAGAAGTCTATCACGCAGCAGTTAGCCAGCGCGCGAGGATTGCCTCCCACGAGGTTCTGGTACGCCGCCTGTTCGGGCAGCGCCACCTTCAGCTTCAAGCCTGCGCGACGGAACATCTCGGTATAGTCGGCGATGGCCTGCTTAGGCGCCGCAACCGCCAGCAGATCCATGCCTTCGGGCTGGCCGTCGGCGTCGTTGCGCATGCCCAACATCGCATAATCGTACACGTAGCGGTCTTTGCCTTGCGATATGTAATCGCGGAACTCGTACGGCAGGTTCAGCCGCAGCTCTTTCTCGGTCATGGCGGGAAGCGACAGACGACGGAACAGGCTGTCGGAGCTCGGAACCACGAACGCTACGTCCTTCGAAACGCCGCCGATGCTTCTTACCACGCTTTTGATGAAGTCGGCCATCGCGTCGTGGCTGACGATGCGCCCGTCGGCCACCAGGCCCTCGGGCAGCATCTCGATGGCAACCTTGCTCACCGACTGGCCGTCGGAAACCGCCAGCTTGATGCTGCTGTCCCCGATATCGACACCCGTGTACGTTTTGCCCATGCGGCGCGTTTTCCTTTCAGCCCGCTGCATATCCTGTCAGAACAACCCCGCGTACCACGTGAGGATGGTCGGCCCCGCCAACAGCGTGAACGCCGTGGCCGCGGCAATGGCCGGCCCGAACGGAATCGCCCTTGTTCGGACGCTTTCCCCCTCGCCTTCGCCCTCGCCCGGCGAAGAAGGAACGGAAAGCCCCTGAGCAAACGCGAACGCCAACCCCATAAGGCACGCCATCAGCAGATTCAGCATAGAACCCGCCAACCCGAGGAACAACCCCACCATGAACAGCAGTTTGACGTCGCCGCCGCCGAGCGACCGGCGTTTCGTCACCTTGTCGAACGCCACGGACAATACCAGCACGCCGCCCGCGACGACCGCCGCGCCTACGATGCCGTCCAGCGCCACCGCGCCGTCCTCCGCATAGGGGAAGGCCTCGTCCCGGGTAATCAGTCTTCCGTTTCCAACCAGCAGCATGCGTCATTCCTCCTTTGGATTTCAACCAACAAAAAAGTGCCCATTCCCTATGAATGGACACTCGACTCTGTGACGGCGGTGAGCCAGCACCGAAACCGAATCCCATGTCCATTCAGCCCGTGCGCGAGAGCACTCCGTTGCAGCCACAACCAATCTTCAAATTGTTTGTATAGTATATACAGTTTAATTGGCCTTACATTTGAATTTTAGCACAAAAGCGCCCAAGATGCAAGAGGGTTTGTTGGAAAAACTAAAAAATTTTTAGGCTTTATAATTTTTGTTGAAAAAATACCTGGAAGTGGTATAATATCAACAAAAGCGCCGGCAAAGGAGAGAAAACAGTATGCCAGAAGCGTCCACGCTGCAATTTTTATTTCAGCTTGCCAAAGGGATTGCCAGCCAGTTCGGCCCCAACTGCGAGGTGGTGGTGCACGACCTGGATTCCAACGACCCGGAGAGCTCCATCGTGGCCATTGAGAACGGCCAGGTCACCGGCCGCAAGGTGGGGGACGGCCCTTCACACGTGGTGCTGGAGACCCTGCGGGGCGACCGGGAGAAGCTTCAGGACCACCTGTGCTACCTGACCAAGACGAAGGACGGAAAGATTCTCAAGTCCACCACCATCTACATCCGCAACGACGACGGGACCCCCATCGGCATCTTCGGCATCAACTACGACATCACCAAGCTGACCCTGATCAACAGTGCTCTTGATGATCTGATCACCCCGAAGAACAAAGAAGAGAAGCCGAAGCAGATCACTCACAGTGTCAACGATCTTCTGGATCGTCTCATCGAAGAATCCGTGAAGCTTGTAGGCAAGCCGGTAGCTCTCATGAATAAAGAGGATAAGGTAACTGCGATCCAGTTTCTTAATGATTCCGGAGCTTTCCTTATTACAAAGTCCGGAGATAAAGTAGCGAATTATTTTGGAATCTCTAAATATACGCTTTATAGTTATATTGATGTAAACAAGTAATATTATAGTTATTTCTTTATATTTTATAACAAAAATAACATATTGGAAACATGTTATAAAAAAGCCATATAATACCGTCTCCTCATTACAGGATTTGGTTATTATATGGCTTATTTTATAAAACCAGTCAGAACACCCTCTGCCAGTTTTACCTGCTGTTCGTTAGAGCGTGTTTAAAAAGGCTTTCTGCAGTCTGCTGCCTACAGGCTGCGGCTACTCTTCCTCGCTTCCCAACTGGTGCGCTTCTTTATAAATTTCACAGGCGCCCTGATTTACACATCTTTTATAGGCACAGTCCATAAAGGTAAGTATCCTTTTCCCATCTTTTTCTTCATATTCACAGCACACTGTCTGACTGCCGTTACAGGTTCTGCAAAAACCTGAGATAAATTCTTCTGTTTCCATTTTATCATCCTCTCAGCTTATGCACAAAGATCCCGCTTCGCAGCTTCGGCTCAAACCAGGTGGATTTCGGCGGCATCAGCTTACTCTCATCTGCAATCTGCATCAGATCTTCCATAGAAGTAGGATAAAGCGCAAACGCAACGCCTCTGGTCTCATCTGCCAGAGTCTGAAGTTCTCTTAACTTATGACTTCCGCCTACAAACTTAATACGCTTGTCAGTCCTTGGATCACCAATGCCAAGAACTGGACCTAAAACCACGTCCTGAAGAATCTGGGAATCCAGCTGACCAACCACATCTTTTCCCTCATAAAGCTCCGATTTCGCTTTCAGAAGATACCAGAAACCATCCAGATACATACCAAAGCAATGCTTCTCCACTGGCTTTGCAGGAAAACCTGGAACAATCGTCATGTCGAAGTTCTCTTTAATTTTCTCAAGGACATCTTCCACGCTCTGCCCATTCAGGTCCCTCACCACACGATTATATGCCAGAATAGTAAGCTGGTCATATGAAAAAACAACGGAAAGAAAATAGTTAAACGCTTCTTCCCCTGTATAATCCGGATTCTCCTGGCGTCGCTTCAGCCCTACTTTCACAGCAGAGGCAGCTCTGTGATGTCCGTCTGCAATATAAAGTGCAGGAATCTTCTCCATCTCCCCCTGTATCTGGCTAATCGCCTCATCCCCATCGATCACCCACACACGGTGTGTGATCGCGTCCTCTTCTGTAAAATCATAGGCTGCTTTGTGCTCTTTTTTCCACTGCTCAAGAAGAGCACTCAGTGCATCTGTATAACGGCAGGCAAGATAAATGGGTCCTGTGTTAGCATCACATACATCCACATGATTGATTCGGTCCAGCTCTTTATCTGATCGGGTAAGTTCATGCTTTTTCACCACATTATTCAGATAATCATCAATAGAAGCGCAGCCTGCAATTCCGGTCTGAACTTTCCCCTTGCGTACCAATTCATATATGTAGTAGCACGGCTTATGGTCCTGAACCAGAACGCCAGTCTCCTCCATCTTATGCAGGTTCTCTTTCGCTTTCTGATAAACCTTCGCATCATAGAGGTCCGTCTCTGCCGGCAGATCCATCTCTGCTCTGTCTACATGGAGAAAAGAATCCGGATTCTCTTTCCCAATGGCTGCTGCCTCTTCTCTATTCACTACATCATATGGAAGGGCAGCTACTGCTTCTGCCTTTCCCTCTGTAGGTCTAAGTGCTTTAAATGCACGAAATACTGCCATAAAATCTTGCTCCTTTCCCGTAGCGTGTTTGAAAAATCATTCCAGCAATCTGCACGCTCCATACATCCGGTTCAAAAGTATTTTCATTATTTTTCTTCGGCTTTTTTCAAATGCCATACCCTATATTTTACCACAATCAGAAAGCTCTTGCAATTAGACTAAATATTTTTTGAGAAAGCTAAATTTTTTTGTATTTTTCTATTGCAAATTGATTTATTTATGTTATTATACTTATAAGGAAAACAAAAATGTAGTTAAGATGTACTCTAATAACAAAAACCACGAAGGAGGTTTTCACCATGACAGACGGACTGAAATGGACGGTCAATCATGTTCCGGGATCTGATGATAAATTCCTGGACCTGATGTCCGAAGAGAACGTAACCAAAGCAAATGAATTTCACAAAAGTTTCCCCCAGTACTCCGTAACACCACTGCAGAAGCTTTCCGCTCTTGCTTCCTATCTTGGAGTAAAGGGCATCTACTGCAAAGATGAATCCTATCGTTTCGGATTAAACGCCTTTAAGGTTCTTGGAGGCTCTTATGCAATGGGACGTTACATAGCGAAGGAACTCGGCCGCGATATCAGCCAGCTTCCTTACAATGTTCTCTCTTCTGATAAATTAAGAGAAGAATTCGGACAGGCTACTTTCTTCACTGCTACAGATGGAAACCACGGCCGCGGCGTTGCATGGGCTGCTAAACGCCTTGGACAAAAAGCCGTAGTCAGAATGCCTAAAGGAACCACTAAGACACGTTTTGACAACATCGCCAAAGAAGGCGCCGAAGTAACCATCGAAGAAGTAAATTATGATGACTGCGTAAGAATGGCTGCCGCAGAAGCAGCTAAGACAGAACATGGCATCATTGTTCAGGATACTGCATGGGCCGGCTATGAGGAGATTCCATCCTGGATCATGCAGGGATACGGCACTCTGGTACTGGAAGCAGATAAACAGCTGAAGGAGAACGGCGTTGACCGCCCGACACACGTATTTGTACAGGCAGGTGTTGGTTCTCTGGCTGGTGCAGTTGTAGGATATTTTGCCCACAAATATAAAGAAAATCCTCCGGTAATGGTTGTCTGCGAAGCAAGTGCTGCCGACTGCCTCTATCGCTCTGCTGTTCAGGCCGACGGCAATCTGGTAAATGTAACCGGTGATCTTCAGACCATTATGGCAGGTCTTGCATGCGGCGAGGGAAATACCATCGGATGGGACATCCTGAAGAATCATGTAACCGTCTTTGCGTCCTGCCCAGACTGGATGAGTGCCAAGGCAACACGTATTTATGCCAATCCTCTTGAAAACGATCCACACATCATATCTGGTGAATCCGGTTCTGTTCCGCTGGGGCTTGCATATACAGCGCTTCATGACGAAGATGCCAAAGATCTGAAAGAGGCCCTGAAGCTGGATGAGAATTCCAACATTCTGGTAATCTCCACAGAAGGTGATACAGATCCAGTTCGTTACCGTGAGATCGTATGGGATGGCTTATACGGAACAACCGAATCATTAAGCGAATAATTTTTTATAACAATATGATACTTTTTTACAAAAAACGGAGGTAAAAAGTTATGGATTATAACAAAATCAAAGAAGCTGCACAGAATTATGAAGCAGATATGACCAAATTTCTTCGTGAACTGGTTCATTTTCCAGGCGAGAGCTGCGGTGAGAAGGATCATGTAATGCGTATTAAAGAAGAGATGGAGAAGCTTGGCTTTGATAAAGTTGAGATTGACCCAATGGGAAATATCCTTGGCTATATGGGAACTGGAAGCACTCTCATCGGTTTCGACGGACATATTGATACTGTAGGTATCGGAAACAGAAACAACTGGGAATTCGATCCCTATGAAGGATTTGAGACTGAGACTGAGATCGGCGGACGTGGAACTTCTGATCAGATGGGTGGTATCGTATCTGCTGTTTACGGTGCTAAGATCATGAAAGATCTTGGTCTTCTTAATGACAAATATCAGGTTGTTGTTACAGGAACTGTTCAGGAAGAGGACTGCGATGGGCTTTGCTGGCAGTACATCATCAACGAAGACAAGGTTCGTCCGGAATTTGTTGTTTCCACAGAGCCTACAGACGGCGGTATCTACCGTGGACAGCGCGGACGTATGGAGATCCGTATTGATGTAAAAGGTGTTTCCTGCCATGGTTCTGCTCCTGAGCGTGGCGACAACGCAATCTATAAGATGGCTGACATCCTTCAGGATGTTCGTGCATTAAATGAAAATGATGCTGCAGATGAGACCGAGATCAAAGGTCTTGTAAAAATGCTGGATAAGAAATATAACCCGGAATGGGAAGAAGCAAACTTCCTTGGAAGAGGTACGGTTACTACTTCTGAGATTTTCTTCACATCCCCAAGCCGTTGTGCAGTTGCCGACTCCTGTGCCGTTTCCCTTGACCGTCGTATGACAGCAGGTGAGACCTGGGAGAGCTGCCTGGATGAGATCCGCGCACTTCCATCTGTCAAAAAGTATGGTGACGATGTTAAGGTTTCCATGTATGAGTACTCCCGTCCATCTTGGACAGAGCTGGTATATCCAATCGAGTGCTATTTCCCAACATGGGTAATCCCGAAGGATCACAAGGTTACTTCTGCTCTTGAGGAAGCTTACCACAATCTGTATGGCACAGAGCGTATGGGCAATGCTGAGACAGAAGCTATGAGAAAAGCCCGTCCTCTTACCGACAAGTGGACATTCTCTACCAACGTTGTTTCCATTATGGGACGTAACGGAATCCCATGCATCGGATTTGGACCTGGCGCAGAGGCACAGGCTCACGCTCCAAACGAGAAAACATGGAAAGATGATCTGGTAAGATGTGCAGCTGTTTACGCAGCACTTCCTACTGCTTACTGTAAATAATCCGGAAATATCTGTTTATCAGAACTACAGAAACTGTAAACGTTCCGCAAGCTGCACACCCTTGGATCAGACAGCTGTTACAATGTGTCTGCTCCATACCTCCACTTTACACATAGTACTTTTAACAAATAACCAGCACAGCGAAAATTAAGTATCTGCGATATTGACGCAATATTGAAAAATCATATAAATCAATATGACGGTTTCTTAATATTCTCTGTACCAGATAAATTTTATTTATATAAGGAGAAAATTCATGAAAACATTACAGGATTATATCGACAAGCTTAACAGCCTTAACTTCAAAGAAATGTACAACAACGACTTCTTCTGGACATGGGATAAAACAGACGAGGAGCTGGAGGCTGTTTTCACA
>OGYG01002243.1_pt1 | contig 9855 bp, 8 predicted proteins | sample 1576481 | NCBI WGS metagenome assembly OGYG01 (sample SAMEA3541497, study PRJEB24748) | human gut metagenome | biome: human gut; feature: human-associated habitat; material: faeces | place: China | collected 2012 | reverse complement strand
AAGCGACGATGATCGTATCGCGCCGTTCCAGCACGGAGTTGACAGCCGCCATCCGAAGCATATCCAGCTCGTCGTTGGTCATCGCGTTCTTTTCAATATACGTATCCGTCTTGGGCATGTAGGCTTCCGGCTGGTAGTAATCGAAATTGGAAACAAAGTATTCCACACGGTTGTGCGGAAACAATTCCTTGAATTCGGAATACAGCTGGCCGGCCAGCGTCTTGTTATGAGCGAACACCAGCGTCGGCCGGTTGACGCGCTCGATCACGTTGCCGATCGTAAACGTCTTGCCCGTGCCGGTCGCGCCCAGTAATACCTGTTCTTTCTTGCCGGCCGCTAAGCCGGCGACCAGCTTGTCGATCGCCCCCGGCTGATCGCCGGTCGGTTTGTATTTGGAAACTAACTGAAAATGTTCCATAAACAGCTCCCTTCCCTATAATCTTTAACTGAAGTTTATGGACGACCTCTTACGACAAGCCCTAATCCCATTCTAAATAATTTTGGAATTTCAAAACTACTATCTGAAGATTCGCGTCCATGTTGAGCTTCCAACATTCCTGTTTCGTACAAGGCTCTGATCATATCATCTCCTTTTGGTTCTAAACCATCCATTAGAGCACATAATTCATCTCTTGTATATCTTGCAGTATCTTTACCTCTAAACTGATTAAAATGTTTTCTCAATGAAGGAAATTCACTTAAATACGTATCACATTTTGTAATTGATACTTTATTAAAGGCCTTTTTTATTGAATTCCCATTTATTAAACAATTCTCATCAAATTTTTCGGATTTTTGTTCTTCTTTAGAATAATTGGCAAAATTTATTAATTCTCTAGGATATTTACCTCCTAGTCCATCTGTAATTCTTGCTAGAAGCCAAGAAATAACCGTTGCTTCTCTTTTTCCTTTATATACCTGCTTAGCGAATATTGTATAAAATACATCTTCAAGATTTTCTTTTAATAAGATCTCGTCTTCATTCAATCCAGTTTCATCTAAAACATAATCCTTGATAATTTCATCATTAAGGATTCGACGGATTAACATTTCTAATAGATTATATTTACTCCAAGACAATTCAACACATTTATCAGATATGTGGCTTTTATTGACAAATTCTAAAGTTGACCATATATCAGTTCTTAAAAAGATTTTAAACTTAATTCTTGGAAATCTATTAACAAATTTAAGATATATGCGAAATAAACTCTCTATACATAATTTTCTTTTTTGATAATCATTTGAAAATAATTCATCAATTTTATCAAATAATATCCAACAATCCATACCTTCATTTTCTAATGTTTCATTGATCTCAGTAAGCATATCTTGAATATCAATACTATATTTTCCACCTATTTTAAATTTAACACCTTTTATATCTATCTCTAAACCTTTAACTGGTGTTCCTACCACCAATACCCAAAGTTGCTTTAAAACTGACAAAATTCTAAAATCCTCAAGGACACCTGCTTGTTTACAAAATTCCGTCAAATGTTCGCCAGTACAATAGCCTTCTTTCCCCAATTTAATTGCTATTTTCGTTGCAATATATAGTTCCCAAATGTGATCAAAGTCTGAATCCTCTTGCTTTAATAATTTGCTAAAATCATCAGTTTGTAATTCCTTCATATCATTAAAACCTGTTCCAGTTACAATAAGTACATCCTTTTCATCTAAATGAGCCATTTTTCTGGCGCTATTTTCATATTTCGAAAACATTTGAAAAAGCGCACTCTTTCCAGAACCTTTTGCGCCTAATATTAAAGCTTTTTGCGGATTTATAAACTCATTAAAATCTTCAGTCTTAATAAATTTACTATCTAAATTCTTTTCTGATTCTGAATCAACACTTCCAAATTCCAAGTGATTTAATAACTCTATTTTCTTATCTTTCATTATAACTTCCCCCTAATTCTAATTTTTAAGTGCTTTTAGAAAACTGTCATTCGCCATTAAGAATGCTCACCGCCTTCTGCAGCTGATTGTCGACGCTTTTATCCATCGACCAGCGATAGCGGACGCCGGAAACCAGCGACTGCAGCGTGGCGGCGTCCAGCACCCCGCTTGCCTCTAAATTATGCTCCGCCTGATACCGGCGCAGCGCCTGCGCCGTCGAAGCGTCGAAATAGCCGTCGCTGCGGCCGACCGGATAGCCCAGGAAATCAAGCGCCTTCTGCGCCGAAGCGACATGCTCGCTGACCTGATCGAGCGTATAACTTTCGTCCTCTTCCATCATAAAGGAAGCCGTCGTCGTCTGCAGCACCGGCGGCAGCTCAACGATCTGATCCGGGGTGATGCCGACGCCGTTGATCCATTCCTCATTCGGCGAGAGCCAGCGGGCATTCGTGTATTTCAGCACTGAACCGTCGGCGAACGGCCGCTGCACCTGCACGCTGCCCTTGCCGTAGCTCTGGGTACCGATCAGCGTCACGTCATCGCGCTGTTCCTTCAGCGCCAGCGTCAGCACCTCCGAAGCGCTGGCGGTATCGCCGTTGATCAGAATCACAATCCCTTGAATGTTTTCAAACTGTCCGGCCGTTGTATGACTTTCCACCCGCCGGCCGTCCTTGTATTCCTGCGTCATGATCAGCGTGTCCTCCGGCAGAAACAGGCTGGATACGCTGACCAGCGCGTCCAGATAGCCGCCGCCGTTGTCGCGCAGATCAATGATCAGCCGCTCCAATCCCTGCTCGCTCATCATGCTTAAATACCGTTCGCATTCCACGCCGGTCGTCGAGCCGAATGAAATGATTTCCAGATAGCCCAGCGATCCGTCGAGCATTTCGCCATAGACCGTGTTGTTGACCTCGCCGCGGGTGATCGTCATCGTTACCGGTTCGTTGTCGCGCAGCACTTCCAGCTCAACCTGTGTCCCGGCCTCGCCGCGCACCAGATCCGCGACGTCGTCGCTGGGCAGATCGGTCAGATCCTTGCCGTCAGCCTTCATCAGGATATCGCCAACCTGCACGCCGGCATGATAGGCCGGGGAATCAGCGAACACGCGGGTCACGATCTTCGGGCCAGACGCGTTGTATTGAATCCCGATGCCGACGAAGTTGTTGTCGATCGCGGTGGAAAACGCCAGCGTCTGTTCCGCTGACATGTAGGTGGTATGCGGATCCAGCGCCGAGCTGCTCATACCGTAAAGCGCGCTGTCGATCAGATCCTGTTCCAGGTTTTCGTCGTCCTTGCCGAAATACCATTCGTTTTTCATGATGCTGTAAATCGAATCCAGCTTGCCTTGGGCAAACTTGTCTTGATTGACCGTGCCGCCGACACCGGCGGAAGAACGAACCGGATGAAGCGTGCCGCCTAACAAAAAGCCGACGATAAAAACGACCGCCAGCGAGGCGATCATCAGCGCCGTGACCTGTTTGCGCCGCTGACGCTCACGCATCTCATCCGGCCACAGATGGCGTTCTAATTTAATCTTCACTGTTTTCTTTTCATTTTCACTCATTCGGGTCACCTCAGTTTTTTTATTGTACCACAGTTTACCGTTCCGGCCTGACCTCTCTGTTATTTTGAACAGATTTTCATCTTCTAGCCGGAAATCGGCTTTAACTTTTTTCAAGTTCTAGTATAGCACAGAGATCGCCCTTTGCCTAGCGTTTCACCCGCGGCATTCGGCGTGCGAAGACAGCCTCTTTCCCCTCAAATCATTCGGATGACCGGCGGATTTCACTCTGATCGTGATATAATCAAAGGCAGGAGGAACAACGAATATGTTTAAACAATGTGTCATCGTCGAACCCGTCGGGATGAACGAGAACGCGCAGGCACGGCTGCGCCGGCTGGCGGAGGAAGTCATCGAATATCCGGACTCCCCGTCCAGTGAAGCCGAACTGATAAAGCGGATCGGACAGGCGGACTGCGTGCTGGTCAGCTGGCGGACGGAAATTCCCGCTTCGGTGCTGCGTCAGTGTCCGTCCATCGTCTACATCGGGATGTGCTGCAGTCTGTATTCGGAAGCGAGCGCCAACGTCGATATCGCCGCGGCGCGCCAATTGGGCATCACGGTAACGGGCATTCGCGATTATGGCGACGAAGGGGTCGTCGAATATGTGTTATATGAGCTGATCGGTTTTCTTAACGGTTACCGCCAGGCATCGTTCAAGCCGGTCCCGCTGGAGCTGACGGATCTGAAGGTCGGCATTCTCGGCATGGGAACCACGGGCCAGATCATCGCCCGGGGATTGATGCATTTCGGCTCGCGGATTCAGTATTACAGCCGGACGCGCAAGCCGGATTGTGAAGCGGAAGGGATGGAATATCAGCCGTTGGACGCGTTGCTGCGGCAGAACGACGTGATCTGCGAATGTCTGAATAAAAACGCGATCGTGATGGGGCCGGAACAGTTCCGGCTGTTGGGAGATCATAAAATTGTCTTCAACACATCGATCGGTCCCGGCCACGATGTCGAAGCGCTGAAAGCCTGGCTGGCGCTGCCGGATACGCATTTCTTCTGCGACAGCGAACGGGCATTGGGCGATGAAGCGCTGCTCGATCATCCGCGGGTGCGCTGCTTACGGACTTCGGCCGGCAATTCGGTGCAGTGCATCGACCGACTGGGACAGAAGGTGCTGGCCAATATGGAGAATTTTCTGAATCAGCGAAACGGTTAATTCCTCACAACTTTATTGGCAGAAATCTCTAAAATTCCTGTAATACCAAGGTTTTTCAGACTTGAGAGCCGTCCTGCTGCACCCCTGCTCCATCAAAGAATCTCGATGTGACAAAAATCATAAAACAGAGGTTAAGAGACAGCGCCAGGGAATTGCGGGTATGGCAAATTGCCTGCTGTTCCAGAGCAGCTTTAAGCTGGGGGCCTGAATAAGGGTAGAGGTCATGGAAGATAGAGAATTGAATGTAAATGGCAGCGCCCATCGATCGTTTCTGATCAATGGGCGCTGTTTCATTTTATTGGAGTGCCTTATTGATCTTCTCAATAAGCGTTTCAGCAACCTGTCTTTTGGCCAGTTGCAGCGTTCGGATTATTTCAGTAGATATTTCTTCGCAGCACCTCTGCCGATAATGTCAATCAGTCCATTTTCATTCATCTGACGAGCGAGCAAATAGGCTCTCGTCTTTTTAATATTCAGTAACTCCTGCAGATCTTCATCGGTCATTTCACCGTACTCGGCTAAATAATCTATTACCGTTTTCATTTGCGGCGTGATTACCCCAGGGACTTTCTCAGTTGTTTCCGGCATACTTTCGGAAACAGCACCGCTGACATTCATATTTGGCAGTACCAGTTTGAATGTGTTTGTTGTAATTTCAATGCGGGGCTGTAATGCGCAATCTTTGTAGAGCGCATAGATTTTACGGATGCCGGTGCCGTAGGATTCGATCAGTCTTAAACGATGGAAGATTTCAGCCAGCTTGCGGTTACGTGGCTGAGAAATTCCGCTGCGAATATCGTCCGCAGAAAGACCGGGCAGCAAACCGCCAAGAGAAATAAACTCGATGCAGGAATCATTGACATTGATAATGATGCTGCCGCTGTAGCTGTAATCACGATGGACAAGTGCATTGAGTAAGGCCTCACGCAAAGCATCCTCGGGATAATCAGACAGTTCCACTCTCTCCAAACCTTTGAAGGTAGCGGCGGTACGATTGCAGAGCATCAGATACGCATAGCTATCATCGAGCTGCTTGAAGATGGAACCACCAAACTCCTTTGCATCCTTAAAGGTAATATTCGCTTCGTCACCAAATACTGCGATCTTGGTCGTATGCTGACACTGGTCTGACAGGATCATAGCCAGATTGGTATATTGGTCGTCGTGGATATTTCGCAGACCGAGCGCAATGTACTTTTCTTCCGAAAAATCAACCTTATACCGTTTGAAGGCTCGCTCAGCCTCCTCAAAGGACAACTCCTGCGTAGCCGTACGCATTTCCTCAAATACGTCGCCGTCGGAATCTTTAATCATTCTGCGTATTTGATCCGGGGATGCCTGCACGCTGGATGCCCCCTGGCGAACATACACGCCGTTGGGCTTCATTCCCTTTGATTTCAGATAATAAGGCTTATAACTGCCTTCACCAACTTCAATCTGAATCACTTTATTATTTTGGAGGATATACCGCACAAACAGGGTGACATCTGGTGCAATAGCGTCACGGATGCCATTGGTCAGGCGGGTGTAAGTTTCATCCACATTATCAATACAGTGTGGTCCAAAACAGATATACAGACCAATGGAAGAGAATTTATCAGCTTGCCTTTGTCATCGATGCCGATGTAAATAACACCGCCGTTAGTATTCGCAAATGCAATGACTTCCTTGTAAATGTCATCAATCATCTGAGATTTATATTCAATCCGCTCACTTTCATATTGCATACATTATTCTTCTCCTTAACAGCTCAGCTGTTGTTATCTATATTATACTCCGATTTTCACTTTTTCAATTAGTGTTAAGTGAATATTCACCTTTTATTCACTTTGGTAATGTGAAAATTCATTTTTTGCTTTCGTTCTCTTATTTTTGTTTGCAACATCATACTTTTCTAATAGAAATAAAAAACGCCGGCTCTCAAGCCCCGTTTGCACACGACTTGTTTACCGATGTTTTACCTTTTTCTGTCTACGATCCGGCCCCGGCCTCCAACAGCCGCTCGACCATTTCCGTATAGCCACCCTGAATCGCATAATCCAGGGCGCTTTTCTGATACTGATCGCACAAATTCACGTCGGCCCCGGCTTCGATCAGTTTGCGTGCGCAGTCCAGATTACCACGTTTGGCGGCCAGGATCAGCGGCGTCTGTCCCGCTTGGTCGACACCGTTCAATTCCGCCCCGGCTTCGATCAACAGCGCTGTTAACGGCGCGTTGTTTTGATAAGCTGCCAGGTGCAGCGGCGTGCTGCCGCGGTTGGAACGCAGATTTACGTCAGCCTGAGCCTGGATCAGCAGCTGGGCGATCATTAAATTATTAGTTCCCGCCGCCAGAAGCAGCGGTGTTTCGTGCCGGTCGTTGACCTCGTTGAGCCATTGAGGGTGCTTGGGAATTAACGTCCTGACGAGCTCGCCTTGTCCGCTGAGACAGGCGATATGCAAGGGGGTGTTACCCTCACCGTCCTTCTGGCTGTCGCTGGTTCCCCACAGTTCAATCGCTTTCAAGCCGTTGGCCGCGGCATAATCGGCGGCGCTGTGACCGGCATTATCCTTCGTTTCCGGATTTGCCCCCTGACTGATCAGAAACTTGGCGGCTTCCACTTTTTTATAACTGATCGCGCTCATCAGCGGCGTAACGCCCTGATCGTCGCTCACCTCCGCCGGACAGCTTTCCAGCAACAGGCCCATGATTTCCCGGTTTCCCACCGCGGCCGCCTGATGCAGCGGCGTAACGCTGTGATTATCCGCCAGCGTCGTATCCGCACCCCGTTTTAACAAGGCGATCACGACGTCCCGCTGCGCTTGCGCACAGGCGTAAAACAACGCGGTCCGGCCTTGTCCGTCGCGTTCGTTAACGTCGAGGTCCGGTTTTTTTAAGAGCGCCAGCGCCACGCCCTTCTGGCCGGTGCGGCAGGCTTTAATTAAGAGTTCAGCCACGTTCTCCCTCCTTTTTCAGCAATAAATTGACAACCAGCTCAAATTCATTTTCCACGGCGATGTCCAACGCCGTCATCTGCCTGTTATTGACAAGTGATAAATCAATGTCCGGCGCTTGCAGCAGCTGGGTGACCAGCGCCGCCGCACCGGAAGGATCGACACGGTTGCGGGCGCGGATCAGCATCGTTTCCACCGACGACTCGCCGATCAGCTTCCGGCCGCAGGCGATCATCAGAGCGGTATTGCCCTCGTTGTCCTGCGCGTTGACGTCGCAGCCATCAAGAATCATGGAAATCAAGTTCTCCGCTTCCGCGCACGGGTGTTCCGCCAGATAATGCAGCGGCTGACGGCCGTCAGCGCTTCGCTGACGCCAGACGTCGCGGCGGATCATCATTTCCAGCAGAACCTCCTGGAATTTCCGGTCTTCCACCCACCAGCCGGCGTCGATGTGGCCGCACAGCACGTGCACCGGCGTTTCGCCGTTCTCCGTTACCGGCTGATCCAGCATCGTCAGCTGCCGGGTTAAGCCGCGGAACATCTTTTTGATCGCGCGAATCGTTACCGGATGCGTGATCCGCGTCCGGAACTTCAGAGCGGTTAGAAACTGGTAAAGCGCGCAGTTTTCCACTTTACCTTCAAACGCCAGCGGTTCAGCACCGGCTTCCAGCAGGAGAATCGCCGCTTCTTCGTTCAGAAACCGGCAGGCCAGGGCCAGCGCGGTCATTCCCTGTTCCTCACCCTCGTCCAGCGCCGTGTCCAAGTCGACGGGCTGGCTGATCCAATAACGCAGGCTGTCCTGATCATTCCGACGGGCGGCTTCAAACAGCGTCAAGCCACCGCTGGCTTCCGCCTGTCCGCTTAACAAGGTCGCTACCGCTTTGCCGCCCAACTGCACGGCCAGCTGCCGCGGCGTCACACCGCTGTTATTTTTTTGTTCAGGATCCTGTCCCAGTTCGAGCAGAATTTCCACAATCCGCACGTAGGGTTGTTCAAGCCGGACATGGGCTTCGCCTTGCGCAGAGTCGATCAGATTCAGGCTCCGGCATACAAGATGCAGCGTTGTATCGCCGTCGGACAGCACGATCGCCGCAGGATGCAGATGAGAAAGAAGCAGCGCTTCAAAGATCGGAACGTTGACGCGCTGGGCGGCCAGCTGATAAAACGTCAGTCCGGATTCGTCGCGTTTTTCTTTCGGGCAGCCGGCATTCAACAGACGGATACAGGATTCGGTTACCGCCTCAGGGTATTCGGCAAAATCCCGGAACCGGACCAGGCTGTGCAGCGCGGTCCAGCCGTAATGATTCACCGCGAACGGATCGCAGCCGCGGATCAACAATTCCCGAATCATGTCCCCATCCGCCTGCTCCGCCGCCAAATGCAGCGCGGTATTGCCGGCATCGTCCGTTTCATCCGGATCGATCTTGTCGAGAAGCAAGGCCAGCCGCGTCCGGTTCTTCTCCGCCAGCGCCGCTTTGAATTGTTCGAGCATGAATTAATCCGTCAGCTCACTGATCCAGGCGCACTGCGCCCAGACGCCCGGCTGACCGTCCTCGTCTTCATCCAGCAGCTCCGTCAAAAGCTCAATACCTTCCTCAAAGCGCTCGCTGATTCCTTCCTCGCCGTCAAACGCCGCGATCCAGAACAACGAACCGAAGACATACGACAAACCGAACTCCGTCCAGGAATCAAAGACATCGATCATTTTCTCAGCGATCTGATCCAGCCAGGCCCAGCTGTCCTCCTCGTTGATGTAACCGACCGTATAGCCCCAGCGGACAACCGTCGCCGCCCGGCCGTAATCCCAGCCCAAAATATAATTTTCCGGCAGCTTGTCCTTGAAATACTGCGCCAGCTTCCAGCATGGCAGTACGGATTCCAGTTCCTCTTCATCCTCGGGATCGTCCATCAGTTCCTGCGGATTCGCAGCGGCCTGATACCGCGAATATTTCGCCTGATGCCCGGCTGTCGTCAGCTCGCGCAGCTTCTCCGTCAGCTCCGCCGGATTGGTAATCCCCCAGCTGCTTTCAAGCATATCCTTGATCTGATCGATAAACTCCGGATCCTCTTCCATCGCCAAGCCGTCCATTTCATGGGCGTTTTTCAAGCTCATGTAGGCGGTAAGCAAGATTTCAAACGTGCGGAAGGTTTCATGGCTGCGCGAAAGTGTTACGCCTGGTTCTTTTTCCAGAACCCGCAGACTCTGGATCTTCTCATTGATCGATTCCAGATCATATTCCGGGTCGCCGCCGCCCAGGAACATCCGCGTGAGCTCCTCCGGATCACCGCC
>OGYG01002242.1_pt1 | contig 9856 bp, 9 predicted proteins | sample 1576481 | NCBI WGS metagenome assembly OGYG01 (sample SAMEA3541497, study PRJEB24748) | human gut metagenome | biome: human gut; feature: human-associated habitat; material: faeces | place: China | collected 2012 | reverse complement strand
GTTCCCGGTGGCTTACTGGTCAGATCGTAGAATACGCGGTTAACTCCTTTAACCTCATTGATCACACGATTCATAACTCTGTTCAATACTTCATACGGAATCTCCGCGGATTCTGCAGTCATGAAGTCGATTGTCTTAACTGCACGGAGTGCAACTGCATAATCGTAGGTTCTGAAATCGCCCATAACACCTACACTTCGCATATTGGTAAGTGCTGCGAAGTACTGGTTCGGCATCCAGGATGGATCCTCTCCGTGCTCTTTCTTGTAGTCGGCGGCTGCCTTGTCGACTTCTTCACGGTAGATATAATCTGCGTCCTGTACAATTCTTACTTTTTCTTCGGTAACTTCTCCGATGATACGGATACCAAGTCCCGGTCCTGGGAATGGCTGACGGAATACCAGTCTTTCCGGAATTCCGAGTTCCAGTCCGGCTTTACGAACCTCATCTTTGAAGAGGTCACGCAGCGGCTCAATGATTTCTTTGAAATCTACGAAATCCGGAAGCCCGCCTACGTTGTGGTGAGATTTGATCACCGCGGATTCACCGCCAAGACCACTCTCTACAACGTCCGGATAAATAGTTCCCTGTGCAAGGAAATCTACTGCTCCAATCTTCTTTGCTTCTTCTTCGAAGATACGGATAAATTCCTCTCCGATGATCTTACGTTTTGCTTCCGGTTCTGTGACTCCGGCAAGCTTATCATAATATCTCTGCTGTGCATTCACACGGATGAAATTCAGATCAAACTGACCGTTCGGTCCGAATACACCTTCTACTTCATCACCTTCGTCTTTACGAAGAAGGCCATGATCTACAAACACACAGGTAAGCTGTTTACCAATTGCTCTGGAAAGAAGTCCTGCTGCAACGGAGGAATCAACTCCACCAGACAGTGCAAGAAGTACCTTGCCATCGCCGACTTTTTCACGAATTTCTTTGATAGTATTCTCAACGAATGCGTCCATTTTCCAGTCACCTGCACATCCACATACGCCAAGTACAAAGTTGGACAGCATCGTCTTACCTTCTACTGTGTGAAGTACTTCCGGATGATACTGGATCGCATACAGCTTCTGATCTGCATTTTCAGCAACAGCTACCGGACAGTCTGCTGTATGTGCAGCAACCTCGAATCCTGGTGCCGGTTTGGAAATGTAGTCTGTATGGCTCATCCATACGATTGTCTTATCGGATACATTTTCGAAAATTTTGGAATCTGTCTTATCAACGAGAAGTTCTGTCTTACCATACTCGCTGACCTCTGCTTTTTCAACTTTTCCGCCAAGGACGTGCATCATAAGCTGTGCGCCGTAGCAAAGTCCAAGTACCGGAATACCAAGCTCAAATAATTCTTTCTGGTATGTCGGTGAATCTGCCTCATAACAGCTGTTCGGACCGCCGGTAAGGATGATTCCCTTAGGATTCATCTCTTTGATCTTTGCAAGATCGGTCTTGTAAGAATAGATTTCGCAGTATACATTGCATTCTCTGACACGTCTTGCAACAAGCTGATTGTACTGACCGCCAAAATCAATGACAATAACTAATTCTTTTTTCAAGGCTTTCCTCCTGTTTTTTCCCTATAAAATCTCTTTAGAATCATTACCGCGCACTCTGTTCGCGGTAACTTAGAATCTTCTTCTCATTATAAATGAGTAACAGAACTTTTACAACGGCAAATTTCCTCCACCGGACAGATTTTTCGAAATACGTTATTTTTACTTTAGAAGTTCTTTAGAAATCTATCACGTTTTCTTCAATCTCTCATCACAAATTCATCACAGATTCCCAGTATAGTAATAAGCAAATAAAGCGAATGCTTTTTTACATAGATTTTTCTTTTTCATACTCGCCGGGCACGACAGCCCGGCCCTCCTTCTTTTTATATCACTTTTTATATGTTTTCCTTATGCGTTCAATATGTTCCTGCTTCTCCGCATCACTGAGTTGTGTACCCGGCAAAAGTTTCTGATATATCTCTTCTATCTGTTCATCCGTTAATACATCTGATTTATCCAGCTGATCTTTCATAAATTGCTTTAATTTATTATAGCCAATCACATACACATTCTGACTTTCCGTAGAAACTTTTTTCAAATTAGCATTTGCATTAAATGTAATAAGCGAAATATATTTCTCATCTCCAACCTTCAGCATCTTTTCCAGATTTTTTATATGACTTTTGTTCTGTTTTATCGGATTATAGAAGAAATATTTTTTTCCTTTCAAAGTTTCACACCAATTCTTACTCTTTTCATCTCCAAAAATCCATCCGGAATAGTTTTTGTTTTCTATAACATAAATTCCTTTGTTGCACAACATGATCATATCAATTTCCGTTTTATCACCGTTTCTGTTCGGTATGTAACAATTGAAAATCATCTTATCTTTTAATGGTGCATCATCAATAACCAATGAAGTTCGGTATTCACCTCTTGCCCCCTGATTTGAAATTGTCTTCCAAAAGCTTTTACTACTTTGTTTTCCGTAACTTGAATTTTTGTATTTCTTGTTTTCATGCAAATATTTTATTAAAACGACCGTCCACACAATAATACAGACAATAATCAATAATGCTATCATTTCTTCATACATACTTTTTGCTCCTTTGTCCTGAACACTTTTACTTTCTCACCCGAAACCTCTCAAAACCAAATTAAAAGAGAATATACTCCTTCTTATCTTACAATACTTGTACTGTCCTCTCAACAAAAGAACAACAAGTTTTTCCCACACAACAAAGCACATATAATAAATTTTTAATTAAAAAAGCCACCGATTTTTTAATACAAAATCAGCAGCTTCTGTTATTTATGCATGTCGTACATTTCTTCCCAACATCATGCGTTTCTTTCCCGTCAGCCGATAAAACTCTATATGTTCACCTACAAACTTTTGAATAATCGAAACTGTTTTTCCGGTCAGAAATGCACAAAAGACTGTGCCGATTCCGATCCCATAAAATCTGTGGAGAATTACCAGTGACAAAATAACTGTTGTCGTCAGACAGCTCAAATCAAAAGATGTTTTGATCAGTTTATATTTCTTTTTCAGAATTTCAGACAGATCCCGTGGAAAAATATCTGTAGGGATGATCGGAAGCATGCAGTTGTTGGCAAGGCAGATACCAAAGCACATCAGGAAAAATCCCATGATAAAGTAAAACACATTTAATGGCAGTACGTTTGGCAGTGTCTGAACCCAGATGTTGTGAACGTCGATCATTTTTCCAAATCCGATTCCTATCACGAAAGAAAACAGGTATCCCGGACAGAAAGACCGTTTCAAAATCATCAGCGTGATCACAAGTAATGTCTGGAAAATATAATTCCATGTTCCAAAGGAAATTATCGGAAATACATTGTTAAAAATAAGCGGCACGGACGAAATCGTTGAAATCCCCAGCCCACTTTTAGACATCAGATCCACACCAAGTGAATTGATCAGCAAAACAAGTAGCAGCGCTGTTTCTCCTGCAAAATGAATTTTTTTCGTATTCATACCTTGCATCTCCTCTTTTTTCATAATAAAACAATTTGTTGTTTTCTTCTTTTTATACTGTATGGAACTGTGCTTATTATATATAGAAAAATTCATAAAAACAAATGATTATTTTGAATAAATCAATTCTATTTTTTAATTATAAATGATATAATACAAGAAAAAGATTTCAGAAAGAGAAAAATATGAATATTGAATATTTAAAGTACTTCGCCGAGCTTGCCAAAATTCAGCACTACGGAAAAGCTGCAAAAGCCCTGAACATTTCACAGCCGGGGCTCAGCCATGCAATCAAAACACTTGAAGAAGAATATGGTGTTCCTCTTTTTCAGAAAGAAGGACGAAATGTAAGTCTGAGTCATTATGGCAAAGAACTGATGACTGATGTAGAAGATATTCTGGATATTTATCTTCGAATGGAAGAGAGAGCCGCCGGAATGCGGGCGGAGGAAAAAACAGTTCGAATCGGTACGGTGTATCCTCTGGCGGCAGGCATGGTTCCACGCATGTTGAGAGAATCTGGTGCAACATTTCCTTTTGTCATTTACAACCACCTGACACCGGAAATTTCAGAAGGACTTCTGGATGGCAAATACGATATTGGTTTTTGTTCAGATCTTTTAAAATCCGAGGATCTGGAATACTATCCCATTCGTGATTCTTATATTGCAGTGGTCGTTCCAAAGGGCCATCCTCTTGAAAAAAGAAATGCGATTTCTTTAAAAGACGTTGCAGACTACCCACAGATCATGTTTTCCAAGACAAGTGGCTTCCGCAAATTACAGGAGCAGGTTTTTGCCGCAGAAGGAATCACCATCCAGCCGGTGTGTTCCGCCGAAGAAATAGAAGTTATTACAGGCCTTATCGGAAACGGATTCGGAATTTCCGTTTTGCCTTACATGGATATTGTACATCTCCACAATCTTGTGGCAATTCCGGTACAGACATCCATCTGGAAATCAAAATTTTATATCGCGAGAAGAAAATATGGAATCCGCTCCGAGCAGGAGGAATCGTTCTTTCAATACTGCAAAAGTATTGGGGAATAATAATTTGGGGACATCTCCTTACACCCCTGAAACCCTTGTAAAAACAAGAAAAACACCGTCCCCGCAGCTCCTACGTCTGCAAAAACAGTGTTCTTAGTGCGCCTTCAGGGGTTCGAACCCTGGACACCCTGATTAAGAGTCAGGTGCTCTACCAACTGAGCTAAAAGCGCATGTTTATGAAATTGTTCGTTCAGGATTTCCCTGACGCAAAAACTATTATATGAAAGCCCCGGCAAAAAGTCAAGAAAAATTTTATAATTTTTTATGTTTTTTTATTTTTCTTTCTTTTTTTCCTTATCTTTCGGTTTTGGCGACGACATGCAATCCAGTATTTTGCATAATTCATCCGCACTTTTGCGGACTTTGCGGAAACAGCCATCCAGACACCTGTGTTCATAAAAGAACTGTGCCATAAGCGCATGTATGCGGCAGTTGCATCTTTTTTGTGCCATAGAAATCCATCCCGAAATGCAAATCTTCCTATATTATATGTTAAATTCAAAAAAACGTGCAGCAGGCAGGAGCTATATCTTCCTGTCCACCACACATTTCACACTTTCCTGTTATACATATACACTTCAATGTTCCAATAACAAACCGCTCATTCATGAAAAACCGCGATCAGCTTACAGATTGGATTACCCACAGAAGAAAATTTCTCCTCGTATTCTGTCATGACATTTCCTTCCATCATATCTTCCTGATGATGCAGGTCAAAGGTATGCGCAACCAGTTTCCATCCTTCACTCTCATTTACTTCTTCCAGTGAAAACTCAAACAGACCCTTATTGTCTGTCTTGAACTCTACGGTCGCCCCGTCCGGAAGGATCTGACTGTAACGTGCAAGAAATTCCCGTGAAGTCAGTCTTCTCTTTGCATGGCGTGCCTTTGGCCATGGATCAGAGAAATTCAGATAAATACGCTGAATCTCACCTTTTTCAAAAATCTCCGGAAGCAGTCTCGCATCCACACACATAAATTTCAGATTATCAAGCTTCTCTCCCGCTTCTTCAATCTTTTCCCTCTTCTGGAGTGCGCGGAGCAGCACGCTGTCGTACATCTCGATTCCAATATAATTGATTTCCGGGTGCAGTTTTGCCATATCCATAAGGAAACGACCCTTGCCCATTCCTACTTCAATATGAATCGGCTGCTCCTGTGTAAACACCTGCGCCCATTTCCCCTTACATTCTGCCGGATTCTGTACTACATAAGGGCTTTCTGTGATGGCATCTTTGGCTCCTGGTATATTTCTTAATCTCATAAATTATTTCTCCGTCCTGTTGAATATGTTTATTATCATACACGTTTCCTTCATATCGGGCAAGCATAATTCCTGTTTTTATACAGCGATACCTGCAGGCTCTGTTCACAATATCAAAAATCACCTATTTAACAGTAAGTCTTTTACCCTTTATTGTGCAATTTTTTATAGTATTTTTTTAACAAAAGGTGTATTATATGATAAAGTTCCAAAAAAACATAGAAAAGGAGGGTGAATATGGAGCAGATACTTCAAAAGTTATCTGAAATCGAGATCACAGCGCAGCGCATCATGCAAGATGCCGACAGAACCAAAGCAGCCCTTTCAGCCGAAATGGAACAGCAGTGTAAGGACCTTGATTTGGAACTGGAACAGGAAACAAACCGCAAGATACAGGCACTTCGGGACAGTCTGGAATCTCGCAAGGATCAGGAACTGACCGCTCTGCGCCAGCAAACAGAGCAGCACCTTGCCGATCTGGATGTCTATTACAAGGAAAATCACCGGCAGCTTTCGGAAGACCTATTCCAACAACTTCTAAAACGATGAAAGGAGTGATCTGACATGGGAAAACTCCTTTCCTACAGCGGAATCTCCACAAAAATCCGCGCCATGCAGAGTAAACTGATCACCGAAGACCAGATTCAGGAAATGCTTCAGTTTACAAGCACATCACATGCCGCCGCATGGCTCAAGCGGACACCGGAGTATTCCAAAACATGGGCATCACTTGATGAAAATTCCCTGCACCGCGGTCAGATTGAAAAATTACTGAAAGCATCTATTTTCAATAATTTTTCAAAGATTTATCAGTTTGCAAGCTCCGAACAGCGAAAATTCCTCGATCTGTATTCCAGACGATATGAAATCCGTGTTCTCAAAGAGCTCATGACCAACCTTTTTGACCACCGCGATACAGACCCTGTCGACCTTTCTCCTTACCGGGAGTTCTTCCGTCGGCATTCCAACCTCGATCTGGATGCACTTACCGCATGCAAAACGATGGACGAATTCATCAATGCCCTTAAAGGAAACGAATTTTACAGTCCACTTTCTCAGATACAGAACCACGATACCGCACTCCTTTTTGATTACGGAATGGCTCTGGATCTATATTATTTTTCACTGATATGGAAAGTCCGCAGGAAACTTTTTTCAGGCAAAGATCTCGAACAGATCACAAAGGCCTACGGTGAAAAATTCGATATGCTGAATCTTCAATTTATTTTTCGTTCGAAGCGCTACTTCAGCATGGCGCCGGCAGATATTTATGCTCTGCTGATCCCGATGAACTATAAACTGAAAAAAGAAGAGATCCGTGCGATCGTTGAAGCTGCAACCTATGAAGAATCACAGCAGCTTTTCCGCAGGACTTATTACGGAAAAAAATACGAACATCTTTCCGCACACAATCTCGAAGAATTTTATAATTACATGCTCCGCAGTACCCTGGAAAAAGAGGCCCGACGCGATCCTTATTCCGTCGCGATGCTTTATTCCTACATGTATCACAAGGAGCATGAAGTAAACCGTCTGACCATCGCCATCGAATGTATCCGTTATGGTGTGGCACCGGACGAAGCAATGCAGTATATTCGTAACAATTAACCATCCCGGAGGATAAAATCATGATTGAGAAAATGAAATTTTTAAGCATCACCGGGCCAAAAGCGGATATTGACAGAATGACGGAAACCTACCTTTCCAGATATGAGATTCATCTGGAAAATGCCCTTGCAGAGCTCACCGAAGTCGCAAATCTGTCGCCGTTTCTGGAGATTAATCCTTACAAAGATCATCTGAATGTGATCGACAGTTTCTACGAACAACTGGAAGCACCTGAAAAGGCAGTCGTCAGTGATATGTCCTTAGAAACGGCTCTCAAGACTGTTCAGAATCTCCGGAACAAAGCGCAGGAGCTGGATGCCGAGAAATCCCGTCTCCAGTCAGAACACGCTGAAATGGTCGACTCTCTGAAAATTATCCGTCCATTCAGAAATCTGGATTTTGATGTGTCACAGATCCTGAACTTCAAATATATCCACTATCGTTTCGGACGTATCGAAAAGCAGTATCTCCAGAAATTCGAGAAATATATCTACGACAATCTGGATACTCTTTTTATCAAATGCGGAGAAGATGAATTATATATCTACGGTGTTTATTTTGTACCGGAGCATCAGGCTCACAAAGTACATGCCGTATATTCATCCATGCATTTTGAGCGAATTTTTATTCCTGATGAATATCATGGAACCGCCGCAGAAGCTTTCGAAAAACTGGACCACAGACATCGTGAGATCCACGCAGGTCTCGATGCCAACAAAGCAGCCTACCAGAAATTCCTCGAGGACAACTGCTCTGCGATCATTTCCGCAAAAGCCGCTCTTGAAGCCTGCTCCAGAAGCTTTGACATCCGTAAACTGGCCGCCTGCACACATGGTGACACCAACACCTTCTATATTTTGTGCGGCTGGATGACCGAAAAGGATGCACTTGCTTTCCAGAAGGATATTCAGAACGATGAAAAAATCTTCTGTCTCATGGAAGACCAGCAGGCTCCCGCCAGGAAAAAGCCACCTACAAAGCTTAAGAATCCAAAGCTTTTCAAACCTTTTGAAATGTATGTAAAAATGTATGGACTTCCTGCCTACAACGAAATGGATCCTACATGGTTTGTTGCCATCACATATTCCTTTATTTTCGGAGCTATGTTCGGTGACGTCGGCCAGGGACTGATCCTTTTCCTCGGCGGTCTGTTCCTTTACAAAACCAAACATATGGACCTTGCGGGAATCATCAGCTGTGCCGGTGTATTTTCCGTATTTTTCGGTTTCATGTACGGCAGCTTCTTCGGTTTCGAGGATGTCCTGAAAGCCATATGGCTGAAACCTATGAACCAGATGATGGACGTACCACTGGTCGGAAGACTGAATGCAGTTTTTGTTATCGCCATCGGTTTCGGAATGTTTATCATTCTGATCTGTATGATATTCAATATCATCAATTCCCTCCGAAACAAAGATGTCGAAAAGGCCTGGTTTGACAGCAACGCCGTAGCCGGACTTGTTTTCTATGGTTCGATCGTACTGACTGTCGGACTCTTTATTTCCGGCAAAAAACTTCCGGCAACTGCTGTTCTTGTCGTGATGTTTGGCGTACCGCTCCTGCTCATGTTCCTCAAGGAGCCTCTTACCAACCTCGTTGAAAAGAAATCAGAGATTTTCCCGGAGCAGAAAGGTATGTTCTTCGTACAAAGCTTCTTCGAATTATTTGAAGTATTGCTCAGCTACCTTTCCAATACACTTTCCTTCCTGCGTATCGGCGCATTTGCCGTAAGCCACGCAGCAATGATGGAAGTCGTACTTATGCTTGCCGGTGCTACCAACGGAGGCAGCCCCAACTGGATCGTTGTCGTACTCGGCAACATCTTCGTATGTGCAATGGAAGGTCTGATCGTTGGTATTCAGGTTCTCCGTCTGGAGTACTATGAGATCTTCAGCCGTTTCTATGCAGGCAACGGCCGTGAATTCCAGCCATTTATGAAAACATTACGTAAAAGCGCGCAGAAATAAAATATACGGGCAAAGCCCACCCAATAAACCTACATTTTTATCATCAGGAGGATATTATCATGAACATGATTATTCAGATTACAACTGCAATTGCAATGATTCTCAGCATCATCGTACCTTTCGGCTACTTTTTCCTCGGCGAAAAGAGTAAAAAACGTTACAAAAAATCTCTGATCGCCAACTGCTTTATGTTCTTCGGTGTGCTTCTTGTCGCAACCGTAGTCAGCTTCGCAGGTACTGCAAGCGTACAGGCTGCCGGCTCTTCTGCTGACGGACTTGCTACAGGTCTTGGTTATCTCGGTGCAGCTCTTGTTACAGGTATCTCCGGTCTTGGTTCCGGTATCGCCGTTGCAAGCTCCGCAAGTGCAGCTCTTGGCGCACTGAGCGAAGACGGATCCCTGTTTGGTAAATCCATTATCTTCGTAGCTATGGCAGAAGGTATCGCACTTTACGGTCTGATCATT
>OGYG01002237.1_pt1 | contig 9890 bp, 5 predicted proteins | sample 1576481 | NCBI WGS metagenome assembly OGYG01 (sample SAMEA3541497, study PRJEB24748) | human gut metagenome | biome: human gut; feature: human-associated habitat; material: faeces | place: China | collected 2012 | reverse complement strand
ATTCATCATGACTGCTATAATACAGATTCAACAGATGAGGTATTGCCTGTTGATATTTATTCTGAGATCAATGTTTCTTATGAAAAAGTTAATCCCAATGCTTCGCCGGCAGTCTTTTTTGATTCCTATGGACATTCTGTGGTTCCGCTTCTGGGTGGCCTGGCGATCCGTGATATTAATGCAGATGAGGCACAGACCCTGGGCTATTTTTCACCAAAACAGCATGACAATGGAAGCTATCTGATACAGAGTTCATATTCTTTTGTAGATGAGAGCAATCGCATTGTGTGTCCGACGAACGATAATCGGGTACTTATGCTTAAGGCTACAGATGAGGAGGGAAATGTACTTCCGGAATTTGAGAAGGTTCTGGATATCGACATTAAAGCGGCAGCAGAGGCAGCGCTTGGAAAAACACTGGATCAGAATCTGTTATCTGTAGTTTTTGATTATGAGGGAAATCTCTGGTTTGCAACAGGAGGCTTCCGCATTTATCCCGACAGAAAACAGCAGGGAACCTTTGGCTATGTTTCACGTGCAGCTATCGATAAGATCCTGAATGGAGAAGATGTGGATCTGTCAGATGCAGTATTTGTATATGAACTGGAACCGGGAGAGGGTGCAGAGAATGGTATTGCGGCATCTAAGGAGGGTGCGGTCATTCTGACAAATCTGAAGTGTTATCTGCTCCAGGCGGATAATGGTGTGAAAAAAGTCTGGGAAACTTCCTATAAAAGTGTGGGTGCCAAGGAAAGCAAAGAAGGCGACGAGACGACAGGTGGCGGTCTTGCATGGGGAGGTGGATGTTCCCCGTCTCTGACCAAAGATCTGGTTATGTTTACAGACAATCAGGATCCGGTAAATCTTATTGCGGTGGATATGAAAACAGGAGAACAGGTTGCGAGTATGCCTGTTATAGATGAACTTCCGGAAGGTACACAGGTGTCTGTGGAAAATTCTGCAATTGTATATGATGATGGAGAGGGAACAGTAAGCACGATCGTATGTAACTGGTTTGGTGCAGGAAGTGCGAAGCTTGGAGAAGCAGATAATGATTCCTCAATACAAAGCTATGAGAATATTTATGATGTGGGCTGGCTGAGACAGGGCAATAAAATGATCGCGCCGGGTATAGAACGTGTGGATACAGTTAAGACGGAGGACGGATATGAGATGAAGAGTATCTGGTGCAGAAGTGATCTGTCTGACACTTCCATGATGAAGCTGTCCACTGCAACAGGATATATTTACGGATATGTTCAGGATATGGAAACTGGTATGTGGCAGTATATCATGCTTGATTTTGAGACAGGCGAGACTGTATTTACCATGGATATTTCTGACAAACCGGGATACAACAACATGGCTATCGGTATGTATGCGGGAAACAGCGGAAATGCGCTCTATTGTCCGACCGGCTATCTGGAGCTTCTGAGACTTCAGGACAGGTTTGTATATCTGCCGGAAATGCCTTACCGCAAGGTGGATCTGGATCAGGCAATGCGCAATGTGTTAAGCCAGGAGAAATTTGCAGCAGACGGTGGCCAGGGAGATGTGGAAGGATGGCTGAACACGATCACGGTTGAGAATGTACATCCGAATACGACCGTTGCAATACGTATGAAAGGAATCTCAGGGGAAACAGGTTCTTTGAAGCTGTATGCATATGGTACAGATGGTACCTTGAAGGAAGTTCCGACAGAGAAATGGCATATCCAGACAGAAGATGGTGAAACACCGGATACGCTGACAGAAGATGTACTGTATGAGGTACACATGACTGTGGAAGACGGCGGCGATTTTGACCTCAGTGAAACGGAAAAAGAAATTAAGATATCTGCTGTTCTGGGTGCCTGATCAGATTTGAATAACTGCGCGTCGCATTCTCGTTACTTTAGTGATGAGTTAGACATTTACACAAAATGCAAAAATGCCACAGGTTATGAGATCCTACTTGGAAACAAATACAAGACCTCCGCAGGAGAGAAATATCCTGTTAAGAAATACGTGAAACGTACAGAAGACAAAAATACCGTAACTGTAACCTTTACAAACGTAAAGAAAGGCACCTGGTATGTGACAGTACGTTCCTGGAATAAGACTTCCAAGGATAAATCCAGAGTTTACAGTCCATACTCCACAATGAAGAAATTTACTGTATGTTTTTTTCGTAACTGAATAGACTAATACTAAAGAAAACAAGAGGTACTGCTAAACAGCGGTGCCTCTTTTCGACATAAGAATGATTACCGGAGTAAGCAGAATGATCATATTATTCAGGAGGGCAGATTTATGTGGGGATTTATAGTGGCATTGATTTCAGGGGCGCTGATGAGTATTCAGGGTGTTTTTAACACGGAGGTGACAAAGCAGACCAGTCTTTGGGTATCAACCGGCTGGGTGCAGCTGTCGGCTTTTGCAGTCTGTGTTTTTGCCTGGCTTTTTACAGGACGGGAAAGTGTGGCTGCACTCTGGCAGGTGGACAATAAATATACACTCCTTGGTGGTGTGATCGGAGCGTTTATTACAATTACAGTAATCCAGAGCATGGGAGCTCTTGGACCGGCAAAGGCAGCAATGCTGATCGTTATTTCGCAGCTGGCAGTTGCCTATGTAATTGAATTGGCCGGGCTGTTTGGGGTAGATAAAGAACCATTTGAATGGCGCAAAATCCTTGGATTGTTGATCGCGATTTCCGGAATTGTTATATTTAAGTGGCAAAAATAAGAGTTTACTATTGTAAAATCATTAAGATTTCGTTACAATAAGGGTGGCATTATGGACATGGGGACTCTTACTCTGAGAAATAAGAGGAGGACCCTTATGACAAAAATAAAAAACAGATGTTGTTATACTGTGACACTGATATTATGTGGAACTTTGTTTCTTACAGGACTGACAGGATGTAAGAGCAGAGAGGCACAGTTTCTGATAGATGGATTGCAGGAAGCAAAGGCAGAGGTGGATGCGGAGTCATCGGAAGAGAAAACATCAGGACAGAAGTCGAAGAAAGATACAGATGAGAAGAAAGCTGATACAGAAGACCGACAGAATGATGATGGCAGTTCTGCAGAGTCCCGGAAAAAACAGGCAGAATCAGATGGTTCAGATGCAGGTAATGGGACGGAGATAAATTCAACCGGGGAAACGCAGCCTGAGATGATCTATGTAGATGTGTGCGGAGCAGTTGCGAATCCGGGAGTTTTTCAGCTGGCAGCCGGGAGCCGGGTGTTTCAGGCTATTGAGGCAGCCGGAGGATATCTTCCTGAGGCAGTGCAGAATTGTGTAAACCGTGCAGGAGTTCTGACAGATGGACAGCAGCTTTATATTCTTACACAGGAAGAGATGGAGCGGCAGGGGCTGGATCCGGCAGAGATGGCCGGAGCATCAGATGGACAGATGAACGGAAGTGCCGGGACAGGACAGAACACAGGGATAGCCGCTCAGGCTCAGCAGGATAACAGGATCAACATAAATACAGCAGATGAAACCCAGCTTACCACACTGACAGGAATCGGTGCGACACGTGCGCAGGCGATTATTGCCTACCGGCAGGAGCATGGGCCGTTTGCTGCGATAGAAGATATTATGAATGTACAGGGTATCAAAGAAGGTACTTTTGCAAAGATAAAAGATGAGATAGTAGTAGGATAAGGAGAACCGAATGAGCAGGAAAGTTTTGGTAGTAGATGATGAGAAGCTGATTGTAAAAGGAATCCGTTTCAGTCTTGAGCAGGATGGTATGGAAGTGGACTGCGCTTACGATGGAGAAGAAGCAGTAGAGAAAGCAAAAGATAAAAAATACGATATTATCCTTCTGGATCTGATGCTGCCAAAGATGGACGGACTGGAAGTGTGTCAGCAGATTCGCGAATTTTCCAACGTACCAATCGTGATGCTGACAGCTAAGGGCGAAGATATGGACAAGATTCTTGGCCTGGAATATGGCGCTGATGATTATATCACCAAGCCATTTAACATCCTGGAGGTGAAAGCGCGTATCAAAGCAATCATGCGACGTGCAGGAAGTGACCATGAGGAGAAGGAAAAAGCCAAGAGTATCGAGGTGGGCGATCTTCGTATGGACTGCGAAGGAAGACGTGTGTTTATCGCAGGCAGAGAGATCAATCTGACAGCGAAGGAATTCGACGTACTGGAACTTCTCGTGTTTAACCCGAATAAAGTTTACAGCCGTGAGAACCTGCTGAATATTGTATGGGGATACGAATATCCGGGTGATGTGCGTACAGTGGATGTACATATCCGCCGCCTCCGCGAGAAGATTGAAACCAATCCGAGTGAGCCGAAATACGTGCACACCAAATGGGGCGTGGGATATTATTTCCAGGCACAATAAGATTTAACCGAATCAAGTAAGTTCCTTTCTTCAATTGCAAATATCCGATTGACAAGGAAAAATTTTAAAGATGAAATTGTAATGCAGTTGTGAAGATTGGGAATAGCTGCAATATAACAGAAAACAAAGAAGCTGATATTTCATAAATCATATGGTTATGAAATATCAGCTTTTTTGTATCAGTATCATTGTATCAGTATCATTGTATCAGTATCATTGTATCAGTATCATAGGAAATTACTCAGTAATATTTCTATGATATAAAAATCCTCCAGACAGGATCGAGAATATCTTGTCAACTTGATGTGATGTTCACTTTGGTTTTGTCTTATTTAGTTTAGTGTGTAATTTTATTGATTTGATAAAAATTAAACAAACAAAAGCAACATTTATAGAGAAAAATGATATAAAATTAGAAAATTTCTATAAATCAGGTTGTTAAAATGACGAAAAAGGGTTATAATTATCGTTACAATATGTAAAGAGTGCAATAAAAAGAGAAAAAGAAGGTATAAGGAGGGTGCGAAATGCTAGATCAATCATTTTATCAGAAAGCGGACGAGATTATTGCTTTCTATGGTAAAAAGCCGGCATCACTGATTCCGATCATGCAGGATATTCAGGGCGTGTACAGATATCTGCCGGGAGAACTGCTGACCTATGTGGCTGATCAGATCGGAGTAACAGAAGCGAAAGCATTCAGTGTTGCAACATTCTATGAGAACTTTTCATTCGAGGCAAAAGGTAAATATGTGATCAAGGTCTGTGACGGAACAGCCTGTCATGTAAGAAAATCCATTCCGGTTCTGGAAGAACTGTATAAGAAACTTGGTCTGTCCAAGACAAAAAAGACGACAGACGATATGATGTTTACGGTGGAAACAGTTTCCTGTCTTGGTGCATGCGGACTTGCGCCGACAATGATGGTCAATGATGATGTTCATCCGAGAATGACACCGGAGAAAGCAGATGAGCTGATTGATAAACTGAGAGGGGGCGAACAGGGATGATCCAGAATAAAGAAGCATTGGACCAGGTCAGAGAAGAAGCCATAAAGGTGCTGGATTCTTATGACTGTCGTATTCTCGTCTGTTCAGGTACCGGATGTGTAGCGACCGGTTCCCAGAAGATTTATGAGAAATTCCTGGAGATCGCCAAGGATGCCCCGGGAGTAAGTATTGAATTTGGACCTCATGACAAAGATGCACACGTAGGTGTGAAGAAAACCGGATGTCAGGGTGTCTGTGAACTTGGACCGCTGGTTCGTATCCAGAAGGGTGACGACGTAATCCAGTACACAAAGGTTCAGATCGAAGACTGCCAGGAGATTTTTGAAAAGAGTGTTCAGGGAAATGAGACAATCGAGAGACTGCTTTATCAGAAAGGCGGTAAGGTAAGCCGCGGACCACAGGATATCCCGTTTATCGCAAAACAGACACGAATCGTTCTGAAAAACTGTGGCAAATTTGATGCGGAATCTCTGCAGGAATACATAGCAAGCGGTGGTTTCCAGGCGCTGGAGAAAGCGATGTTTGAGATGGATCCGGATCTGGTTATCGATCAGGTTGATAAATCCGGTATCCGCGGACGTGGAGGCGGTGGCTTCCCGGCTGGTAAGAAATGGATTCAGGTAGCCCGTCAGGCTGATCCTGTTCATTATGTAGTATGTAATGGTGATGAGGGTGACCCGGGAGCATTTATGGATGGCTCCGTAATGGAAGGTGATCCGTATCGTCTGATCGAAGGTATGATGCTTGCAGCTTACGCAGTAAGAGCACAGCATGGATATATTTATGTACGTGCAGAATATCCGCAGTCTGTAGCACGTCTGAAACATGCAATTGCAGTTCTGGAGGAGAACGGACTTCTGGGAGACAATATTCTCGGAACAGGATTCTCTTTCCATATGCATATCAACCGTGGTGCAGGTGCTTTCGTATGTGGTGAAGGCTCTGCCCTTACTGCTTCTATCGAGGGAAGCAGAGGTATGCCTCGTGTAAAACCGCCTCGTACAGTAGAGCAGGGACTCTGGGCGAAACCTACAGTTCTTAATAACGTAGAAACTTATGCAAATATTCCGGAAATCATTCTCAAAGGTGCTGACTGGTACAGAAGTATCGGTACAGAGGGTTCACCTGGAACAAAGACTTTCTCATTGACCGGTTCTATCGAAAATACAGGTCTGATCGAAGTTCCGATGGGAACAACTTTAAGAGAGATTATTTTCGATATCGGTGGAGGACTGAAATCCGGCGCTGCATTCAAGGCTGTTCAGATTGGTGGTCCGTCCGGCGGATGTCTGACAGAAGAACATCTGGATGTACCGCTTGACTTTGACTCTGTCAAGAAATACGGAGCGATCGTTGGTTCCGGTGGTCTGGTAGTTATGGACGAACATACCTGTATGGTAGAGGTTGCACGATTCTTCATGGGCTTTACTCAGAGAGAATCCTGCGGTAAATGCGGACCTTGCCGTATCGGTACGAAACGTATGCTTGAGATTCTTGAGAAGATCGTAGATGGTAAAGGTGAGATGGAAGATCTGGAGAAACTGGAACATCTTGGAAACTTTATCAAAGACCGTTCACTTTGCGGACTTGGTAAGAGTGCACCGCTTCCGGTACTTTCCACTTTAAAGAACTTCCGTGATGAATATGTAGAACATATCGTAGATAAGAAGTGCGCAGCTCATGTATGTAAGGCAATGCGTTCTTATGTGATCGATCCTGAAAAATGTAAAGGATGTACCAAGTGTGCAAGAAACTGCCCGGTTGGTGCTATCACAGGAAATAAGAAAGAGCCTCACAGCATTGATACCTCCAAGTGTATTAAGTGCGGAACATGTCTGGAAAATTGTGTATTCGGTGCAATTTCTGTGAATTAAGGAGGGTGAAAAGATGATTCATTTGACAATAGATGGAATTCCTGCAGAGGTAGAGAAAGGTACGACTATTCTGCAGGCTGCCAGACAGATCGGAGTGGAGATTCCTACACTCTGCTATCTGGAGAATGTATTGCCGGATGGTTCCTGCCGTTTATGCGTGGTAGAAGTAACAAACAATGGCAGAACCAAATTTGATACGGCATGTACACTTCGCTGTTCAGAAGGAGACGAAGTACAGACAATGTCCGAGAAGGTAGTTGCATATCGTAAAGATACACTTGACCTCCTTCTTTCCGATCATCGTGTACATTGCTTCTCATGCGAGGCAAACGGTGACTGTAAATTACAGGATTACTGTTTTGAATATGGTGTAACTGAGACAAGCTATCCTGGTGAAATGAAGGATATGCCGATTGATGATACAAACAAATTCTTTACCTATGATCCAAGCCTGTGTATTCTCTGCCACCGCTGCGTGAATACCTGTAAAGAAATCGTAGGAAGAGGTGCGATCGATACCATGGATCGTGGTTTCAACTCCGTAATCGGTGCACATTATAAACATAAATGGAATGAAGGTATCTGCGAATCCTGTGGTAACTGTGTTCAGGCCTGTCCGACAGGTGCGTTAACCATGAAGCGCAGAAAGAAATATCGTTCATACCAGATTGACAAGAAGGTTCTGACTACCTGTCCACATTGTGCAACAGGCTGCCAGTATTATCTCCTCATAAAAGACGGAAAGATTGTGGATACAGAGGCTGCAAACGGACCATCCAACAAAGGTCTGCTCTGCGTTAAAGGCCGCAGCGGAAGCTTCGATTTCGTACAGTCACCGGAGCGTATCAAATATCCGTTAATTAAGAATAAAGAGACAGGTGAATTTGAACGTGCAACATGGGATGAAGCACTTGATCTTGTAGCTTCCAAGTTTATGGAAATCAAGAAGAAATATGGCTCTGATTCCCTTGCAGGTTTTGCATGCTCCAGATCACCCAATGAAGATATTTACATGGTACAGAAGATGGTTCGCTGCTGCTTCGGCACCAACAATACAGACAACTGTGCACGTGTATGTCATTCCGCATCTGTATCAGGTCTTGCAATGACTCTTGGCTCAGGTGCCATGACAAACCCTATCGAAGATATCACAAAGAATGCAGATCTGATCATGCTGGTTGGTTCCAATCCTGAGGAAGCACATCCTGTAGTCGGCATGCAGATCCGTCAGGCCATCAAGAGAGGCTGCAAGCTGATCGTAGTTGACCCTCGTGATATTGGTCTGGCTAAGAAAGCAGATATCCATCTGAAACTGAAACCAGGTACAAATGTTGCTTTTGCAAACGGTATCATGAATGTGATCCTTTCTGAAGGTCTTCAGGATGACAAGTTCATCGCAGAGCGTACAGAAGGTTTCGAAGAATTAAAGGAAATCGTAAAAGATTACACACCTGAGAAGGTAGCTGAGATCTGCCACATTGACGCAGACGATCTTAGAAAAGCAGCGATCATGTATGCAAAAGCTGATCGCGCTCCGATCATCTACTGCCTTGGTGTAACCGAACATTCCACAGGTACAGAGGGCGTTATGTCCATGTCCAATATGGCGATGATGGTTGGCAAGCTTGGACGTGAAGGCTGTGGTGTTAACCCGCTTCGTGGACAGAATAACGTACAGGGTGCCTGCGATATGGGTGCTCAGCCGAATGTATATCCAGGATATCAGAAGGTTACTGATCCTGCAGTTCGTGAGAAATTCGAGAAAGCATGGGGTGTAAAACTTGATCCGAATATCGGAACTCATGCAACTGATGTATTCCCGAAGGCAATCACAGGCGAGATCAAGGGTCTGTATATTTATGGTGAGGACCCGGTAGTTACTGATCCGGATACCACACACATTATCAAAGCATTAAAGAGCCTTGATTTCTTTGTACTTCAGGAACTTTTCATGACAGAGACAGCTCAGTATGCAGATGTTATTCTTCCTGGTGTAAGCTATGCAGAGAAAGAGGGTACATTTACCAATACAGAGCGCCGCGTACAGAGAGTCCGCAAGGCTGTCACAGTGCCTGGCGAGATGAGACTGGATACAGATATTATTATTGATCTGATGAACCGTATGGGATATCCGCAGCCACATCTGACTTCTGCTCAGATCATGGATGAGATCGCATCCCTGACACCGAGCTTTGCAGGTATCAGCCATGAACGTCTTGACAGTGAAGAAGTTCACGGACAGGGGCTTCAGTGGCCATGTACCTCCAAGAATCATCCGGGAACACCGATCATGCATGTGGGTAAATTCTCCCGTGGTCTTGGCTGGTTCTATCCGGCTAAATATGTACCGTCCGCAGAGCTTCCGGATGATGATTATCCGATCATCCTGATGACAGGACGTATCCTGTATCACTACACAACAAGAGCTATGACCGGAAAGACACCTGAGCTTATGGAAATCGAAGGTAAATCATTTATTGAAATGAATATCGTAGATGCAGATAAACTTGGTATCAAAAACGGTGATAAAGTCAGAGTTTCTTCCAGACGAGGATCTATCGAATCTACCGCACGTGTAGGTACTAAGACTTCACCGGGTGAGAGCTGGATGCCATTCCACTTCCCGGATGGAAATGCAAACTGGCTGAC
>OGYG01002229.1_pt1 | contig 9920 bp, 11 predicted proteins | sample 1576481 | NCBI WGS metagenome assembly OGYG01 (sample SAMEA3541497, study PRJEB24748) | human gut metagenome | biome: human gut; feature: human-associated habitat; material: faeces | place: China | collected 2012 | reverse complement strand
ATCATCATGCCTTTCGTGCTGCGCACATGCATGATCTATTTCATGGGCGTTGAATACCTAGGGCTGAACAGCCTCTTCGTTTCGATCCTGCAAGTTCTAAACCTCGTCGAACTAGGCGTGGGCAACGCCATGGTCTACAGCATGTATAAGCCAATTTCCGAGGCAGATCATCCAACCCTATGCGCACTGCTGCGACTCTATAGAAGCTATTATAGAATAATCGGTTTACTCGTTGCCGCAATTGGACTTGCGCTGCTTCCGCTCGTGCCTCACCTGGTCGCCGGAAGCGTACCGAATGGTTTGAATTTGCAGGTGCTCTATCTGCTCAACCTATGCGCAACCGTTCTTAGCTACTGGTTGTTCGCGTATAAAACAAGCTTACTGCAAGCCCATCAAAGGTCCGATGTGGTGAGCAAGGTGATGCTTTTAACCAATTCCGTGAGGGACGCAGGTCAAATCGCCGTCATTGTCGCGATTAAGGATTACTATCTTTACGTTATTGTCACTTTGGCTGCTCAAGCCTTGACCAATATCGCAGGGGCAGTTTGCGCTACAAAACTGTACCCCCACCTCAAACCCGTTGGATCGCTGAGCAAAGCTCAAATAGCCCTCATCAATCAACGGATTAAGGATCTGTTCACTTCGAAAATGGGTGGTGCGGTTTTTGGTGCAGGCAGCACGCTCGTCATTTCTGCCTTTCTCGGGTTAACGTCATTAGCCGTTTATCAAAACTACTACTACATCGTTACGAGTGTAAGCAGCATTGTGGGTGTTGTTTTTTCAGCATGCATGGCGGGTATCGGCAACAGTATAATCACGGAAACAAAGGAGAAGAATTTCCGCGATTTCGGCACATTTACTTTTATATTGATCTGGGTTATAGGATTTTGCGCATGCTGTGTTCTCGCCTTGTGCCAGCCCTTCATGGAACTTTGGGTCGGGAAGGACTTGATGCTCGAGTTCTTTGCAGTTGTGTGTTTTACTCTCTACTTTTTCATATACAACATGACCTCGATGCTTTGCACGTATAAAGATGCGGCTGGAATCTGGCATGAAGACCGGTACAGACCCCTTACAACCTCGGTTGCAAACATCGCTCTGAGCATCTTGCTTGTCATACCCCTGGGAATTTACGGCGTCGCGTTGGCAACACCGTTGTCGCAGGCGATCATTGGAGTACCATGGCTCCTCCGCAATCTGTTTACCTATCTGTTCGCTACTTCGATGATGAAGCCGTATCTGAAAAAACTTGCCTGTTACATCCTCTTGGCAATTGTTGGTTGTGGAATCTGCTATGCGATTTGTTCCGCGGTAACACTCGCTCCTGCGCAAGCGATCGTATTTAGGGGTGCTGTGTGCCTTGTTTTATACAATGCGTTCTATCTTGCCTGCACCTTTCGATCAGACGTCTTTCGCTCCAGCTTGAAAACAATACAACAAGTGTCGAAGAGGGGAATAAGACCACGGGAAGCACGGCAAGATGCACGGGAAGATAGCGACGAACCTTTACGAGGAGAATAGCGATGGGCTTGGTCAAGAAAATCAGAAGCTTCAATGCAAAAGCCAGAGGCGTTGTTTTTCGTCTGCGTCATTATCGGGCGATCAGAAACAGTTCTGGAACCCTGATACTCTCGCCAAAATGTGCATGCAGCATCGATCGAACTGCCCATATCGCCATCGAAAAAAAGCTTATCATCGGAGCAAATTACATTCCGCGTAGCGGCAGGTCAAGCCTCATTAGAATGGATGCGCATAGCATTTTGCACGTGCGAGGAACCTTCTCCTTTTTCTACGATTCAGACATCGTCGTGTTCGAAGGAGGAACGTTAAGCGTAGGCGACAACAGCTTCATTAATTCGAATTGCAAAATACGATGTCACGAGTCTATCTCTATTGGCGAGGGATGCGCTATTTCCCATGACGTAACCATCATGGACTCCGACGCACATTATTTGAACGGTTCAAAGAACACCAAACCTGTCTCTATCGGAAATCACGTTTGGGTCGGAACGCGCGTGACCATTCTGAGCGGGGTTACCGTTGGAGATGGAGCGGTGGTGGCGGCCGGCGCGTTGGTCAAATCCGACGTTCCTCCCGGATGCCTTGTTGGAGGGATTCCGGCCAAAGTGCTGAAAGAGCACGTGTGTTGGGAAAGATAGGCATCAACATCCCAGCGCAACAAACCTGTGAACTTAAAAAACTTGCATTGCGAGAAAAGAGCCTGCATGAATTCTGAAGCAGTCGCGAGCGATCTCCCCCTTCCCTTGGTCTTCGCAGCGAAAAACCACTCCGACTCGGTCCGCTTCAATAGTTCTTCAGGTGGCGCATTTCAAGCTTTCGCCTCATACGTAATTAGCCATGGAGGCATCGTGTACGGTTGCGAGTTCGACGAGAACCTTCGCGCTACCCATATTCGCTGCGAAACCCTCGAAGAAGTCGAACGTTGCATGGGATCGAAATACTCTCAAAGCGCCATGAAAAACGTCATCCCCTGCATTACCGAGGATATCGAAAACGGTCGATTCGTCATGTTCACAGGCACCCCATGCCAAGTCGATGCTGTTAGGAAAACCTGCGGAACAAAGGTATGTACCGTCGACATTGTCTGCCACGGCGTGCCATCGCCCCTGCTCTTTCAGATGCATCTCAAATTTTTGGAGGCAAAACTTCAAGATCCTATCGTCAAATACGAACATAGGCCCAAAAACAAGGGGTGGGGACATCACGAACGAATCTGGACGGCAAAAGGAAGCTCTTTCCAAGACACACGTCTGTCCGAATCATGGAAACGTCTATTCTATGACAATCGCATGCTTCGGCCTTCGTGCTATGAATGCCCCTACGCCACAACGGAACGATCCTCGGACATAACCATTGCTGATTATTGGGGAATCGACAACACTGAGCTAGCGGGGTTCAATGACGACTTAGGGACGTCCGTAGTGATAGCGAATTCGGCTTACGGGTACGCACTACTACACGAATGCGATCTTGAGTTGCAGCCCACCAGCATGCAAGACGTCCTCCCTAAAAACCCCATGCTCGTACGCCCTTCAAGATACTCGGGTGAAAGAGATGAGGTGTGGCAATATCTATTTCGAAATGGATACGAGGCCATGCTTCGCAAATACCACTTTTACCCATCGACAGTCCGACGCTTTGGCTGGAATGTGAAAACGGCATTGCGTCGGATATCGAACTAATAGATCGAGGAATATACCGCCGGCGGCTCTCGAAGAATTGGACGATTATGCACTTCACCACCGATGTTAATTATTTGTACAGAGGCGGCTCTCCGGTTCATAAGTCACAGGACTATCGCCCTCATGTCTCAACTCGTTTTAGAAACGGCCCGCTCGTTCAAAACGAAACGGTCAAGAGCCTCCCCGAGTTGTACACTCATCGCGAAAAATGCTGCGGGTGCTCTGCTTGCGTTTACCTTTGCCCCGTAGATGCCATTTCGATGGAACCCGATGAAGAGGGTTTCGACTATCCCGTAATTGACGCATCGATATGCATTCGCTGCTACAAATGCATGGATGCATGCGCATTCAAATAGAAGCGCGCCGGTCTATTAAGCTTGCGGGGTCACGATGACCCCGCGCTCGCCAGTCGCACTCTCGCGTATCCCCCGATGATAAGCGCGGTTATGTAAAGTCAACCGAAACGCTCGGGGATCCGGGGGTTCGCGCCGAGCATCTCGAGGCATCCGACGTCGCCTTCCTCGCCCCCGAGCTCACGAGCGAGGCCGAGGGCCCCCTCCGCGCCCCCGAGCGCGCCGACGGGCGCCTGGGCTACCGCTTCGTGAAGCGCGCCTTCGACATCGCCTTCTCGCTCGCCGCGATAGCGGTGCTGCTCGTCCCCTCGATCGCGCTCTGCATCGCCATCCGCGTCGAGAGCCCCGGCTTCCCGATCTACTCCCAGAAGCGCGTCGGGCGCATCGGGCGCGGCGGCGAGGTGCGCACCTTCGACATGTACAAGTTCCGTTCCATGAGCGCCGACGCCGACGAGCGCCTGGCGGAGCTCGCCGACCTCAACGAGGCCGACGGCCCGCTCTTCAAGATCAAGGACGACCCGCGCGTCACGCGCATCGGCAAGTTCATCCGAAAGCACTCGATCGACGAGCTCCCGCAGTTCCTGAACTGCCTCATGGGCCAGCTCTCCTGCGTGGGCCCCCGCCCGCCCCTGCCCTCCGAGGTCGCCCAGTACGACGGGCGCGCCATGCGCCGCCTGTCCGTCAAGCCCGGCCTCACCGGCTACTGGCAGGTGAGGGGCCGCAGCGACACGACGTTCGACGACATGGTCGCCATGGACCTCGCCTACATCGAGGAGCGCTCCTTCGCGACGGACCTGCGGGTGATAGCGAAGACGGTAATCACGATGTTCGACGGCAAGGGGGCGTGCTGATGGCAAGTACGCATAGCTACCCTGATCGAGTAGAGGTTATGGGCGTGCCAATCGACCCATGGACCATGCAGCAGACCGTCTCAAGAATTGGAGAGCTTGCACAAATGGGATCCTTCGCGCACGTGATTGGTGTAAACGCTGACAAGCTTCTTCAAATGAGGGACGATCCCTGGATGGACGGATGCGTTCGTCGATGCGAGATAGTGAATGCAGATGGTGCATCCATGGTGATAGCGGCCAAAAAGCTCGGCATCGAAGTGCCCGAACGCGTCGCGGGCATCGATCTTATGTGGAAGCTTTGCGATCTGGCTGAAGAGAAAGGATATTCCGTCTATCTGTTAGGTGCTAAGACTGAGGTAGTTGAGAGTGCGGTGAAAGCACTTATTGAGCAGTATCCGCAGATGAATGTCTGTGGATATCGAGATGGTTACTTCAAGGAGTGCGAGTTTGACTCTGTTGTTGCAGAGGTCTCTTCGATGCGCCCCGCGATTGTGTTCGTAGGCATCACCAGTCCGAAGAAGGAGCAGCTGATTGAATACTTCCGCACACAGGAGGTAGCGGGTGTATTTGTGGGCGTTGGCGGATCGTTCGATGTCGTATCCGGCAACATTCCACGCGCTCCTGTATGGATGCAGCGGGCGAACTTGGAGTGGTTGTTCCGCATTATGCAGGAGCCAGGGAGGCTTATTAAGCGATACGCTGTCGGCAATATTCGTTTCTACCGTATCCTGCGTAAAGCCCAACGCGAGCAGGGAGGGCAATGATCGACGCTCTGTCCATTACAGTTCTTGAGGATTACCTCCATCCAGAGCTGGACTGGGCAGAAGAAGCGCCGAGCTTGGGTAGGCCCGCGCTCGTGATGCGGGACGCGACCGAGCTTCCTGAAGGCATGGCTGTGGCCGCTGGTACGTTAAAGCTTGTAGGACTGATGAGGATGTAGTTTACCGGATTTTTCGCGTCTTCTCTCAAATAAAGAAGGGTACGAGTCAATGTCGCACGCGAGCAATCCATACGGCGACGGTCATGCTAGCGAGTGCATGGCTAATGTGTTGGCGCAGATCATTTATTAAGACAACCGACCTGAAGTCCGCTAGGGAAAGGTTTCACGGCTTCAAGCCGTGCGTATCGATTTCAGGGGATTGCTACGTAATGAGTGTTTGTGCAAGATGCTATTTGGAGGCAGATAGTGAATAGTCGGCAACAGTACAAGATAGCTCTCAGTCTAAATGAAGAGACGGATTTGCACGATAACTTAAATGGACTTGTGTCGATTGTGGTACCTGTGTACAACGTAGAAAACTACATCGAACGTTGCGTGCAAAGTATAATGACCCAGACATATAGCATGATCGAAGTAATTCTTGTCGATGATGGGTCAACAGACTCTTCTGCAGACTTATGCGAAGCACTGGCTGACAAAGACGATCGCATAAAAGTGATTCATAAAGAAAACGGCGGACTCTCATCTGCGCGAAATGCAGCATTGCCTCTTGTTGAGGGAGAGTACCTCACATTCGTCGATGGCGACGACGTGATTCGTTCCCAACATGTCGAAATCTTAGCGCGCGCTCTGCACGGCGACAACAGGGGTATTTCCAGCGTGAGCGCAATTTCAATACCAAACCAAGACTCGCTCCCAAACTTGTCATGGAGTAAAGTCGACTGCCTTGAGCTGTCGCAAAAGGAAGCGCTCTCGCAAATGCTTCTAGGGAAAGGGCTTAGCGTGTCGGCTTGTGGAAAGATGGCTCATAAAGATATATGGGCATCAACTCCTTTTCCCGAAGATAGGGTATATGAAGACTTGTCTGTTATGTCAAAAATAATCAGTACAGTGGGCAAGGTTTACTCGGTTGACGCTGCCTCCTACGGACAAGTGTTCAGAATCGACTCCATAACCAGAAAAAGCAAAATGAGCGCGCGCCAATACCTTGATTATCATGCTGCAATTCATGACTGCTGCGATTATGCAGAGCAGATGTTTCCTGGCGAGTTTGAGCATGAGGTGCTGAGCAGAAAGCTATTAGAGTATGCGAGACTCGAAAACCTATGGCTTGATGTCGTCGAACCCAATGAGGCATGCCTGAGAGCGCGTAAAGAGGCTCAAAGGTTCCTGAAAAGCGATGCAGGGAAATGGCTTCATGGTAAGCAGATACCTCTAGCCGTGAAGACGAAGGCGTGCATCCAGATAATATCTCCGAAACTGTATTCCACTTTCTTCCGCTTGCTCCAGCGCTTAAAGCAAAGGCGAGTTTGCTAGATGGTCTTGCGTAATCTGCCGCAAGCGAAAGTTAAAGAAATAGTGCTCTTTCTTCTATTTCTACTACTTGCTTTCGAGAACGTCTTGCAAGATAAAATATCTCTTTCTTTTTCATACCTTGACGAAGGCTCTGCTGTTTTCCTTGCTGTATGGGCTGTTGCTAGCGCGATTTTCCATCACAAAAAGGGACGTCAACTCAACCGCAGTGACGCTATATGTCTCGTGTCTCTTGCGATTCTGTGCATCGTGGGTTTTACGGGAAACGTATTACGCGATATTCAGGTTTATCAAGAGGCAACAATCATCGATTTCTTTACCTGCATAAAGTTCGCAATTGCGTTTATTTCATCTAAAATCATTCTCAATGATAAAGAGATGCTGTGCTTATTGGATATGTGTGTTGGCTTCGCTAAGGTTGCGGTTATTATTCTTTTGCTTGTAGCCGTTGCTAATCAATTCATGAATCTGGGCTTTTCTCTTAGTTCGAGGTTCGGGATAGGGGCTTTTCAGTTCCTGTTTGGGCATCCTTCAAACTTCGCTGCTACTATTGTTGGATTTGTTGCTCTCCTGCTTCTCGATCCCAAGAAGAACGCCGTCTATATCATTTGCGCTTTTCTTTTGCTGGCGTTAACAACAAGGATAAAGGCCATCGGACTTGTTCTCGTTCTCTCGATCGCGCTTCTCATATTCCCGGGGAAGGAGCGAATTCCGAAATCTTTTGTCGTGATGGCGGGTTTGGCGGTTCTTGCAATAGCCTATGAACAAATCGGACTCTATTATCTCAATGATGGAACCGCGAGGAGCGTCCTTCTCTCTAAGTCGTTCGAGGTTGCAAACATGTTTTTCCCCACAGGCGCAGGATTTGCATCGTACGGATCAAACATTACACGTGATTTTTATCCGGCTTTTTACTACTATCTTGGTTTTGACCACGTCCATGGACTGACTCCTCTGAACTCCAACTATCTAGTCGATAGTTTCTGGCCTATCATTATCGGACAGTTTGGCTGGCTAGGTTTGATTTTGTTCCTCACTTTTGTAGTCAGCTTTTTTCGTAGCGTTTTGTACGATCAATTTTGTCGCCGTAGAAATTTATGGGCTTCTCTTACAATACCGATTTATCTGCTCATTGCAAGCTCATCCGAATCCGCCTTTTTCTCCTCCTACTCCGTGTACCTTGCTTTCACGCTCGTGCTTATACTCATGGGTAATGCAACGATAGAGGAAAGCTGCTCGATTGCCAGAAAACGGTCGAACAGTACGGCTATAAAAGAAGGGGCAAACTCTTATGGCATCGAAAAACACTTGGCAGATCGATAGATATCAACAAATGAAGCCAGGGTCGAAGTCTTTGAGCGTCGCTTTGACGTTACGTGGGGATATGCCTTTCGGAGGAGCCGAGAGAAGACTCTTAAGGATATTCAATGAGATCGGGATCACGCATCGGGTTTCCGTGCTCGTTAGGGCATGCTTGAAAACGGAGCTGCAGAACCGACTTGATCAAGCCGCTTGCTGCACCGACAATTTTTCGGAGATAAGGTTCAGCGCCCCTAAAGACAAGATAATTGGGACGTTGGATTCGCTCCGGCAGCTTATGGCGATAAACCCTGACGTAATTATATCTTTTGACGCAGGCCCATTTAATAGGGTTATGGTCAGATGGATGCATTTTCTTGGGAAACACGTTGTTCTGACTATTGCGAATGACCTCTACTACGATGAAGCTATGAAGGGGACGGAAAACCAAGCGTTAAGAAGACTTCTTCAAAAAGCTGATCATATTGATCTGCTTTATCCGAGACAAGAGCGATATTATCGCAAACTACTTCAAGGTAAAACCGTCTTGACCGTCACCCCTGGAACGTTTACCGATCTAAGATTATTTCAACCAGGCAAGAAAGAGCGCCTGTTTGTTTTTATCGCCGCTCGACTAGAGGATTATAAGAATCCACGGATGGTTCTTGAAGCTGCCATCAAATGTGCCCCCATGCTTAGAAAACGAGGTTACAAGGTTCTTATTTGCGGCAAGGGCTGGGAGGAAGATGCTTTGAGGCAAATGATCCGAGAGCGTGGAGTTTCTGATGTGGTCGAAATGCCGGGCTATGTAAAACCACACGAAATACTACCTCGCGCAAATGTTCTATGTGCTACGAACCTCATCAACAACTACCCTTCGCAAACGATAGCCGAAGCAGCAGCGTGCGGGTGCTTTTTGATTGCTACAGAAGTAGGAGAGACGTACAGGATACTTGATGATAGCTACTCAGTGGGAATCCCCCCCAACCGTTCAGGCTTTGGCTGAAAAAATGGGTTGGTACATGGAATTAGACGCTGAGACTCAAGTAAGGTACTCCTGTTCGGCTAGAAGGTACGCGTTGTCTCATTTTTCGATCGAGCAGTCGAAAGAATACTTCCAATCAATATGCTTCAAGCATATTGAGCACCCTGAATAATGGCATTGACATTCGGAAGCAAGGCATCGTTTAGGGCATTTTGTGAATATAAAAACGGTGCGACGAAAGGGAATCGAACGTTGATGTGGTTTTGCTCAAGAAAAGGACCCCTTCATGGCATGCAACGCAATGATACAGCTTATGTGCAGCTTTCATGCTCGAAATGTTCCAATGGTCCCGCGCCTGATCAGTAGTTTTGTAAGGGCGATTTATGCTTGCGACATCAAACCAACCGCGAACATAGCGCGAAGCGCGGTGTTGGTTCACGATGGCCTTGGATGCGTTTTCCATGAAAACGTTGTCCTCGAAGAAGGGGTCAGGATATACCAAAACGTCACTCTCGGCGGTAGCGGCAAGACTTGCCCCAATTTGGAGAAGGGGCATGATTATCCGACGATAAAGAAAAACGCCGTAATTTATGCAGGTGCATGTGTGCTTGGTCCCGTCACCGTTGGAGAAAGTTCAATCGTAGGTGCGAACGCAGTTGTACTGACGGATGTTCCGCCAAATAGTTTAGCCGTAGGAGTGCCTGCCGTGATCAAACCTCGATCGCCCTTGTCCACTATCTCGACAAACGAAAGGAATAATTAGCCATGAGGATGAACCTGAAGAAAAAGGTCGCCGACCGCACCCTCGTCTGCGGCACGGTGGGCCTCGGCTACGTGGGGCTGCCGCTGGCCGTGGAGAAGGCCAAGGCCGGCTTCAGGACCGTCGGCTTCGACGTGCAGGCCGACAAGGTGGACATGGTGAACCGCGGGGAGAACTACATCGGCGACGTCGTGCAGGAGGACCTCGCGGCCCTC
>OGYG01002216.1_pt1 | contig 10004 bp, 8 predicted proteins | sample 1576481 | NCBI WGS metagenome assembly OGYG01 (sample SAMEA3541497, study PRJEB24748) | human gut metagenome | biome: human gut; feature: human-associated habitat; material: faeces | place: China | collected 2012 | reverse complement strand
ATGCTTACAAGATCCTTAGTCTTGCTCGTCTGCCAGTTCCGACACTTCCGCATTCATCTTTGCTCTCTCGCGAAGACAAGATATATAATACATCGAAATTGTTATTGTGTCAACAGTTTTTTTGAATTTTTTTATTTTTTTGAACTATTACATAAACTGTTAATATTTCTTCTGTTTCAGAAGGACTCTCTTAATATACCGGAAAGTTTTTTCCTCTCCCTCTTCTGCCAGCATTTTCAACAATTCGTGCAGAAGGCCTGCTGTATCCGGATGGATCATTTTTCCGAGCCGCCCGGCTCCCTTCTCATAATACTCCAATGGATGACTGTCTCTGTATGCGTCCCCCTGATATGTCTTAGATGCCGCAATACGATCCATGAACATCTCCACAACATATTGAAGCGGCATCTTAAGGCCTATGATACCTTCCCCCGGATCTACACTATAATCGATCCAATATTCATAATGATGTTTGTTACGTCCTTTATGATGTAACCATGCCTTAGAATAACCCGTTGCCTCCCGTTCAGCATTATTCGGACTTCTATTTCCCTGGTAATACCTGCATCCAACTAAAAATTCTGTCGGTGAATATTTGGACAGGTCATGAAGAAGTCCCTGTCTGTAAAGTCCTACTTTAAAGCATTCCTTCATAACAAGATATTTATGATGATTGATCGTCTGTAAGTGTTGTAATGTTTTCATTTTTCTTCGTTTCAACCTCCACAATCCGTTCTGCTGTAAGCACTGTAACCGACCGCTCTTTTAACTCTAATTTTCTCTGATCTTTCAAAAGCACCGGCACATCTAACATCCCCCGTTCCGTCGTCGCTTTCACATACCAGCCATATCCCTTTGGTAAAGCCGGCAGTGCAAATACATGTTCCAGCCAATGCATATTATATGCAACATAACAGTCCTCGCTTTTTGTCTGTGCTCCACTGTAATATACGCCCAATTGCCTGCTCGACACCTCCCCCGGTATCTGCCACGCCTCTTCCCCGTGATAAGATACATCCGGCACACCGCAACAGCTAAGATCTATCCCCTGCAGTTCTCGCTCCGGTGTGAGAATCGGATGCGATTTACGGAATGCAATCAGTTCTTTTACAAAATCATGCAGTTCTTTCTTCTTTTCCAGTCCCCGCCAATCTGTCCATCCTATCGGATTATCCTGACAGTATACATTATTATTACCTTTCTGAGAATTTCCAAACTCATCTCCTGCAAGCATACACGGAGTTCCCTGTGCCAGAAAGAGCAGGAAAAATGCATTAAATATCTGATGATTCCGCAGTTCCATTACTGCCTTTTTCCTGCTCGGTCCTTCCGCCCCGCAGTTCCAGCTATAATTATAATCCGGTCCATCCTGATTATGTTCACCATTCTCCTCATTGTGTTTCGCATCGTAAGACACCAGATCATTCAGGGTAAATCCATTCTGATCAGTAATGTAGTTAAAGATTCCCTGCTCTTTTGAATGGTGTTTCAGCCAGTAGATCACGTCATGGATCATCCCTTCGTCACCTTTCAGAAATCTTCGCATGACTGTCTGGAATCCCAACTCGTGTTCCATAATCTTGGTGTTTTTCAAAAACGGATCTGCATGCACACTCTCCGTCGAAATCACAAACGGATTCAATATAAATCCATCTATATGGTATTCCATAACATAATACCTCAGACATTCTAACATCATCATCTTATCTGCAGCCGTGCAAAATGGCATCTCCAGAACGACCTCTATTCCGGACCGATGACAAGCCTTCACCATATCTTTCAGTCCTCTGGCGCCATCTCCATCTGCAGAATATGCGCTTTTGGGTGCAAAATAGCTTCCCGCACCGTATCCCCAGTAATTTCTATATATCTGGCATTCTTCAAATTCATATACCGGCATACAATGGATCTGGTTAATCCCAAGATCTTTCAGATATTCCAGCTTTTCAATTACTCCCTGAAAAGTTCCCTTCGCCTTTACTTTTGATGATGGATGTCTTGTAAATCCGCGGATATGCAGACTGTACGCTATTACCTGATGATATGGTATCTGTAATGTATGATCTCCTTCCCAGTCATAATCACTCATCTGCAGCCGTCCCCGGATCTCATGTTCTGACAGTTCCTTTTTTACACCCCAGCGTTCTTTGCCGGCAATTGCTTTTACGTACGGATCAGTTACAACTTCTTTATTGATCAGATAATTGTATTCATAATCTCCCGGCTGGATATCCTCAAGTGCTATACACCTCACTTCACCGATCATTGGTTTCATATCAAACTGCCTGCACGGTTTCTTTCTCCCTGTGCGGTATAATAACAGTTGGCAGTCCTTATCTGCCGGAACTGCAATGGAAAAATTAACCCTGTCTTTACTTATCTGCACTCCCAATGGTAATGGATATCCTTGAACCTCTCTCATCTCTGTTATGTCCTTCCCGTTGCCCGTCTGCGCCTATTGCCATCCGTCTGCGCCATACATTTCAACATTATCTTTATTAATCATAAATACGTCTATTGCCGTCTCCGCTTCAAAATCTTTTCCGTCAAGAACATTCAATGCAATATCTACTGCTTTTTTCCCGATATTGATCGGAGACTGTGCGACTGTCCCTGCGATCTGACTATCCGCTTTCATTAATTCCTTCTTAATATCAGGCGAACCATCTACACTGTAGACAACAGTCTGATCATTATTCGCAAGATTCAGTGCTGTCTTTGCTGCAACAGCCATCTGGTCGTTTCCACACATGATCGCCGTCACATCCGGTTGTTCCTTCAAAATCTTCTTGGCTGCTTCCAGCGCACTGTCAAATGTTCCGTTTGTATCTTCTCTCGCTACAACTTCAAACCCTTTTTCCGCCTTGGCAACTGCCTGCTCAAACCCTGTAATACGGTCATTCACCGAATTCTGTGTCGTAGCCTCCAGGATTGCAACTGTACCGCCATCCGGATACTTTTCAATCAGATCATTGCCACAAAGCTTCCCTGCCTCTGTATTATCAGAGCCCACATATGCATCAATATAATCTGTGTCTTTTACCTGTGAATCAATATTAATAATTTTTACCCCTGCGTCCTGCAATGCCTGAAGCGAAGGTGTAATCTTCTCCCAATCGACCGGGCAAAGGAAAATTGCATTGATCCCCTCATTGATCATCTCCCTGATCTGCTCTGCCTGTGTATCCGCATCAGATGCCGGATCTTTTACCAACATGGTACATTCTTCTTTTTCTACGATCTGTTGTGCAGCTTCTTCCAATGTTATAAAATATGGATTCTGCATATCAATCACAGAGAACCCAAACTTGTACTTTCCTGCGTCTTCTGTCTGATCCGTATCCTCTGAATCATCTGTTGTATTCTCACTGACTGCATTATCCACCGGCTTTCCAGCCTCTTTCTTGCATGCAGATAATGCGAAAATGCATACGAGTAATACTGCAATCACTCCTAACATTCTCTTCTTCATCATGTTGTTATTCCTCCTTATTATTGCGTTACATACAGCTACATTCTACAACATTTTTACCTGTTTGACTACTATCATCTTGCTTTTTATCCGTTTCTTTGTTAAAGTTAAGATAAGTTTTAATGTTAGTAAAGGAGACTATGATATGAGCGACACAAAGGAAACTGAAAGCTACACAACCGTAGAGCTTACACTCGATAACGATGAGATCATTGAATGTGCAATCCTCACAGTATATGAAGCTGCAGGCAAAGAATACATTGCCCTGCTTCCTCTGGATGAGAATCTTGAACCTAATGAAGCCGGTGATGTTTATCTCTATCAATACAATGAAACCGAGGACGGCGAACCAGATCTCGGCAACATCGAAGATGATGACGAATACGAAATTGCCGCTGATGCTTTTGATGAATGGATGGATTCTCAGGAATTTGATGAATCAGACGTCGAAGAGTAATTCGGACACAAAACGGGAAGGAGTCATATCTTTCCCGTTTTTTTCTTTTACATAACTGATGATCAGTTTTCTCTTCGCTCTGGTCATTGCTACATAAAAAAGCCGTCTCTCTTCTTCGATTTCCTCATCCGTCACTGCTTTCTTATACGGACTGCTGCCCTCATCTGCCTCGATCACAAATACCGTATCAAATTCCAGCCCTTTTGCCGCATGCATTGTCATCAGATTCACACCCTCTGCCGCATTTTTTTTACAATTCTGCTCCTTTAATATTTCCCCGTATCGTTCTACATGTTCAAACCAGTCACCGATCGTTCTATATCCTTTGGAATTCTGCCATATCTCTTCCAGCACCGCAAAAAGATCTTCCACTGAAATCTTCCGATATGCCGCATAGTCTTTTAAAAACTCATCATAACCCATATGTTTCCGGATATATTGGATTGCTGCATATGGTGTTTTGTCTTTTATCATCTTCATGTCCCATTCCAGCTGATCCACTCTGTCCCTCATCCAGTTTTTATCCCGGTAATATTCTCTGAGCGAATCATAGGTAACTGTTCCGCCTTTCATACTATCCCTTGAGAAAAACCTGTTTGGCCGGTTTGCGATCTGCAAAAAATATTTCCGGCTATATTCCCCCTGTGAAAGGTGAAAATAACTGCTGATATCCTGTGCAATAAAATGTTCGTAAATATTATTCAGATGTTCTTTCATCACGAACGGAATCTGATATTCCATCATAAGTTCCGACATTGCCCTTGCATCTATATTCGTCCGGTACAACACAGCTATATCTGTATAAGCAATACCTTTTTCCTGACATTCCTTTATTTTTCCCAGCACATATTCTGCCTCCTGCACAGGGTCTTTTACTTCCTGAACATGAACTGTTTCATCTGCTTTCTGAAACGCTTCGATCTTTTTTTCAAACCGGATTTTATTATTACCGATCACTCTTAAAGCACCATTGACAATATAAGCACTGCTGCGGTAATTAATATCCAAAAGTACCCTCTTGGCCTTTGGATAATCTTTCATAAATTCCATCATGATTCCCGGCTTTGCTCCACGAAATCCATATACCGACTGATCATCATCCCCCACCACAAACAGATTATTCTGCGGTTCAGCCAGCATACGAACCACATCATACTGTGCCTGATTCACATCCTGGAACTCATCTACCAGAATATACCGGAATTTATCCTGCCATTTTTTCAGAATATCCGGATAATTAAAAAACAGATCCCTGCACTGGATCAGCATATCCTCAAAATCAATCTTCCGGCATTTTTTCTTTTCTTCTTCGTAATCTTTGTATAGTGCACGGAATTTTTCTGTTGTATATTTTACTGGTTCATAGGCTTCAATAGCCATACAATTATTCTTTACATTTCCAATTTCTGCGGCCAGTTCCTGCAAATAGTCTTTTTCTTCATCCGTTTCCGGCTCCTGATCCCATCCGACTTTTGGCAGAAGGGTTCTTAACATCCGATATTTTTCTTCATCCGTAAGGAGATTCGATGGTTCCAGACGGTACGCCCATTTCAGGATTCCGTAATAGATTCCGTGAAACGTTCCGAATGTAACAGCATAAGAAGACGGACCACAGATCCGTCTGGTTCTTTCTTTCATCTCCTGAGCTGCATACTTAGTAAAGGTAATGACCAGAATTTCTTCTGGCCTTACCTTATACTTCGTGATCAGATATTCTATTCTCTTTGCAATGGTTAGAGTTTTCCCCGATCCGGGGCCGGCGAGAACCATACATGGTCCTTCATTATGGGCGACTGCCTCTGTCTGAGCATGATTTAAACTCATAGAATCCCCTTACTTGCTTAATAATTCAATTCCGTCTTTGATTCGTTTTACAGATTCTTCTTTTCCAAGAATCTCCATAATCTCTGTGGCTCCACCCGGTGTACTCTGCTTTCCTGATACAGCGGTACGGATTGGCCACATTACATAACCGACTTTTACACCCTTCTCGTCAACATAACTCTTAAGAAGCGCAAACAGTGCATCATTACTATAGTCTTCCTGTGCTTCCAGAAGCGGAAGAACTTCTCTTAATACTTCCAGTGAATTTTCTTCATTGGTTTTCATCTTCTTATGGCAATACATTGCTGTATCATATTCCGGTACTGCTTCAAAAAAGTCGATCTGCTCTGCAATATCCGGAAAGATCTCAATTCGTGATTTTACCAATGCTGCGATTTTCTTCAGGTCATAATCTTTTGTAATAACTTTGCGGATATACCCTTCCGCTCTTTCATAGAACTTATCAAAGTCCATAGCTTTGATATATTCACCGTTCATCCATTTTAATTTGCCAAGATCAAATACAGCCGGTGATTTATTCATGCGGTGGAAGTCAAATGCCTTTACCAGCTCTTCCAGTGAGAATATCTCCTGATTGCCTTCCGGCGACCAACCAAGCAGTGCTACATAATTAACAACTGCCTCTGTCACAAATCCCTGCTCGATCAGATCTTCATAAGAAGAATGTCCACAGCGTTTGCTGAGTTTCTTATGGTTTTCATCTGTGATCAGCGGGCAATGTACATATATCGGCACATCCCATCCGAATGCTTCATAAATCTTGTTATATTTTGGTGCAGATGACAGATACTCATTACCACGTACAACATGTGTGATTCCCATCAGATGATCATCGACAACATTTGCGAAGTTGTAAGTCGGGTATCCATCTGATTTGATCAAAATCAGGTCATCAAGTTCTTCATTCGGAACTGTGATATCGCCATATATCTCATCGTGGAATGTAGTAGTTCCTTCTGTTGGCATGTTAAAACGGATTACATGCGGTTTTCCTGCCGCAAGGTTCGCTTCAATCTCTTCTTTACTTAAATGCAGACAATGCTTGTCATATACAACAATCTCTGTTCCGCCATCCTCGTCAGACACTTTGCTTTTCAAAGATTCCAGACGTTCTTTGTCACAAAAACAGTAGTAAGCATCCCCCTGTTCGATCAGCTGTTCTGCATATTTCAAATAAAGTCCCTGTGCATTCCGTTCACTCTGTACATACGGTCCTACCCCGCCATCTTTATCCGGACCCTCATCATGAACCAGCCCGGTCTCTTTCAATGTACGATAAATGATATCCAGTGCACCCTCTACAAAACGTTCCTGGTCTGTATCTTCAATCCGGAGGATAAAATCTCCATCTTCATGTTTTGCAATCAAATAAGTATACAGCGCTGTTCTTAAGTTTCCTACATGCATTCTTCCTGTAGGACTTGGTGCAAATCTTGTTCTTACCTTACTCATAACTGTCATTATCTCCTGTTTCATTATTATTTTGAAATGTATGAAATCTATGTATTGCTACATACATTAGAACACTATCCGTCTCTACATTGTAGCACAAATCCAAGGCGGACAGCAACCTTTTATATCAGATCTTTCATCTGTGTCTTTCACCCGGAAGATTTACAGGATTCCTCTTTCCATTTTTCTGTTGTTTTGCAATCTTTCTTTCAACCCAGTATTCTTTCTGGAACACTTCTCTCGGGACAGATACAATGCAGACAATTCCAAGCACAATCCCAAAAGCTACTTTTATTGCTCCGATCCCTTTCGCAGCAGCCATTGCAAACTGATTTGTCACCAGATAATACGCTGTAAAATAGATGCCAGCTCCCGGCACCAGTGTAATGATACCCGAAATCATAAAGATAGTGATCGGACATTTCAGGCGGACCGTCAGCATTCTCGCAACCAATACAGCACATACCGTTCCTATAAAGGACGCAGCTGCAACCGAACAATATACAGACGCAAACTTGTACATCATCCATCCCACCGATCCGGTGATTCCGCATCCGATATAGAACCTTCTCGGCACCTGAAACATAACCGCATATGCAATCGTCCCGATAAATGAACATGCCAGATTTGCTATAATTTTTATGATCATTATAAAATGCCTCCTAACACATGATGATATACCGACAACGCCGTTCCCACACCGATTGCAATATAGACAAATACCATAACCGCATCAATCATTTTAACTGTACCTGCAAGATAATCACTGTCCGCCAGATCACGGATCGCATTCACAAATGCAAGTCCGGGCACCAGCGGCATAATCCCGCCGGTCACGATCCCTTCCATCCTAAGTTCCCCTAAAAGCGGAATCTGCATTGCTGCCAAAGCCATAGAGGCAATAATGATCCCGCCTACAATGTGAATCAGAATCTTTGAAACACCGTGTTTTCCGGCAAAAAGTGACCATGAAAACACAACACAGCCGACAAAAAATGCCACAAATGCTTCCATTGATGTTCCGCCAAGCAGATAACCCAATCCACCGGCGCTTAATCCCGCCGCCGCTATCTGATAAGGAATACGCTTGACCGGCATCTTGTCGATCTTCTTTAACTTCTTTATTGCTTCTTCAATTCCGACATGTCCTGCTGCAATTTCCCGGGACAGATCATTTACTTCTGCTACGATTCCAAGATGTGTAGAGGAAAGCGGTACCTGTTTTACTTTTGTATACAACTTTTCTTTATCCGTTCCTGCACAGATAAACAATCCATGACTCAAAGTAAACAGCTCCACATATTTCACCCCGAATCTACGACAGATTCTCATCATCGTCTCTTCTACACGAAAGATCTCGCCTCCGTTTTTCAAAAGCATTCTTCCTGCTTCCATTGCAAGATTAATTACACGTTTTGTGTCGATTTCCGACATCAGTTCCTTTTTCAGATATACCTCATCTTCATCTGTGAATCCACATTTTTCACAGAATTCCATGATGTCCCGGCATCGGTCTTTTTTCATATATCCCCAGTCATACTGTGAGCAGTAATGTTCACAGATATAATGGATCATATACCGGCCATACCCCTTGCCTCGGTCTTTTTCTATGGTTACAATATTTTTTATCTCACATTTCTTTTCTTCCGAAAATATAACCACGCACAATGTACGGAGTTTTCCATGCTCTTCAAGTAAAAAGAGTTCACCTTCTTCCAATACTTTACGGATTCTGGATTCATCCGGATCTCCCATACGAAGCAATTCTATATAATCTTCTTTGCCGTCTGTTATCTGTCGAATATTCATGCCTTTTCTTTCTGCTCCTTTTTGCTGTAAAGAACTCCATCTATGCTTTGATATGCCGGATTGTCCGGTGCAACCTCTATATACATAAGATTTTCCAGTTTTTCCAGGGCTCCAGGTTCAATCCATGTAATATTGGCCGGAATATAGATTTCTTCCACTCCCGTAATTCCAGTTAATGCTTCTGCTCCGATCCCCTTACATCTGTCGTCTGACGGCAATATAATAATTCCATCCTCGGCAGCCAGAGACGGGTTCTCACAACGTTCGATCATGCCATTTTCTCCTATGATAAATCCATCAAGATTCAGCATACCACTCTGCTGTTCTTCTGTGCTGCTCTTGTCCTCTTCAGCGCTCTCAACCGCTGCTTCCGCAGTTGTTGTATCTGCCGCAACAAGTGCAGCGTCCGCATTCTTTTCAGCTTTCAAAATCTCAGATCCATCTTCCGAAGCAGACGTGTTCATCTCTTCTGCAGCAGGCAGCTTTGTAATTCGGCTGTCATCTTTTCCAGCATCAGCTGTTGGTGTGGTCACATTCATAATTGTTCGATTCGGTGCCGCTGCCTGAGCGCACAAATTTTCGATTATATTCTTCGCATTCGAAACACACGATGCTTTTATTTCCACATATCCTTTTACAGTTTTCCGTCCGCAGCCTTCCATTATGCCGCCGGCTATCTTATACCCGTTCCGGCTTTGAATATATCGTTCCCCTGCATATTCCAGCCTCGTGAAACACTGTATGGAAACTGCAATCACAAGTACCATTGCCAGATCCGTATATCTGCACCTTCTGACCCGGTATTGTTTTTCTGACGCTGTACCATTCTTCATATTCTTAATCTTTTCCATAGCCTTTTCCATATATCCGCTTTCTTCCCCCTTATACTTCCATATGGATTTATTATAAATCATATATACAAGAAAAGAAAGTGATGTTCCATTGCTCACTGAAACTCCACTTTCTTTT
>OGYG01002210.1_pt1 | contig 10023 bp, 13 predicted proteins | sample 1576481 | NCBI WGS metagenome assembly OGYG01 (sample SAMEA3541497, study PRJEB24748) | human gut metagenome | biome: human gut; feature: human-associated habitat; material: faeces | place: China | collected 2012 | reverse complement strand
ACGCCGCCGCCCGCCATCGAGCAGAGTTTTACACCTAATTGGGGATAAAACAGCTCATGGCTGGCGGCGGCATCATCCTTTTGGGAACCACGCTGATCCCCCTGCTGTCTGGCTTGTTCTAAGGAGGGATTATGGATTTTCTCACCGACTGGCTCACGAACTGGCTGAAAGAGCTGTTGATCAGCGGTATCATGGGGAACCTCGAAGGGCTCTTTGATACCGTCAATGCCAAAGTCGGAGAGATTGCGGTACAGGTAGGGACTACCCCGGCGGCATGGAACGCCGGGGTTTTCTCCCTTATCCGCCAGCTTTCCGAAACGGTGATCCTGCCGATTGCCGGATTGGTGCTGACCTTTGTTGCCACCTACGAGCTGATACAGATGCTTTTGGAAAAGAACAATATGCACGAGTTTGATGTGGCGAATATCTACAAATGGGTATTCAAAACCGCTTGTGCCATCCTCATTCTTTCCAACACCTTTAATATTGTCATGGCGGTGTTCGATGTGTCGCAGAGCGTGATTGCGGATGCGGCGGGGCTCATCCAAGGCTCCACCGACATTACGCCGGATATGCTGGCGGAGCTGGAAACCACGCTGGAGGGCATGGACTTGGGGCCGCTCCTTGGCCTGTGGCTCCAGTCCTCTGTGATCGGGCTGACCATGCAGATCATGGGGATCATCATTTTTGTTCTGGTGTACGGAAGAATGATTGAAATATATTTAATGACCAGTCTGGCCCCCCTTCCCGTTGCCACGCTTTCCAACCGGGAGCTGGGCGGTACAGGGCAGAACTACCTAAAATCCCTGTTCGCCGTGGGCTTTCAAGGGATGCTCATACTGGTCTGTGTTGCGATCTATGCGGTGCTCATCCAAGGCATCGCCACAGGCGGCGATCCGATTGGAGCGATATGGGGAACCGTGGGCTATACGGTTCTTCTGTGCTTCATGCTGTTTAAGACAGGCGGCATTGCCCAGCGCATCTTCGGGGCGCATTAAACGGACGGACTTTGGGACAATTTGTCCCGAGGCCGGGAAAGGAGGAAACAATTTTGAGTAAGGATGTCATATTAACCCCGGAACAGATCGCCGCCGAGGAGCGACGCTGGCTGTTCGATGCGCCGATTGCGGAGCTGGCCGAGGTAAAAGGCGTGACGGTGGACGAGGCGGTTAAGCTGCGGACGGACGCAATTTTGCAGGAGGCCGCTGTTCCCATCGAAGTCACGGTTCGCCCGATTGAGCCCCAGGGCAAGCTCATCGGCTTTGCCAGCGTCAACTATGGCGGTGTAGTGATTGACGATTTCAAGGTGGTGGATGGTAAGAACGGGATTTTCCTTGGGGCTCCCAGCAAACCCGATCCCACCAGCAGGACGGGCTACCGCTCCACGGTGCGGATCAATGACCGGGCCACCCAGGAGCGGCTCAATGCGGCGGGAGCCCAGGCGTACCATTCAGCGGTGGAAAAGCTCATCGCCCGGGCAGAGGCAGTCCGCCCCACCCCGATCAAGGAGCAGATGGCACAGGCCGCAAGGGAGGCCGGGAAGGAAAATGCCGCCCGAACCGCCCCGGCAAAGAAAAAGGAGGCCCGGGATGACAGGTGATGTGACCTCGAGACAAATTGTCCCGAAGTCTCCAGCCTGCCCGGAGGGGCTGTTTTTGATGGACGGGATTGAAGGGCTGCGCTCTTTGCCGAAGCACTCGGTTGATATGCTTCTAACCGATCCGCCCTATGGCACTACCCGGAACTTTTGGGATGTGCCGCTCCCGCTCCCGGAGCTGTGGGAGGCGGTCAAGTGGGCTGTCAAGCCGGAGGGCGCAGTGCTGTTTTTCGCACAATGCCCCTATGATAAGGTGCTGGGGGCATCCAACCTCGCTATGCTCCGCTATGAATGGGTGTGGTACAAAAGCAGGTGTACTGGCTTTCTCAACGCAAGGCGGGCTCCCCTAAAGCGGACGGAAAACATTCTGGTGTTTTATCAAAAATTGCCCTATTACGATCCGCAGTTTGAACAGGGCAAGCCCTATAAGAAAATTTCCCGGACAGGGGACAACAGCCCCAACTATGGAAAATTCCTGCGTTCCAGCAGTGGATCAGAGGATGGCCTGCGTTTCCCCGGAAACCTGCTGGCCTTTTCTTCCGTACAGCGCACCATCCACCCAACGCAGAAACCCGTGGAGTTGTGCGAGTATCTCATCAGAACCTATACCCGGCCCGGGGAGGTGGTGGCAGACATCTGCGCTGGCTCCGGCACGACTGCTGTGGCTGCTGTCAATACGGGCCGCCGCTTTGTATGCTTTGAAACCGCCCCGGCCTTTTACGCCCCGGCTACAGAACGCATCCGGCTGGCTACTGAGGCGGTCAAAGCCGGGCAGAAAGGAGTATGACTATCGGAAACTATTCTATCATTTACGCCGATCCCCCTTGGCAGTACCAGCGCAGTAAGGTACAGGGGGCGGCAGAAAACCATTATCCCACAATGGGGATTGACAAGCTGTGTGCGCTCCCGGTGGCTGATCTGGCCGCCCCGGACAGCGCACTTTTTTTGTGGGCGACTTTCCCCCAGCTCCCGGAGGCCCTGCGGCTCATAGAGGCGTGGGGCTTCCGCTATAAGTCGGTTGCCTTTGTCTGGCTGAAAAAGAATAAAAAGGCAGACAGTTGGTTTTATGGTCTTGGCTTCTGGACGAGGGGAAATGCGGAAATCTGCCTGCTGGCTACCAGGGGCCATCCCAAACGGAAGGCGGCAAATATCCATCAGTTTATCATTTCCCCGATTGAAGCCCACAGCAAAAAGCCGGACGAGGCCCGGGAAAAGATCGTGACCCTTATGGGCGACCTGCCCCGGGTGGAGCTCTTTGCCAGACAGTCCCCGCCCGGCTGGGAGGTGTGGGGAAATGAAGTGAAAAGCACGATCCCGGACTTTGGGACAAAGTGTCCCGAGGTTAAAGGGGCCGGAAAGGAGGCTGATCCATGCCCTATGTGAATGTACCCAACGACCTGTCAAAAGTAAAAACCAAAATGGCCCTAAACCTTACCAAGCGCCAGCTCATCTGTTTTGGCTGTGCGGCGGCGCTAGGCATCCCGTCCTATCTGCTGGCCCGAGGCTCTATCGGTAATACCGGGGCCATGTTCCTTATGTTGGCCGTGATGCTCCCGGCGTTTCTTCTGGCCATGTATGAAAAAGACGGGCTCCCGGCGGAAAAGGTGCTGAAAAACATCATACGGGCCCGGTTTTTGCGGCCCGGAGTCAGGCCCTATCAGACACAAAACATTTACGCCCCCTTTGCCGGACGGGGCGCTGTGAGAAAGGAGGATGCGATTGCGAAAGGCAAATCAAACCAGCGGAAGAAAAACCGCAAAGGCTAAAAACAGGGCGGCCCTGTCCGCCCAGCAAACGATCCCCTATGTGGCGATGCACCCGGACGGGGTATGCAAGCTCCCCGGCGGGCTCTACACAAAGGTCGTGGAATATGAGGACATCAATTATTCCGTGGCATCCACCGAGGATCAGACTGCAATCTTTGGCGGCTGGAGCTCATTTCTCAACTACTTTGACAGCTCCCTGCCGTTCCAGCTTTCCTTTATCAACCGCCGCTCCCACTCCCGGAGCCGCTATAAGGTAAACATTCCCCAGGCGGATGATGATTTTAACAGCGTCCGGGAGGAATTTACCGGGATGCTGAAAAACCAGATCGCCCGGTCTAACAATGGGATTGAACGCTCCAAGTACATTACTTTCGGCATCCCAGCCGGAGGGATCGTGGAGGCCCGGCCCCGTCTGGAGCGTGTGGAGGCCGATGTGATGGGCAACTTTAAGCGGCTGGGTGTTCCCTGTGAACCGATGGACGGGCGGGCAAGGCTGGCCCTGCTTCACAGCCAGATGCATCCGGGCAACCGGGAACCGTTCCGCTTTTCATGGAAGGACATCCCGCAGACGGGGCTCGGCACCAAGGACTATATCGCCCCGGACAGCTTTGACTTCCGGCACTCCCGCCTGTTCCGGGTGGGCCAGTATTGGGGCGCTGTTTCCTACTTGCAGATTTTAGCGTCTGAGCTCTCGGATAAACTGCTGGCGGAAATTCTGGAGCTGGATGCGGAAATGACCGTAACCCTCCATATCCAGACGGTGGATCAGCTAAAGGCTATCAAAACCATCAAGGGAAAAATCTCCGACATCGGAAAAATGAAGGTGGAGGAACAGCGGAAGGCTGTCCGGGCCGGGTACGATCCCGACATTCTCCCGCCCGACCTCATTACCTTTTCCAAGGATGCGGCGGAGCTTCTTGCTGACCTCCAGTCCCGTAACGAGAGGATGTTCCTTTTGACTTTTACGGTAGTCAATATGGCCCCTACCCGCCAGCGGCTGGAAAACGATGTGTTTACCGTGGGCGGCATCGCACAGAAATACAACTGCGCCCTCAAGCGGCTGGACTGGCAACAGGAGCAGGGCTTTGTGTCCTCGCTGGCCCTCGGCTACAACGAAGTGGAGATCCAGCGTGGTATGACAACCAGCTCCACGGCCATCTTCATCCCCTTTATGACAAGGGAGCTGCGGATGGACGGGCAGGCCCTCTACTATGGCATGAACGCCCTTTCCCACAATGTCATCATGGCTGACCGTAAAAAGCTGAAGTCGGCCAACGGAATGTACCTCGGCTCTACGGGCTCGGGAAAATCCTTTGCGGCAAAGCGGGAACTGCTCAATGTCTTTCTGACCATTCCCCAGGATCGGATTATCATTGTTGATCCGATGGGTGAATATGCCCCGCTGGTTCGCAGGCTGGGCGGACAGGTGATCGAGATTGCCCCGGACAGCCCCCACCACCTAAACCCGATGGATGTGGAGCTTAACATGGCCGCCGGGGAGAGCCCTCTTTCCATGAAGGCGGATTTCCTGCTTTCCCTGTGCGAGCTGGTGGTAGGCGGAAAGGAAGGCTTACAGCCCATCGAAAAAACAGTTGTTGACCGCTGTGTGCGGCTGGTGTACCGGGAACAGGCCCTTGGGCTTGATACAGGAAAAACCCCACTTTTGCAGGACTTGTACGAGGAGCTCTTAAAACAGCCGGAGCCCGAGGCCCGGCGTGTGGCAACTGCCCTTGAGCTCTACTGCACTGGCTCCCTCAACCTGTTTAACCATCCCACGAATGTGAAAACCGACAGCCGGGTGGTGTGTATCGTGCTGAAAAACATGGGAGAAAATCTCCGCAAGATCGCCATGCACATCACAAATGAATTTGTGTCCCAGGCGGTAGATACCAACTTCCGGGAGGGCGTGGCGACATGGTGCTATTTCGATGAGTTCCATGTCCTGCTCCGTGATCCGCTGACCGCCAGCTATTTTGTGGCGGTGTGGAAAATGCTGAGAAAGAAAGGCTGCGTTCCCAGCGCCCTCACGCAGAATGTGAAAGACCTTCTGGCCAGCCGGGAGATTGAGAACATTCTGGATAACACCGACTTTATGATTTTGCTCTCGCAGGCTCAGAGTGACCGGGCGATTTTGGCAAGACAGCTCGGTATTTCCGAGCACCAGCTTTCCTACATTACCCACTCTAATTCCGGCGAGGGCCTGCTGTTTTACGGGAATGTGACCATCCCGTTTGTGGATCGGTTCCCGAAGGGGGAAATCTATGACCTCTTAACCACCCGACCGGAGGATATGAAGAATGAAGCGAAAACCGAATAAACCACGCCCGGAGGCCCAAACGCATACGGAACCCGGAAACGGGGCTGCCGAGCCCGAGGGCTCTGCTTTTGGGGCTGGCTCTGAACAGGAGCCCGGGGCGGCTGGCACTTCGGGACAAAGTGTCCCAAAGTCAAAATTCCGGCAGAAAAGCCAGCAGGAACAAGCGGCGGCATCCAAGCTCCGCATGGAAAAGCGGGGCGAAAAACGGGAGGCCACCCGGGAAAAGCTGGCAAAGCAGAAGCCGCCCAAACAAAAAGGCCCGATCCGTAAGGCGGCGGGGGCCGCCGGATGGGGCGTTCACGGCTTTGTGCATGGCAAGCTCTACGAGGTGGAACAGGAAAATGTAGGAACCGAAGGGGCCCACCGCTCGGAGCTTGCCGGGGAGGTTGTCCTGCGGCATGGCTCCCGGTTTGTAAAACGCAAAGTCCGGGAGCATCCGGCAAGGGCGGCCAGCCGGGCCGAGGCCAGGTATCAGAAAGCGGCGGCGGATTATCATTTCCACACCGCCGCACAGGAGCACCCGGAGCTTTCCCAAAACTATTTTACCCGGTACTGGCAGAAACAGCGGCTTAGAAGGCAATACCAGAAGCGGGCGAAGGAGGCCGCAAAACAGGGAGCTAAAGCCACCGGGAAAACAGCCGCCGCCACGGAAAAGCTGACAGCCCGGGTCGCCGGGTTTGTGAAGCGCCATCCAGTCGGATGCCTGCTGGCGCTGGCCTGTGTCCTTGTGATCGTCCTGCTCCAGTCCTGTTCGTCCTCGCTGGTGTCCATCGGCAACGCCGGAGCCGGGGCGCTTGGAGCCACCACTTACCCCTCTGAGGATGAGGCGATTTTAGGGGCGGAGGCGGCTTATGCCGGGCTGGAGGCAGAACTGCAAATCTACCTTGATACCTACGAAAGCACCCACGATTATGACGAGTACCACTTCGATCTGGACGAGATTGAACACGATCCCTATGTGCTTATTTCCCTGCTGTCGGCGCTCCATGAGGGGGAATGGACGCTTTCACAGGTGGAGGGCTCCCTGCAAACGCTCTTTGACCAGCAGTATATTCTGACGGAGCGTGTGGAGGTGGAGACACGCTATGACAGCGATGATGAACCCTATTCGTGGTACATCTGCTATGTGACGCTGGAAAACAAAAACCTGTCCCACCTGCCTGTTTCCCTGTTGAGCGAGGAACAAATGTCCCGGTACTCCATCTATATGTCCACCCTCGGCAACCGTCCCGACCTGTTTCCCGACTCCCCTTATGTGGACAAATACATTACCAACCCGCCGGAGGGTTATGAGGTTCCGGGGGAATATCTGGACGATGAAACATTCGCCGCTATTTTCTCGGAGGCAGAGAAATACATCGGCTATCCCTATGTGTGGGGCAGCTCCAGCCCGTCTACATCCTTTGACTGCTCCGGCTATGTGTCATGGGTGATCAATCATTCCGGCTGGAATGTGGGCCGCCTTGGGGCGCAGGGGCTTTACAACATCTGTACTCCGACCAGCTCCCCAAGGCCCGGAGACCTTGTGTTTTTCAAGGGAACCTATGATACCCCGGGCGTGAGCCACTGTGGGATTTATGTAGGCGATGGGCGGATGCTCCACTGTGGCGATCCCATCGGATATGCAAACTTAAATACAAGCTACTGGCAGTCTCATTTTTACGCCTACGGGCGTTTACCATGATTGGAGGTCATTTATGGCAACAGCAAAAAGCATGAAAATCCAGGCCGAGATTGATAAGGTCAAGGCCAAAATCAGCGAACAGCAGGCCCGGCTCAGGGAGCTGGAGCAGAAAAAGCTGGAGGCGGAAAACAGCGAGATCGTGGACATCGTGCGTGGCATGAGCATCCCCCTTGCGGAACTGCCCCTGCTGTTTGAAAAGCTGAAAGGCGGCGGGGCTTTGGGACAAAGTGTCCCGAAGTCAGAGGATGAGGAAAAGGAGGAAAACTGAATATGAAACGGTTTCGAGTTTTGACAGCGGTGCTTTGTGCCGCTGTTTTGTTATGCGGCTTTGGCGTTCCCGCCTATGCCTACGCAGGCGGCGAGGGCGAGGACTACGGCGATCCCACAATGGAAACCCCGGCCCCGGAGCCGACTATTACGCCGGGCGAGGGCTTTTCCGAGGAGGGAAACCTTGTAACCCGTGATCTGCTCTATGACGAGCACACCAACAAGCAGTTTATTACCGTCCAGACCAGCGGCGGCAATACCTTTTACATTGTCATTGATTATGACAAGCCTGTGGACGAGGAAGGTGAACAGTATGAAACCTACTTTTTCAGCGTTGTGGATGAGGGGGATCTGCTGGCCGCAGCCGAGGCCACTGGCGTGGAACAGGCGGTCTGCTCCTGTCCGGAGAAATGTGCGGCGGGGACTGTGAATACAGACTGCCCGGTGTGCTCCTTCAATATGGGGAAATGCGTAGGTGCAGAGCCGGAGCCCGAGCCTGCCCCGGAGCCTGAGCTGGAACCCGAGAAGCCGGGCAACGCCGGGATGATCCTTTTGGTGCTGGCTGTCATGGGCATCGGCGGTGGGTCCGAATGGTATTTCAAGATTTACCGTCCGAAACACCAGCAGGCTGACCAACCCGAGGAGGACGATGGCGGGGAGTACCCGGGCTATGACGAGTTTGAAGATGACGGCCCCCCGTGGGACGAGGAGGACGAAACCGAAGAAAAGGAGGAAATCAGATGAATTTTACCAGCAGTCCCTTTGAACGAATGATGAAAGAAAAACCCCGTCCCCAGGCTCCCGCCGAGAACAGGCCGCCCAGGGGCTCCGCCTGTTGTGGCTGCTGTTACTGGCGGGGGATCGCCTGTGTGTCCTGCTACAAGGAGCTTTTGAAGGCCGGGGCTGGCGGGAGGTGATGGATTGTCCCGTGAACTGACACGCAAGGAAAAGACAGCGATCCGCTCTCTTGTGGTAACATGGTGCGCTAACTATGACCGGGAATACGGATGCCTGCCGCTGGATAGCGATTGCTATATGCTGGGTAAATGCTGGACGGGATCATACTGCCGCTATTTCCGGGAGTCCGTCCTGCCCCTTGATCCGGCGCTGGAAGCGTCCCTTATGAGCGAGGGCCCAAGGCCGGATTTTAAGATATGCCCGGTATGCGGCGGGCCTGTTCCCCCGGACAGGCGGCAGGCGTACTGCTCGGCGGCCTGTGCAAAGAAAGCCCACCGCCGCCAGCAACGGGAATATATGCGGAAAAAGCGGGGTGCATCCGTTGACAATTAGGGCCTGCAAAACCCGCTTATATCAAGGCTTTTCGGGCCGTTCCGTTGGCCTGCCGTATCATTCTACGGTCTGGCACCGTTTGCCCCGATGCTGTCAACATCCATACAGCGGGACTTTGGGACAATTTGTCCCGAAGTACCCGCTTTCTGAGAGGAGGTACTATGGACAAAAATCAAGGCTATTCCATTTTGAAGGCTGTGATGCTGGAAAATGGCAGGGGCTTTGCGCTGGGGCATCATCCCACAGCCCCATCCCCCTATGTCACATGGGCCTGTTACGATGATAAGAACGGCCAGTGGCAGTATGAATGGGGACATTACGGCAACGATCTGGTCGCTATGGAACAGGATTTTTCAGACCAGGTAAAGGACTATCAGCGGCTTTACCATGTGGGGATCGTGCAGACCGAGGCCCCCGGCCTTTACAAGTATTACTCTACCCAGCGGCCTGTGGACATCGGGACATTCCCCAAACCGCCCCACAATGCCCCGGATGAGATCGTCAACTATGACCGCCGCATCCCGGTGGAGGGCGGCGCATTTCTGGCATGGGGGCATCTGACTTATACAAGACCGCTGACCGAAAAAGAGGCGTCTGACTATGAGCTCCGTCCTGCCCCCGTCATTTCTGAATTATCCCGAAACAATGATAACAGGCCCCTCTCGATTGCCCAGCAGATGAAAGAGGCCGGAGCTCTGGCTGAAGCCAGCCAGGGCGATCCCATCCATAAGAAAAAGGCCCCCGACCGGGGCGACCGATAGGAGGATTTGCATGGAAGAAAGATATAACCAGATGAAAAGTGCGGAGATCGCCACCGAGCACAATTACAATATGCTGGACGGTGTTCTCAATAACCAGGCCCCGCCCCTGGAGGAAAAGGAGCTGGATAAGGTTAAGGAACCACCCCACAAGCGCCGGAGCCGGGAACGGGAGGAACGATGACAAAGAAACGCCGCCGCCCGATCCATCTCCATGTGATGGTGTCCGAGGAGGAGCAGGCCCTTATTCAACAACGCATGGCCGAGTCGGGCATCCGCAATATGGGGGCCTATATGCGGAAAATGGCCCTCAATGGCTATGTGCTCCATGTTGACCTCTCGCC
>OGYG01002174.1_pt1 | contig 10161 bp, 10 predicted proteins | sample 1576481 | NCBI WGS metagenome assembly OGYG01 (sample SAMEA3541497, study PRJEB24748) | human gut metagenome | biome: human gut; feature: human-associated habitat; material: faeces | place: China | collected 2012 | reverse complement strand
TTGAGGTATAGAATAGCCGATTTTTCCGAAATTGCAAGAAAAACTTTTGGATTTTGCAGAATTTTTTCGGGAAAGGGAAAACCCCCGAGGAGATTTCCTCGGGGGTTTTCAGTTATGCTGTTTAACTAACGAATGTTAATTAAGCGATTGCTACGGTAGCAGCAGCGGTACCATCAACAGTGAAGGATACGCTGTTGGTGCTGTTAGCCGGAACAGTTACCTGACGGGTCAGAGTTGCCTTATCGCCGCTCTCGAATACGGCGTTGGTGATGGTAACGGTAACGTTGATAGAAGCAGCGGTGGTGTTCTCCAGCTTCAGAGTTACCAGGTTGCCCTGACCAATATCATCGCCGGACTCAACTGCATCGTTGTAGCTGTCTTCCATAGTAGCAGTAACACCGCTATTATTGGTCAGAGTCAGCTTCTGAGCCTTTGCATTGTACAGCTTGTTGGTTACGTCGTAGATTACCAGAGACAGGTCTGCGTCGTCGCCGTCGGTGCCGTCGATAATGTAGTATGCGTTCGGAACGTATACGCCATTGTAATCGTCAGCGTCAGAGAAGGTTGCGGTCTCCTTGCCTTCCTTCTCCTTGGTATCAACATACAGAACAGTGGTATCGCTGTTGATGTTGTACTTGTACTCGGAGTCAGTGCCAATCTGGTCGTAAGCGTTCTTGGTGCCGTTGAAGTTCAGAGCACCGGTCTTAACGGTTGCAACCTTTACATCCTCGATCAGCTTGCCAGAAGCAACAGAAGAATCGTCCTTGATATTGGAGTAACCAATGATGGTACGAGCCTTACGCTGGTTAGCCTTGTTAGTCTTCTCGGTAACGGTTACTTCGCCGTTGGTGGTCCACAGCTTATAGGTTACGGAGTTGCCGGATACGTCCGCAGCGTCAGACAGAATGTAGCCGTAGTTATCATCAGAGGTGTAAACACCGTCGATAGCGCTTACGGTAACAACTGCTGCTGCAACCTGCTTCAAACCATCGATCTTAGCCTGGAAAGCAATAGTGCCGCCGGTTACGTTCTGTGCACTCTTGTACTGCTTGCCGGTGATCTTCTTGGTATCATCGTTGGTAGCATCGTACAGAAGAATGGTAGCGTTGTCAGCAACCTTCTTGCCGTCGAACTTCTGAGTAGCAGACTCAGAAGAAGTAGTCAGGTTCTTTACAACTGCGCCGTTAGCATCAAAGCTGTTGCTCAGAGCGGTGTAGTCGCCGTAGTTGTCGTCAGAAGTGTCGATGGTGGTAAAGGTGTACTCGTCACCGGAAACAGCGTACTCGTAAACACCGCCCTCCTGCAGAGCAGCGTAACCAACATCGGTACCAGCTACGGTGGTAGACTTAATATTGTTTGCAGAAGTTACAGCGCCGTTAGCGTCGTCGCCTACGTTAACAGTCTTGGTGGTGCCGTCAAAGAATGCCAGCTTAACGCGCTTGCCATCAACGCCGGTGCCCTTTGCAACAACGAGTGCTACATCGGTCAGGGTGCTGGTGCTGTCAGAGCCGGAGGTCTTCTCAGCGTAGAACAGGATGCCGTTTACGGTTACAGCCTTAACGGTTACACCGGACTTAGCATTGTTCTTGATGTCAGCAGAAGAAGCGTCAGAAACGACATACCAGGTGCCGTCCAGCTTGAACTGAACCTTGTCGGCAGACGGGTCCTTGCCCTGATTCTTGGTAGCTTCTACCTTGGTGGTAGCCATGTCAGCCTTAACGATGTCCTTGCAGTCATCGAACAGGTTCTCAGTAATGATAGCCCAGTCGTCCTTCTTGATGCCATCAGCGATGTTCTCGTCATCGTACTTGTAGGTCTTGCCGTTTACGATGATAGAGGAAGAAGAAGCGTAGGTTACCTTGCCTACAGTGTAGGTCTTAACGTATACGGTGTCGATGTCGTTGTCATCGTCAGAGTCAATCAGGGTGAGAACGTCAGCAGACTTCTCGTCCTTGAAATCAGCAGCCTTGGTCCACTTGCCGGTCTCTACGCCATCAACGTAAACGGTAGCACCGTTGGAATCCAGAGACAGCTTGGTGTTGTTTACCTTGATCTTGGAAGCATCGGTATCAACATCAGCCTGGTTTACAGTGTATGCAGTGTTGTCAGAGGTCGGGTATACGCCCAGAACGGAGTTGGTCTTGCCGTCCTTGAACAGAACCTTAACCTTCTGACCCAGCAGAGAAGTGTAATCCTCGGAAACCTTGGTGAACTTGTCTGCGTACTTGTAGCTAACAACGCCATTCTTAGTGCTGGTGGAGATTGCGTCGCTTTCAGCGCCATCGATAGTGTTGGTGTCCAGTGCAAGGGTGTCCTTCTTAACGGTTACCAGAGTACCAGTGGACTTGGTCAGACCCATGTAAGCGTGACCTACGGTCTCCTTAACGCCGCCGTTGAGAACGTCGTCGAAGGACTCGGAGTCCTTGGACCACTTAACACGGTTAACGTCGAGGGTGTTGTAGATCATCTGAGCTGCGTACTGGCGCGGCAGACCCTGCTCCAGAGCAGAGTTTACATCGTCCAGAATGCCAGCAGCGCCTGCGTACTTCAGTACGTTGGTGCGCCATGCAGAACCGGTCAGACCAGCCTTGGCGGAGTCGTAACCGGAAACTACCAGCAGCATCTTAGCAGCTTCAACGCCGGTTACCGGAGAGTCCGGGTCAAACTTGTTGTTGCCCTTACCAGCGATAATGCCCTGGGACTCACAGAACTTGATGTAGCCCTTTGCCCAGTGGTTGCTGATGTCAGTCAGCTTGGAATAGTTGCTCTGATAAGCAGAGTCATCGATCTTGTTGTTGCGTACAACGAAGATCATCTTGGCCATTTCCGCACGGGTAACGACCTTGTTCGGCTGGTAAGAACCATCGGTGTAACCGGTGATTACGCCCAGCGAAGAAAGCATGTTCACAGCGTCAGTAGCCTTAATGTCAGCCTGATCCGTGAACGCTGCACCAGCAAACATAGTGAATGCGCAAGCAAACGCCAGTACCAGTGCAAGAACCTTTTTGAGATGGCATATGAAAAAACTAATATATGAGAAAAGGGTAATGAAAAATCGAAAATATAGTGTATTTATAACTTTATATAGGAAAATAGAAGCAAGAAATGTGTTCCAAAATAAAACATAAAAAGTAAATTAGTATAAGCAAATACGAAAAGAAATAAATTTTTTTGACAAATTTAGTGTTCGACAACAGTATATATAAATATGTAGGTAAAAGTAAAGCACCGGAGCATTAGATATTTTATGGTATGATAAAGGACCTGTATCTAAACGTACAGGTCCTTCGTGGGTAAGGAAATCTGAGCGCTCCCATCTCTCTAACGCAACTTAAAAGCAGGGGAGCCACAGCATTAAAAAATTTAAGTGTATACAGTATAACATAATTATTGAACAAATGCCATTGAGATTTTGAAATATCTATATGATTTAATATGTCTACGGTATGTGTAACAGCAGGGACGTAGAAGGTGCACTGCTGAAAAAGTGCAGGTTTCGGGGTCCCTCACTAATTCTTTGAGAAACGAATCATACGTCATAAAGAACTCCTAAGAGAAAGTGTTTTGATTTTTAAGAGATTTATTTACTTGGTAGCATTATCCCGTTCCATAGCCTCTCGAATAGCACGCTTGATGAAAGCAGTGGTAGACTCACCCTGTTCTTTTGCGTGTGCTTGGATTAAAGCACGTTCACCCTTTGGAACACGAAATTTAACTTCATCTACTTTTTCTTTTTGCCATTTAGCAATTGCTCGTTTTTGAGCTTCACTAGCAGCCATTTTTCACCCTCCATATAATATAATGTCAGGAGTCGATTTGAAAATATGGTTAATATGATATAGAAATGATAGATAAATTTGTGAAGATTGCATATTGTATATGTGACCCTAACATGCTATTATGATTATAGAAAATAAAAACGGCAGTACTTGGAAGTTGGCGCTTCCAAGTACCTGCGCAGGTGACCTAACCACCTACACAACGGAAAACTCCGCACCGCAGTATTAGTATACCCTTTTTTTAAGGGTTGCACAAGACCTTTGTTCGTGCTATATTTATACTTCTTTCTGCTGTATGATTTTGACACCGTGTAGGCTCTATATTGCCTGCACGGTTTTATTTTCGCTCAAAATCACATATAGAAAGAGGCGAAATTACGATGAAGAAGAATTCCTTCGCAGATATGCAAATGCTGCACTGGAAAGATTACGAGTTCGAGTGCCAGCGGCTGACCCTTCCGAATGGCAGACGGGTCAACTTGACAAACAGCCAGAGCAAGCAGGTACAGACGCAGTACACGCAGTACATCGATCAACACCATCATGCACCGCTCATGGGAGAGTTTATTTTCCCGAGCAAGGAGACGAGGTCATGGGTATAACTTTACGGGAATGGTCGCAGCAGTGGCTGGAGGTTTACGTTAAGCCGGTAGCCAAGCCGAGCGGCTACGAGCACTACTATGATAACCTGCAAAAACATATCCTGCCGAAATTAGGTGATATGCCCTTGAAAAGTCTGACTGCTGCCGTGGTACAGCACTTTCTCAACGAGGAATCCCTGCATGGCAATCTGCGGACTGGCGGCGCGCTGAGCGCAAAAAGCATCAAAAATATGCGCGTTGTGCTGGATGTTTGCTGTAAGCGTGCTGTTGCGGACGGTATGATGCCCGCAAATCCGGTTGCTGCGACCGTATATACGCATTGCCGCTCGAAGAAGCACAATGTTATGAGCGATAGTGATCAAAAAGTGCTCGAAAAGTGGCTGTTTTCTGATCTGTCGCTTAATAATGCAGGTATTATCTTAGCACTGTACAGCGGTATGCGCTTGGGTGAAGTCTGTGCTGCACGTTGGGGTAATTACGACGCGATGAGCGGCACGCTGCATATTACACAGACCGTACGACGGGTGATGGTTGATCCTACGGCAGAGTATGGCAAGCGGACGGAACTTATCTTCAGCTCTGCGAAAAGCGATGCTTCCGAGCGGGATCTGTATCTGCCGGAAGTACTGCAGGGTTTGCTTACCGTACAGTATCAGCGGTTCGAATCTCTTTTTAAGCGCACGCCGAATGCTGATGATTTCATCATTTATAATACAGTCGGTGGTGTAATGGATCCGGACCATCTGAGCAGTTACTGGGGCGATGTACTGGATGGTCTTGGCCTGCCGCACGTTCGTTTTCACGACATTCGGCACACGTTTGCCACCCGTGCGATCGAGCAGGGTATCGATGTTGCAACGGTTTCGGGCATACTTGGTCATGCAGATACTACAACGACTACGCATTATTACGTCCATCCCCGCGATGCGTCTATGCGGCGTGCCATGGCGGGAGTCACACCGGTCGGAGCAGTTACGCACGGATGGCAGAATACGCGCCTGTTTGCACCGAAAAGTGTGGAAGAGAAAGTACCTGAAGCCGCAAAGCGTGTGCACCGTCGCCGCAAGCACATCGCAGAATGTGGATGAGTAAATGCTGCGGAAATATATGAGGAGAATCAATATGAGAGAATATAAATATGTATGTAAAGACTGTAAGGAACACCTCACAAATTCTGAGGATCGATTGTGTGAATGGTGCCGGGACAAGAAAAGGGTTAATTCTGCACAGATTTGCATTATCTGTGGGAAAAGACGTACTCCTGCACGGGATGGTATGTGCTACAACTGTCGTCCAAAGGTGCCTAAGGAGCCCTATAAACCTGGCGTGCCTTGGAAGGAAGCTCTTGAATGGGTTGAGCTTGAATATGTTATTTTGCAGGCTCGTTATGACGGTTTGTCCTTTCAAGAAATTGCAGAGCTGACAGAATTGTCAGCTGAGGAATGTGCCGATATCGCCGTCAAAACGCTTGATAGACGCCGATTGGGGTATTACTTAAAATATAAGTAACTCTCGAAAAAGGAATGGAAGACACGCAAAGTGTCTTACAATTCTTCCCCGCATTTGCGGGGGTCACCCCAATTTGATGTAAGCGCTTAGATTTGAAAATCAGCAAATTATCCCCGCATAAGCGGGGGGACAGAACAATCCCCAAAGCAAAGGACCATAAACCTTTTGCTTTGGGGATTGCTTCTTGGGGTAAGAAGCGTACGCCTTGCGGAATAGTAGATATTATGTTATGTGATTGCCGTCAAAAAGCAGCGGTTTCGTGCCTCTAACTTCTCAAAACGTCAGCCGCATCTGATGCCACCGGACATTTCCGTGCGTGGATTTCTCGGACACGCCTTCGTCGACAAAGCCGAATTTTGCGTAGTACGCAATGAGCCGCTCCTTGCAGGTCAGCACAAGTCCCTTGCGGCCCTGCTGTCTGGCATCGGCGATGGCGCGGCGAATCAGCTCACCGGCATAGCCGCGTTTGCGGTACTTCGGCAGGGTATTGACGCCGAAAATCATCTGCCATGCACCGTTTTCGTTGTGCATATAGGCGTTTTCGTACATTTCATCGGTCAAATCCGGCTCGTCCGTGACAAACCCATCAACAAACGCGATCAGCTTGTCGGCGTCATACAGCAGCCAGAAGTGATTGCTGTAATACTTGATCCGCTCGACAAATTCCTGCTCGGTTGCCGCTTCTGCCGGCGGAAAGCAGGCGGCTTCTGCCGCGGCGATGGCAGCAATGTCTTTTTCTTCTGCATAGGTGATCTTCATTCGGTATTCCTTCTCAACGGATAGGGAGAATATCCGCTGTATGTTACTTTTCTCTCAGCATACCACGCTTTTGAGCGCGAAACAAGAAAAATCACTATAAATTTCATCATGATAAACAAAGCGACCGCGCTTCAAACGAAAACTTGAAGCGCGGTCTCTTGTCAATTAAGGGATTCCGGAATGTACTGTTTTTCTTCGAGTGGGCGCAGCAGTATCTGCGTGCACAGACGGCGGCAAAAAGAAAAAAGTCGAAATAAGCAGTCGAGAATGCATGAAGTGCCCCCATTTGTTGGATAGTATGCCATACTGTCTAACAAATGGGGTGCACTTTGCTAGGAGCAGTTTTATTTTTCTCTCAAAAGCATTGGATCAGCTGTCACTCCGCTTTCATGATCACCTTCAGCCGATGCACAAGCTGGCCGGTTTTCAATTCTTCCAGATCAATAACGGCGATCCCAAGCTGGGCGGCGCGATGACGGGCGGCGGCATTGCAGGATTCGGTCGTGACGATGACCGCTTTGGCGCCCTTGCCGCCGAAACGGTCCCGCAGGATGGCAAGTTCGTTGAGGGCCTCGGTCTTGATGTCGCAGGCCTTGCAGCTGAGGAACAGCGGGATGACCCCGCGGGCGGCCATGACGTCGATCTCGTTCAGGACGCTGCCGTGCCCCAGCACGTCATCCCACCGAACCACGGCGCTGCTGATCACATCATGGAAGATCGCGGCATCCACGCAGGCCTTGTAGGTATACAGCTCGAGCACGCTGCCCACATCGCGCAGCCATGCCCGGGTATGCACATCCCGGAAACGGAACGATACCTGCTGGTCGGGAATGATCGTTAGATCCTGAATGAAACCGATCTGTGCCAGCTCCTGCAGAGCATCTTCGTTGGCGGAGTTGCGGGAGCCGCGCTCTCCCTTCACGGTATAGCTGCCCGTAATGTCCAGCGGTGGGATCTGACCGTACTCCGCCGGAGAGATCCGCTGGATATAGGAGATGATCGTGGGCCACTCGTGTCGAAACCGGAGAAAACAGGAGAAAAACGGATCAAAATACGGGAGATACTGCGACAGGATATGATTATCCACCCGCCCGGGGAGCAGTGTTCCGCCGGCCATCAGGAAAAAGTCCTCGATGGAATAGGTCAGATCACAGTACAGATCATCCGCAAAATCCGCGCCCGAGATGTCGTAAAAGCGGTTTTTCCTGCGGGAGTAGGTGAAGGCGGGCACACCCTTCCGGGCGGCGAACATACCTGCCGCAAACAGAGCGGCATCACTGCCGCCGGTGACATCTATGGCGCAGTCCGGGTATTTTTCTTCGATGGTGAACAGCTGGCGCAGGATGCGGTCCGCCTCAAACAGACTGGTTCCCACGAAGATCAGTTCGGGTTCCCAGCCGCGTTTCCGATAAAAAGCCGCCAGCTTTTGCTGCCGCGTGTGATCCCGGAGAACCTCACGGGGACAGAGATAGATAATGCGCCGCGGGTGAAACATATCCGGTGCCAGAATATTTTCAATGGCGCGTTCATCGTATAATTCGATCAAGGTATTCATGCACCGTCCGCCTTTCCTCTTTTGTTTCCATTATAGGGCGCTTTGAACGGAAGCACAATAGACAACTCCGGCTGGTCTGTTGAAAAAACGGCACAGGCGCGCGCAAGTCGCACTAAATCCCTGTGCCGTAAAAAATTTCGCTGCGGCAAAACCATTTGCGGTGCCCGTTTGTCTATCAGTCTGGACACTTTCGGAAAGGAGAACACCCGTTTATGCTGGATGGAGAGCAGTTCACGGCGGCTGCGCTCTGCATCGGCGGAACGGCCTTTGCCGCCAGCGCGCAGAGCTGGTTCCCACTGCTGTTCACGCACGGCGGCGATGCGGGTTTGGAGGGCTATGTACAGATGGCGGACAACGCCAAGCTGGCCGACGAGAACGAGCATTACCGTCTGTCGGTGGAGTCCGTGCTGTTTGACGAGAGTGCGGGCACAGGCGTTATCAGTCTGCACCTTGAAAACAAACAGCAGGATGGCGTAAAGCCGTTTACACTCGCGCACCTGCTCGACAGCTACCGGAACAAGCCGGATATGACATGGACCACGCTGTCCTCGTGCTACGCCGAGGAGGGACAGCTTGCTTTCGAGGTCATGTACGGCGACAGCGGCTTCTGCGGCAGTGAATTTTACCTCGATACCGCGCGTTCGACCGACAACGACTACTATTTCGAGGGCGCATTTGCGATTTCGAGCGATTACAAGAAGGGAGCGGGTACTGCAAAGACAGTTCTGGCAGTCGATCTGCCGGAATTTCGGGAGATGCCGTACCGGACGAGTGAAAACGGCGATGTGACCCTGTCACAGATCGGCATCCGCACGGAGTTTCAGCGACACTTTCACGCAATAGAGCGACAGAGTGGATGGTGCTGGCCACAGCGTGGATAAAAGCTGCCGTCTCGCCGGAGAAATTATGCCACCATCACGGACTTTCAGCTCCACTTTCACGGGCTAAAACTCCATCAAGCATAACAGTGCGCCGGACTGGGAGGACCAGCACGCTGTCAGATCAACAGGCTTCACCGACACGGAGTGTAGCGGAATGTGCTGAAACGTTTCGGTTCACCGTTCTTCTCCTTTTTCGGGTAATGAAAAAGCCGTACTCATTCGAGAACGGCTTTTGACCTATACATCGGCAAAAAACAATCCGATTCATTCTGTACGTCTGTATATTTCTTGCCGATAATATGGTATACTATAAATACAGCTATCCCGCTCGGAGGTGAGCATATGAACTATCTTTCTGTTGCAGAAATAGCGAAAAAGTGGAATATTTCCGAACGAAGCGTGCGAAATTACTGTGCACAGGAACGTATTCCGGGTGCTGTGCTGATCGGCAAAACATGGCACATTCCTGAGAATATGGAAAAGCCTGCTCGCAGTAACGGCAAAAAAACGCCTGTCAAAACATTGCTTTCCATTCTGCAGGAAGAAAAACGAACGAAGTATGCCGGAGGCATCTATCACAAAACCCAAATCGACCTGACCTACAACTCTAACCACATCGAGGGCAGCCGCCTGACGCACGACCAGACACGTTATATTTTTGAAACCAACACCATCGGTGTAGAAAACGAGGTGCTGAATGTGGACGATGTGATTGAAACCTCGAATCACTTCCGTTGCATTGATCTAATCATCGATCATGCAGCAAGCACGCTAAGCGAGTATTTCATCAAAAAACTGAACCATATTCTGAAAACCAGCACCAGCGATTCCCGTAAGGACTGGTTCGCCGTTGGCGAGTATAAGCGCTTGCCAAATGAGGTCGGCGGTATGCAGACCTCGCTTCCGGAAGAAGTTGCCGATAAAATGAAAGCTCTGCTATCTGACTATAACGCCGTTCCTAAAAAGACACTGGACGATATTCTGGATTTTCACGTGCGCTTTGAGCGTATCCACCCATTTCAAGATGGAAAGGTAACATTGAGATACCAGCAAAATGTGGCATAACAGCGGCAAAC
>OGYG01002173.1_pt1 | contig 10164 bp, 9 predicted proteins | sample 1576481 | NCBI WGS metagenome assembly OGYG01 (sample SAMEA3541497, study PRJEB24748) | human gut metagenome | biome: human gut; feature: human-associated habitat; material: faeces | place: China | collected 2012 | reverse complement strand
AAGCCGGGCCGGCTGCGCGAGATGCTCAAGTTCTTCTACAAGAGCATCAGCGACTGCGCCGACGATGACGAGCGCTGGCTGATCACCGCCGAAGAGCAGACCGTGCACGCCATCCTCACCGAGAACCTGGAGGCGCGCCGCGCGCTGCTGCCGTGCGAGGTTTCGTCGCTGGCGTATCGCGGCCTTGTGAAAGCCGAGGTCGAGCGCGAGCCGCTGACGCTGGTGGCAGACGACTTTGGGTCGCTCAGCAAGGCGTCGCAGCGCCTCGTGCGCCATCTGGCGACGGACGGCCTCGTGGCGGCCGGCCGCACGCTGGCCTCGTCCAGCTCCGAGGAGCCGTACCCGTGCTTCGACGGGTTCCGCGCGCTTGCCGACGAGGCCGACTGCCTGGTGACGCTGGCGTGCGAGCGGCCGGCCGCGGCGCGCGAGTCCCGCGCGCTGGACGACCCGGCGGCCGAGTTCGCGTTCGCGGCGGCGTCCGTGGGGGAGTGCCTGGTCGATGGCTTCCGGCCAGGCGACGTGGCTGTGGCCGTGCCGAACGCCGCTTGGGGCGAGCGCATCGCGGCTGAGTTGGAAGGGCGCGGCATCGCCGTGGAGCGCGGGTTCGACGGCGGGAAGATCAAGGGCGACCCGCGCACCGAGGGCCGTTACGCCGACCTCAAGCTGGCCGCGTTCCTGCGGTTGTACCTCGATCCGCACGATTTCACGTCGCTGCGCTCGTGGCTGGGGTTCGGCGATTGGCTGCTGCGCTCCGATGCGTTTTTGGAGCTGATGGCGTACGCGCGCGACCATGAGACGACCGTGCCCGAAGCCGTGGCGCAGCTGCGCACGCAGCGCGACGCCGACCGCTCCTCGACGATCTTCGGGAAGTTCGACGGCCCGCTGGACGAGCTGGACGAGCTGCTGCGCGCCTGCGCTGGCGGGTTGTCGCGCGATGCTGCCGTAGCGCTGTTCGAAGCGCACGGAATGCCGTTGTCCCCGCGCCACGTGGAGCTGCTGGGCGACGACCCTGCGCATGCGGACGTCGAGCGCTTGGCGCGCTGCGGGTTCGCGAAGCCGGTGGAGGACGTCGCGCGCGATGCCGTGCATGTGGTCTCCTACGCGCGCTGCCACGGGCGCCATGTGCGCACGGTGTTCGTCACCGGCCTGGTGAACGGCTTCTTGCCGGCGAACGACGCCGTGGACGACAAGTTCACCATCGACCATCGGCGCGTGGCGCTCGAACGCGAGCGCGCGCTGTTCCTGGACGTGCTGTCCTGTGCGAGCGAACGAGCGGTATGCACGCGGTTCGTGCGCGACCTTTTAGAGAACACCGCGTTCACGAAGGTGCAGACCTCGCGCGTGTTCGTGCGCGACGGCGAGCGCTTCGCGCGCGTGACGCCGTCGGAGTTCGCGTCGCTGACCGACGAGGTGCTCTCTCCCGCACCCGACGCGCCTCGCGAGCTGCCCACGAAGGTGCTGTATAACGTTTCGACGGTCTGACGACCGTCGAGCCTGCTCGACGCTGCGACTTCGCGGGGCGCCCGTCCTTGGCACGATCCCGAAAGCTCGCGTACCGAAGTATCCCCTGCGGGGACTTCCTTCGGGGCGCGCTTCGCCTTCGCGATCCCGCCAATGCCGGGCACCGCGCGAACCCTCGCTGACTTTATCTGACAAGTGAGCTTGAAAGGACTGATAGATATGAGCGATGTCGATGTATTCGTGATCGATGACGATTTCGATCCCCTGGCCGACCTGAGCCTGGACGACGGCGAGCGGGACGATGCCGAGGCGGATTACCTGCCGCCCATCCCCGATGCCGACAAGAGCGTGGTGCCTCCCGTGGTGCCGCTGTCTGCGGCCGAGCGCATCGAGAATCTGCTGGCGGGCATTCCCGGCCAGCAGTTCCGCCTGCTGCACGCCGTGGAATTCTGCACCGAGCCGAAGACGATGGACGAGGCCGTGGCCGACTTGGATGCGGCGTATCCGAACACGACGAGCGTGTACGGCTCGGCGCAGGTGGTGCAGCTGCTCGAGCGCGACGGCGCGCTGGAGCGCATCGTGGACGAGGACGCCGCCCATGCGGCCGCCGGCGACGCTGCCGATGCGCTCGCCGAGGACGAGGGCTTCATCTCGGTGACGCCCGCTCCGCCGTGCCGCTACCGTGCCACGCAAGCGGGCCTCGATGCCGTCGCGGCGCACGTCAACGAGGGCCTCGTGGCAGAGAAGATCGAGGAGGACGAGCGCTATCTGCCCATCTTCCAGCGCGTGCTTGAGATGTGCGCGCGCGAAGGAGGCTGTCCCACCAAGGAGCTGGACCAGGCGGTGGACGGCGACCCGCTGTGCCAAGAGCCGCGTCGCTTCTGCGGGTTCTTCCGCGGCAAGCTGGAAGAGACGGGCGCCATCGAATGGCGCGACGCCTGGACCATCACCGATCTGGGGCGCAGCGTGCTCGCGTCCGGCTTGTTCGCCGCCGCCTCCCCGTCCGAACGTTAGAGAAGGAGCCACCCATGTCCCATGATCAGGAAATCGACTTCGCCGACGTGCTGCGCGGCCGCAGGGCAACCTACCAGTTCCTCTCGCGCCTGTTCCGCGTGGAGGTGGACCAGGAGCTGCACGACACGCTCGTGTCCATGCGCTTCCCGACGAACACCGGCAACGCGCTGGTGGATGAGGGCTATCGGATGATCTGCGGCTATCTGAGCCAGGCCGACGGCACCGTGCTCACCGAGCTGGCGGTGGACTACGTGCGCGCGTTCATCGGGTCGGGCAACGACGGCTTCTCGGCCGCCTACCCGTACGAGTCGGTGTACACGAGCCCGAAGCGCCTCATGATGCAGGACGCGCGCGACGAGGTGCTCGTGCTGTACCGCGCCTTCGGCCTGGACAAGCAGGAGAGCTGGAAGGAGGGCGAGGACCACATCGCGCTGGAGCTGGAGTTCGAGCAGATCCTGTGCGAGCGCGCCATCGCGGCGTACGAGGCCGGTGACGAGGACGAGTGCCTGAAGCTGCTGCTGTCGCAGCGCAACTTCCTGGAGGACCACCTGCTGGCGTGGTACCCCATGATGGCGGCCGACTTGCAGAAGTTCCCGCAGACCGACTTCTACAAGGGCCTGGGCAAGCTGACCGACGGCTTCCTGCGCAACGACCGCGAGTTTTTGGACGCCGCGCTGTCCGAGAACGAAGCGGAAGTCGAGGTTGCATGATGGACGAGCACGGCATCGAGCCCAAGCGCGATGCGGGCCCCCGCGTGTCGCGCCGCACGTTCGCCCTGGGAGCCGTGGGAGCGTGCGCCGTCATCGGGCTGGGCGGCGTGAAGTACCTGCCCAGCGCAACGTTGCTGCGCCCGCCGGGCGGGCAGGACGAGGAGCAGCTGGTGCGCGGCTGCCTGCATTGCGAGAAGTGCCGCGAGGTGTGCCCGAAGCATGCCATCGCCCCCGCTCATATCGAGGACGGCATCTTGAACGCGCGCACGCCGCGCATGGACTTCAAAAGCGGCTGGTGAGATTTCTGCGAGAACGAGCCAGGCGGGCCGAAGTGCGTCGCGGCGTGCCCGACGCATGCGCTTTCGTGCCCCGATCCGTCGCAGGCGATCATCGGCAAGGCGGAGATCAACCGCGACTGGTGCCTTGCCGCGAAGGGCATGGGCTGCCACGAGTGCGTCGACGTGTGCAACTACGAGGCGCTCGAGCTGGGCGCCGACAACGTGCCGGTGGTGGACGTGGATGCGTGCAACGGCTGCGGCGCCTGCGAGCTGGCGTGCATCTCGCTGTCGGCAGGTTCCATCACGGCCGGCGCCACCGATCGCGCCATCGTCGTCCGTCCGACCGAAGAAGTGGAGGCGTGAGCAGGATGAAGAAGCTCAAAACCTATCGGCTGCGGTTCCTGATCATGCTGGCCCTGCTGGCCGTGGTGGCCGTGGGGTACTTCACGGCCGGCGGCATCGGCAACTTCTGCGGCATCGGCTTCGAGTCCATCACGCTGCTGTGCCCCCTGGGCGCGCTGCTGGCCATGATCGCCGAGCGCACAGCCATCCCGATGGCCGTGATCAGCGTTGCGGTCGTGCTGCTGGTGTGTATCGTGCTAGGCAAGGTGTTCTGCGCCTGGGCGTGCCCCGTGCATTTTATGTCGCGAGGTAGGAAGAAGACCTGCTATTAGGAGTCAAGGGGGAATCCGAGACTTTTTGATAGGAACCTTGAAAAGTGAATGCGAGATAAGAAAGCGCACGCCAACACCCGGCCCCATGCAGGGTGCCGGGCATTGGCGAAGTTCGGTTTTTGCGATCGACGTGGGCTTTCACGCCTCCTTCAGGTGGCCGGGGCGGTGGTTGCGGGGAGGGGCCGGCTCGTAGGGCCGCCCTTCCTTCATCACCGCCAGCGCCACGCCCATGAGCTTGCGGGCGACGCCCGAGAGGGCGACGTAGTGGTGCTTCCCGTCCACGCCCCTCTTCCTGTCGTAATAGTCTCCGAAGTAGGGGTCGTTCTTCCTGGCGCAGTCGGCGGCCTGCATGAACGCCCATCGCAGCGCCCCGGGCCCTCGCTTGGACATGTGCCCGTCGGACCTCACGGTCTCGCCGGACTCGCTTCTCGTGGGGTCCATGCCGGCATAACCCATGAGCCTGTGGGGGTCGTCGAAGGCGTTCGGGTCGCCGATCTCGCCCGCGATGACGGAGGCGAGGGCGACGTCTATGCCGGGGATGGTGACGAGCCACTTGCCCTGCGTCCGCTCCAGCAGGCGGGCCAGCTCCCTTTCGACCTCCTTGACCTGGTCCTGCACGAAGTCGAGCTCCTCCATCAAAAGCCTCGCCTCGAAGGCGAGCGTCTTGGAGCCGAACCCGACGCCCACGGATTCCTTGGCAAGCGCTTTGAGCCTCTCGGCCTTGGCTCGCCCGCACCTCCCGCGCGAAGCCTCCCTGAGGATGCGCTCGAGCGTCCCGACGTCGGTTCCGAGCACCTGGTCGGGCGTGGCGCAGTGCTGCAGCAGCTCGCGGTGGGTCGGACAGTACGCGTTGCTGAACAGGCCTGCAAGCTCGGGGAACGTCCTATCGAGGATGGCCGTCGCCCTGTTCTTCAAGGCTGTGGAGCGCTCCACGAGCGATAGCCTGTAGCGGGCGAGGTTGCGCAGCTCCTCGGTCGCTTCGTCGCCGAGTGCGGAGGGCTCGTAGCGCTTGTAGCGGACGAGGTCGGCTATCATCGCCGCATCGAGCGCGTCGGTCTTGACCTTGCGAACCGTCCAAACGCCGCGGAAGGCGTCGGTCTGGATGGGGTTGATCACCGCGGCCTCGTAGCCATGCGAGATCAGAAAGTCGAACAGGGCCACCCAGTAGCGCCCCGTGGCTTCCATTCCGACCAAGCTGTTCTCCGGGGTCGCGTCAGCCTTGCGAAGCCTCTTCAGCATCTTCGCGAAGCCGTTCGCCGTGTTGTCGAACTTGAACGACTCGACGACGGTGCCTCCGTCCTCGTCGACCGCGCTGGCGACATGGCTTCTCTTGGCGATGTCTATCCCGATGCAGATCATGGCGTCCTCCGATCCCTCGCTTTATGGTGAGGCAGAGGATCTTCCTCTGGCAACCGCAGGCGCAACCTCATTGGATATACGGCGCCGCACGCCATCCTGCCTAATTCGCGTCCACCTGCGGGCCGGAGGCGCCAGCCTTTTTTGAAGAGCCTGGCTCCTGGGGGGTGCGGCAAGCGCCCTCCGCCCCATACGCATCCCTTATCTCACATTCGCGTCTGCAAGAAAAGAGCGCGGCCACTGCGCGAGAAGTGGCAAGAACAATATATGAGGGGGACAAGGAGGGTAAAGGGGGCAAGGTTGCTTCCCCTTGCTCCGCGTGCGCTTCCCCCTGCGGCAAAGCCAAGGGCATCAAGATCGACAGCCGCCATGGCATCCTTGCGGCGGCGTTGGGCTCCTCGCTCGTCTTCGGCTTTCCGGTGTTCTGCCTCGTCTGCCCGATCGGCCTCACGTTTGCCACGGTGCTGCTGGTCATGCGCCTGTTCGCGTTCGGCGACGCCACGTGGACGGTCGTCGCCTTCCCGGCCATCATCGCGCTGGAGATCCTGCTGCTGCCGAAGTGGTGCCAGCGCTTCTGCCCGTTGGGCGCGTTGCTTTCGCTGTTCAGCGGGCTGAACCGGACGTTCCGCCCCCAGGTGGACGCCGAGAAGTGCCTGCGCGAGGGTCGCGGCAAGGCCTGCAACCTGTGCGAGCAGGCATGCCCCGAGGGCATCAACCTGCACGATGTCGCGGCGGGCGAGACCACGCTCAACGACTGCAGCAAGTGCCGCGCGTGCGCCGACGTGTGCCCCGAGCGCGCCATCACGTTCCCGTTGCTGCCGAAGAAGCAGGCGCAGGCGACGCCGCTGCCCGTCGACGACGAGATCCCGGAAAGGGGATAGGCCATGTCCCTGATCAACGGCCTGCTGGCCCTGTTGGGCGAGATCGAGAGCGATGCCATCGCCGTGCATGAGGAACGCTGCATCTCGGTTCGCAACCGCAACGCCGACTGCCTGCGCTGCGTGCTTGGAGGGATGCACGTCGGGCGCGCTGGCGTACCGCGCGGGCGAGCTGCTCGTAGAGCCCGAGCGCTGCATCGGATGCGGCACGTGCGCCACGGCGTGCCCCACCTGCGCCATCGAGCTGCGCAACCCGACGGATGCCGAGCTGACGGCGCAGCTCAAGCACTCCATCGTGGCGACGAAAGGCCATCCGGTCATCGTGTGCGAGCAGGCGCTCGAGGCGGCCAACGTCGCGGCCGACGATGCGTCGGCCGCGTGCGCGGTGCCGTGCCTGGGGCGCATGGACGAGTCGGCGCTCGTGGGGTTGGCGGCGTACCGCGCCTTCGACGCGACGCTGGCCTGCGGTTCGTGCGAGACGTGCCCACATGCTCCGGGCGGCGCGCTCGTGCGCGAGGTGGTGGAGGGCGCGCGCAACCTGCTTGAGGCGTTCGGATCCTCCATGCCCATCGACCTGGAGGAATGCGTGCCCGAGCGCGTGTTGGAGCCCGGCGGGTCGCACGGCCAGGCAGGCAGCGACGGGGTGGGGCGGCGCGACTTCTTCCGCTCGGCCAAGGACGCATCGACCCGCGCAGCTGGCGCGGCGGTGGACGAGGAGTTGGGGATGGTCGAGGCCGAGCCCGTTCCTGCGGCGCATCGCAAAGTGGGCGCAGATGGGACGCTGTCGCAGTTCGTCCCCACGCGCCGCGTGCGGCTGTACAACTACCTGCAGCACGTGGGGCAACCGACGGCCGACGAGGTGGAGACGCGTGTCATCGGCGCCGTGTCCATCGATGCCCAGAAGTGCAGTTCGTGCCGCATGTGCGCGGTGTTCTGTCCCACGGGCGCCATCAAGAAGCTCGACGAGGGCGGCGTGTTCGGCATCGTGCACCGTCCGAGCGCCTGCATGCAGTGCCGCCTGTGCGAGCACATCTGTCCCGAGCAGGCCATCGCGGTGAGCGGGCGCGTGCCCATCAAGCAGTTCATGGGCAAGGAAGCCGTGTGCTTCGCTATGAAGCGTCCAACCTGGACCCCGAACAAGCCCTCATCGATGTACGATAAGCTGCACGCGACGCTCGGCGAACACTTGGAGATGTGCATGTTCTAGGGAAGTTCCGGCGGTTTGTCGGCCGCCGGAACTGCTCGACGCTGCGGAGCTCCCTGGCACCCGATCTCGCGGCGAGGCCGAGGACTCGCGTACCGAAGTACGCTTCGCCCTCGCCCTCCCCACGATCTCGGGCACCAGGGAGCCCCTCGCTGACGCTACGAACGACCGGTGATTTTGGAGGAACGAACGCATGATCAACTACACGCTGCCGGATTTCACGGTGGGACTTGGGCTCAACCTGTTCTTCGTCCGTTTGCAGGCGCAGCGGCCGGACTGGTTTCAGGACGGCGTGCGCATCGACAGCGTGTACGGGTGCTTTCCCGCTTGCAACCTGAACGGCGGCCGCGCGTTCTTGCGCGAGCGAGCCACGCCTCGGCAGATGGAGGAGGCGTTCTCGCTCTTGGCCGAGCACGGCGTGAAGGCGCGTCTCACGCTGACGAACATGCTGGCCGACGAGGACGACCTGCACGACGAGTACCTGAACGCGATGCTCGCCATCGCCAGCCGCTACGGCGTCGAGGCCATCGTGTACGCCGACCTCGTGGGCGACTACGTGCGCGAGCGTTACGGCATGCGCTGCGTGCTGTCCACCACGCGCGCGCTGGCGGACGCGGCCGAGGTCAACCGTATGACGAAGCGCTACGACTACGTGGTGCTCGACTACAACCGCCACAAGGATCCGGCGTTTCTCGCGGCGCTCGAAGACCGCGACAAGGTGGAGGTCATGGTGAACGAGTTCTGCGCCTACCGGTGCCCGCATCGCGCGCAACACTACCTGCATAACAGCGAGGATCAGCGGTCGGGCACGATGCGCCCCTTCGAGTGCGTCGCGAAGCGCGCCGATTTCTTCGACCACGAGCCGGGCCACCCGGTGATCTTCACCGATCGGGAGGTGCGCGACCTGCACGACGAGTACGGCATCGGGTACTTCAAGATCGTCGGCCGCGGCGTGGCCTTCCAAACCGTGCTCGAGGCCTACGCGTACTACCTCGTGCGCCCCGAGTACCGTGAAGACGTCAAGCGCATGGTCATGCGCGCCGCGGGGTGATAGTCGGCGGGGAAGAGCTGCTGGTTTTGCATGGGGTCAGGCGTCTGTTGCACAAAAACCCGCGACGTGCGATCTGAACCGATGTTTTCTTGTCGCCCACTCTGATCGGTTTTGAAGAATCCCCAGGTCGTTGAATCGCCCTCGATTGCAGTGCGCGGTGCATTCGCGAGAGACGGCCGTTCAACGGCCTTCAAGTCTCGTACGTCGCCAATTTTTGTGCGCTGAAGGGCGAATCACGTGCAGATGCCGTTCGCCGAAACGCTTTCGCGCTTTAAGCGTGGGACTTAGGCAGTTGTTCGCTTCTTGTGGAAACGCATTCGCGTCCACGCAGGCAAATCCGCGGCATCAGCTTTCAATCGGTTCGAGATCCACTGCCTGGTCGTCGTCGAACGCGTCACCCGTGGCAACGGCGGTGATGCCTTCGCTCGCTTGCAGTTCGAAGGCGATTTCGGCACTCGCATGCGCCCCGACGGCTTTGAGGGCGTACTCTCCCCGGTCGAGCGTGAAGACGCGGCTTCCGCGAGCCGTTCCTTCGCAGACGGTATCAACGTTCTTCTCATCGACGAATACGATCTTGAAGTCGCCGTCCGATACGGTCGCATCGTAGTCGACGCGAAACTCCCCGCCTTCGTTGGGGACGGAGATCCGAAGCCATGTTTCCAGGCCGGTCAGTCCGCCGATCTTTCTGTCGAACAGGGAGCCGGTTCTGTTCGCAACTGTGTACGTGTCGAATCCTTGGGCGATGCGGGCATCGTCGCAGTAGATCGATTCCTGCATCAGATTGAGGGGTCCTGCGCAACCGGCCAGAACCAGACACGCCGCCGCGAACGCCGTCGCCATGCCGCGTTTCCTGGTCATACGGCACCTCCTTTGCCGGGATCTGCCACTGTCTGGCATTCTAGCAGCTCGAAACGCGTCGGGGGGGGGGGGACTTTTTGCCAAGCGGGGCTTCCTGTGGTACAAATGGCCGAATGGGATGACGGTGGAAGGGACGGGCGGATGACCGGGAAGACGACGAGCGCGCAGTGCGATCGCGAGCGGTCGCTCGTGGCGGCGGTCGAGCGGTTCGCGCCGCTGCGGCGCTTGGGCTGGGCGTTTCTGCTGGCCTGGGTGTTCTGCGTGTTCTACACCAACGCGGTGAGCGGCTACACGGGTGCGAAGGCCTCGACGTTGGCGGTTGGTGCGGGCTGGGATCTGTTCTTCACGGGGCTGCCGGTGTCCATGTCGGTGGTCATGCTCGTGCTCATCGTGGTGTTGGAGAAGCGGCTGGGCTCGCCCGCCCAGCATGCGGCGCTGTTCTGGATCGCGCCGCTGGCCACCGCGGTTTCCACGCCGCTGCTGTTCTGTGAGCTGCCCGATTTCGGCGCGACGGCTGCGCTGTTCGTGATAGGTGCGGTGCTCACGGGATTCGGCAGCGGCTTCATGTGGGTGATGTGGGGCGAGTACTACGCGAAGGTGACGCAGGAGGAAGTGGAGTTTCTCGCGCCGTCGTCGGCTGTGGCGGCCGCCGTTCTGGTGCTGGTGCTGTCGGCGCTGCA
>OGYG01002170.1_pt1 | contig 10181 bp, 8 predicted proteins | sample 1576481 | NCBI WGS metagenome assembly OGYG01 (sample SAMEA3541497, study PRJEB24748) | human gut metagenome | biome: human gut; feature: human-associated habitat; material: faeces | place: China | collected 2012 | reverse complement strand
CGCAATTTGAATTTGCTCTAAGGCGCATTTTTACATATGCCAGGCTTCGGGGGTTCTGTTTGTTTCGAATTCTTTACCTTCCACTTAAAATCTCAAATCTCCCGACAAAAATGATTTTCTCTTTTCGGTCTGGCAAAGTCAGAATCCTTGCAAAGAAATATCCCCAGATGTGGCTTCGGAGCAAGATTTGGATGCGAGCATTCAAACCACCGCGACTAAAGTCACATCTGGGGATTATTTCTTTACAAGGATTCGTCTCTTCTAATGAGCCAAATCATTATTCAAATACTTACCTATATGTTCAATTGCTTTTGTTTCATCATCGCCTTTTGCAATTACATTAATCTTTCCACCTGCTGGAACACCTAAAGTCATCATTCCCATAATGCTCTTGGCATTCACCTTTTTGTTTTTCACCTCCACATATACACTGCTGTCATACTGGCTTGCAATCTGAATGAATAACGCAATGGTGCTTGGGTCTAATCCTGAAGGGATTTTAATCTCCATCTCTCTTGAAATCATGTTAACCTCCTATTTTGCTATAAATGAAATAAATTTATCTTAGTATTTTCAGCTTTGCCAAAGCAAATACTGAAAAAATATTACAGATGCCCTTTTTCCCTAATATCCTGAGCAATTTGACTCAGTTTTCTTAATCTGTGATTCACACCGGACTTTCCTACTGGAGAACTAAGTTTTTCGCCAAGTTCCTTTAATGTTGCATCCGGTTCCTCTAACCTGGCATAGGCAATGTCCCGAAGGTTCTCGGATAATCGCTCTAAACCAACTGTATTTTTTATATATTCAATATCTTCAATTTGTTTTCTCGCTGCAGATACGGTCTTATTTATGTTCGCTGCTTCGCAGTTTACTCTCCTGTTTACTGAGTTACGCACATCTTTTAAAATGCGTACATTCTCAAACTTCATGAGAGCAATATGTGCTTCCATTATATTCAATGTGTCCGAAATCATAGCACCTTCTTTTAAGTAAACTACATAATATTTCTTTCGCAGTACAATCTTCGCCTCTAATCCAAAAAATTCAAACAATTCTTTTATCTGCGCTGCTTTCTCACTTGATATGCAGGCAATTTCAAAATGATAATTCTTCTCCGGGTCTGTGATAGAACCGGCAGAAAGAAATGCTCCGCGCAAAAATGCTCTGCGGCAGCAGGTACGCTGCAATACCGGATTATCTTTCACAGAAAATTCTTCGTCCATCTGTCCAAGATTATTTATAAGCTGTGCTGTCTTTAAAATCTTTAACGTCTGTCCAGATTCCTCTATGGAAATCATATAAAAGCGATTCTTTTTTAAAAATTCATGCTGTGTTGTAGAAACTTGCGGCTGAAAATGAAAAACGTCTTTAATCAGAGAATAAAATCTTCTGGCTACTGATACATTTTCCGTGTGAAGAATGAGAGAATATCTTCCATCTTCACATTTGATTTTTCCACAAAGTCCAATAATTGCGGCAAGTTCCGCAATCATGCAGTGATTTTCGTGACCGTCCACATGAGAAAGTTCTTCTTTTACTTCAGAAGAAAATGACATATTCTATCTCCTTACATCAATTACTCGATTACTTTCCTTTTGTCCGGGCGTCTTTCTCAATATCCCGGTGTTCCATACGAACGGTATACGGAAACTTTTTCAGCCTTGCATAAAGCCCGTTCGTTATCGTAACAGAACGATGCTTGCCACCGGTACAGCCGATGCCAATAACAAGGCTGTTCTTTCCCTCGTCTAAATAACGTGGGATAAGAAACTGCATTAAATCTTCCAGTTTATCAAGAAACTTTCGGCCGTCTCCATTCTTCATGACATATTCCTGAATGGAACGGTCATTACCTGTGAGCGGACGCAATGCCTGCTCATAATAAGGATTCGGAAGAAAACGCACATCAAATACCAAATCAGCATCTGAAGGGATTCCATATTTGAATCCGAAGGAGAGTACTGTGATAATAAAATTACCATATTCCTCATTCCCGACAAAAATTTTCTCCACTTCCTGTCGTAATTCTCTGGTAAGAAGAGTCGTTGTATCAATAATATAATCTGCCCTGTCCCGGATAAAAGAAATCATCTCACGCTCTCTGGAAATCCCCGTTTCTATGCGGTCCTCCTTTGCGAGCGGATGGGTTCTTCTTGTCTCTTTATATCGCTTGACAAGAGTCTCATCTTCTGCATCTAAAAACAGAATCTCATATTCTATTCCAAGTTCACACAAGACTTCTAACTGACTGTTTAATCTGGTGAGCTGTTCTCCGTTACGGATATCAACTCCTACCGCCACTTTGTCTACTTCAGTCTGTCTGTCAGAAGCAATCTCTCCGAAATTCGGAAGCAATGCAACTGGCAGATTGTCCACACAAAAGAAACCAAAGTCCTCAAGAACCTTTAATGCGGTACTCTTTCCTGCACCAGACATGCCGGAAACTATTACAAATCTCACTCTCTCACCTCTGTATCCGCAAATCCGACAAAGCGGACTTCCGGCTGCATCATAACATTAAACTGTTTCATTACTTTTTTCTGTACCTGTTTTATTAAAAAAGCTACCTCTTCTGCTGTCGCCCCGCCACGGTTAACCACAAATCCGCTATGCTTCTCGGATACCTGTGCACCGCCTACGGTATAGCCTTTTAATCCGGCATCCTGAATTAACTTTCCTGCGAAATAACCTTCCGGTCTCTTAAAAGTACTTCCCGCACTTGGAAACTCTAAAGGCTGTTTCTCTCTTCTGGCTTTGGCCAGCTCATCCATTCGTGCCTTAATCTTATCAGACTCACCTTTTTCAAATGAAAAACGCGCAGACAAAACAACGTAGTTTTTCTCAAAAATACAGCTATGACGGTAAGACAAATCTAATTCCTCTCCCGTTAATGTAAGAAATTCTCCCTCCTGCGTCAATACTTCCGCATCAAGAAGGACATCTTTCACTTCACCGCCATATGCTCCTGCATTCATGGCAACTGCTCCACCTACGGAGCCAGGGATTCCTGCCGCAAACTCAAAACCGGTGAGTCCGGCATTCCATGCAGCTCTGGCTGTTCTGCTAAGCAAAGCACCCGCCTGCACTTCAATTACTGTATCCTTCACAGAAATTGCCTGGAAGTTCTTACCTATCTGGATAATCATTCCTCGAAAACCTTCGTCCGATACCAGCAGGTTACTTCCATTACCCATAACAAAAAAAGGAATCCCCGCTTCTTTTGCACAATAAACCGCACTTCTGATTTCTTCCCTTGTTGCCGGCTGAACAAAAACATCTGCCGGGCCTCCAATGGCAAAACTTGTGTGCTTATTCATCGGTTCCTGCTCTGTTACTGTTCCTGCTTTAATCTGCTCTCTCAAATTCTGAAGGAATTCCTTATTCATAATATCTCCTATATATCTCCTATCTAAAACACTTAAAACAACTATATAGTTGCATCCTATATTTAGATACATACTATATGATACTCTAAAACGTGGGGAAGTACAATGTGGAAAAAACACAAAATAAAAGGGAGCTTTCTCGCTCCCTTTAGATAAAGTGCCAAAAAAAGCTAATATTTTTGTTATCTCCCAGAACATTTGTTGTGCAAAAAAGTTTCATATATGATTCTTGTTAAAAATTCCTAAACAAAAAATTACCTGTTCATAATCAGCATGTATCCGAAAAATACTTTCTGCAAATTCAAGATTACCCCGGCATTCTTGCTGCGATATGGGAGTCATCTCACATCTGATATACCATAAATCAGAGGATTAGATTGCTTTCAGATTTTCCAAACACACTTTAGCTCTTTTGCAAATCTTAATTACTGTTCTTTCTGTTCTTCTTTATTCGTAGAAAGACTTCCCGTTACACGGTTATAAAGTTCCTGTGCTGCATTATATCCCATTTTTTTCGCACGATAGTTAATCGCTGCGGACTCTACGATAACCGCAAGGTTACGACCCGGACGAATTGGAATAGAGTAGCAGACAACCTTATTGCCGAGGAACTCAATATATTCTTCATCAAGGCCAAGTCTGTCGTAGTTTGCTTCTCTGTTCCAGTCTTCTAAACGGATAACCATGTCAATTGTCTGGTTATACATTACACTTTCCACACCGAACAATGTCTTTACATCAACAATACCGATACCACGAAGTTCGATAAAATGTCTTGTAATATCTGGAGATGTTCCCAGAAGGGTGTCGTCACTGATTTTACGTATTTCAACAACATCATCGGAGACGAGACGGTGTCCACGGTGAATCAGTTCAAGAGCCGCCTCGCTCTTTCCGATTCCACTCTCACCCATGATCAAAACACCTTCGCCGTATACATCAACCAAAACACCATGAATGGAAATACGTGGAGCAAGTTCCTCGCTCAGCCAGCGTACAGAGTTCGCAATAAAATCTGAAGTTGTCATCTCTGTTGTAAAGATTGGAACACCGTTCTTTTCTGCTGTATCAAGCATCTCTAGTGACGGCTCTAATCCACGGCAAAATACAAGGCATGGAATATTAAAGCTGAAAATCTTCTCACAAAGAGGCGGGATAGATTCCGGTGCAAGCTGCTTCATATATGCTGCCTCAACATTACCGATTACCTGAATTCTTTCTGAATCAAAATGTTCAAAAAATCCGGCAAGTTGCAATGCAAGACGGTTTACCGCAGACTGCTCAATCATAATGCTGTCTGTATCAATATCTGGTAACAGGCTTTTTAAATTCATCTTGTTTACAAATTCTGTAAGTTTTACCTTGTACATAATTCCCTCCGTAATTATCCGATGTACTCTCGGAATCTTTTTGTGCTTGATTTTGTGAGAAGATTTTTTGTCAGTTGTGTCCAAATTTTTGAGGCGTACGCGGTGCGTACGTTGATGAAATTCGGGTACGACTGGCGGAAAATCAGCCACAAAAGCAAGTGCAAGAAAGACTCCGAGAGTACATATCCATTTTTCATTAAGTTCATTTCTCTTGCAAACTACACAGTAAGATTCACCCACACTATCTGCCAGCCAAAATTACTTCTTTACTCTTCTTCATCGTAAAACCCATATTCTTTGGTTTGTATGTGAATCACTCAGCAGCAATACTATTCTCCCTGTGTATAATTTTGCAGAGCTACGTTAGTATTATATCAGTATCCACACCATTCAAAAATGCCCCGGCATTCTTGCTGCGAGGTGGGAGTCATCTCACATCTGATATATTTATCATACCACATCCCCATTTTTTTTAGAAGTATCCTCATGAAAAAAGCGGTAAATTTCTTCGGCTACATTTTCTGTAATTCCATCTGCTTCACAAAGTTCTGTCACGGAAGCTTCTTTTATTTTTCCGATATCCTTAAAATGCTTCATCAGGCTTTTTCTTCGTGCGGGACCGATACCTTTAATATCATCAAGTACCGAATGTACCTGCTCTTTTCCACGGAGTGCTTTATGATATGTGATTGCAAAACGATGCGCCTCATCCTGTAGACGGGTTATCATCCGAAATGCTTCCGAATTTTTAGGAAATTCAATGATTTCATTGTTATAATATAAGGCTCTTGTACGATGGAAATCATCTTTTACCATACCGCAGACCGGAATAGTTAATCCCAGCTTTTCGAGAACCTGTAATGCAATGTTTACCTGGCCTTTTCCTCCATCCATCATAAGAATATCCGGAAAACGGGTAAAACTTCCAAGTTCCATATCCTGTCCCTTTTCATCCCGCTCCTTTTGCTCCCTGATACCGTGGGAAAATCTTCTCTCTAACGCCTCTTCCATACAATGGTAATCATCCGGTCCGGCTACGGTTTTTATCTTAAATTTACGATAATCGCTTCGTTTAGCCTTACCTTTTTCAAAAACAACCATTGAAGCAACATTTTCATATCCATTTGTATTGGAAATATCAAACGCCTCCATACGGTTTAAGTTCTCAATTCCTAATGCCTGTTCTAATTCATGTACCGCACCAGTTGTTCTGCGTTCTTCTCTCTTTAATTTCTCACTGTCCTGTGCGAGAACATTCTGTGCATTCTTTCTTGCAAGCTCCATCATCTGATGTTTACTTCCACGCTTCGGCATAGCAAAAATCACTTTACTTCCACGCTTATCTGAAAGCCATTTTTCAAGAATTTCCTGATCAAGAACTTCTTCCTGCGTTAAAATTTCTTTTGGAATAAATGGAGTCCCTACATAGAACTGCTTAATAAAGTCCGTGATAATCTCTTGCTTTTCACTGTCTCCGATTCCTGTCATATGAAAATGATCTCTGCCGAGAAGCTTGCCGCTTCGGATAAAGAAAATAGCCACAACTGCCTCATCGCCGGCCTTTGCCATAGCAATAATATCCCTGTCATCGCCACCGGTATCATTGATTTTCTGCTTCTCACCAATCCGTTTTACATTTTCAATCAAATCACGATACTCGGCTGCCTGCTCAAACTCAAGCTCTGCAGCCGCTTTTTTCATTTTTTCTTCCAGACTATTTATGATTTCTTTCTCATCGCCATTTAAAAACTTCAACGCCTTATCCACATGGGCGCGGTACTCTTCTTTAGAAATATAATTCTGACACGGTGCATCACACTGGTTTATCTGATAATAAAGACAGGGCCGGTCCTTCCCTATCTCTTTAGGCAATGACCGGCTGCAGCTCCGTATTTTGTATACTTTTCTCATTAGTTCAATTGTATCCTTCACCGCCCCCGCACTCGTATACGGACCGAAATATTTCGATTTATCCCTTTTCACCTGACGGCAAAATAAAATTCTCGGATAATCTTCCTGCACTGTGACACGAATATATGGATAACTCTTGTCATCCTTCAGCATCGTATTGTAATGTGGACGGTGTTCTTTAATCAGATTACATTCCAAAACCAGAGCCTCAAGCTCCGAGTCTGTGATGATATATTCAAAATAAGCGATGTGAGAAAGCATGTGCTGGATTTTTACACTCTTATTATAACTACTCCGAAAATACTGACGCACACGGTTCTTAAGGATTCTTGCCTTGCCGACATAGATAATCTCATCCTGTGCATTATGCATCAGATATACCCCCGGCTTTGCCGGGAGTTTTTTCAGTTCTTCCTGAATATCAAACATAATTTACTCTTCCTGTTTTGTTTGCTCACTGTCTTTCTTTTCGGTAACTTTCTGTGCATCCTGACTTTCCGCATCTTTTAATGAAGATTCTTCTGATACCGTTTCTGCTTCGGATAATTCTGTTTTCTCCTTATCCTCTTCAACATTCGCTTCAACACTTTCCAGTTCATCTTTCTTTAAAGATTTATTGTAAATTTCCATGAATTCTTTACCGGTAATTGTCTCTTTTTCAATCAGGAATTCTGCAATCTCGTCCATAACTTCTCTGTGGTCTTCAATAATCTTTTTCGCCTTATCGTAAGCCACTTTGAGCATTTCTTTTACTTCTTCATCGATGAGTGCTCCTGTTGCATCGGAACAGTTCATCACTGCACGTCCATCAAGATAACGGTTCTGTACAGACTCCAGTCCCATAAGTCCAAATCTTTCAGACATACCGTACTGTGTTACCATCGCTCTTGCAATCTGGGTCGCACGCTCGATATCATTAGAAGCTCCTGTTGTAACAGAATTAAATACAACTTCCTCGGCCGCACGTCCACCAAAAAGTGTAACTAATTCGCTGAGCATCTGCTCTTTGCTCATCAGATATTTTTCTTCTTCAGGAACCTGCATGGTGTAACCCAGTGCACCCATTGTTCTTGGAACAATCGTAATCTTCTGTACTGGTTCTGTATTCTTCTGCACAGCAATTGCCATAGCATGACCAACTTCATGATAAGAAACGATTTTCTTTTCTTCCTCACCAAGAATACGGTCTTTCTTTTCTTTTCCGGCAATAACAACTTCTACTGCCTCTAACAGGTCTTTCTGAGATACTGCTTCTCTTCCAGCTTTAACTGCTGCAAGGGCGGCCTCGTTAATCATATTTGCAAGATCAGAACCTACGGCACCGGAAGTTGCCAGGGCAATTTCGTCAAAATTAACTGTCTCGTCCATCTTGACATTCTTTGCATGTACTTTTAATGTCTCCACACGGCCCTTTAAGTCGGGGCGTTCTACGATAACTCGTCTGTCAAAACGGCCCGGTCTGAGAAGTGCCTTATCTAATACTTCCGGACGGTTTGTCGCTGCTAAAATAACAAGGCCTTTCGAAGAATCGAATCCATCCATCTCTGCAAGCAGGGCATTCAATGTCTGCTCACGCTCGTCATTTCCACCACCATAACGGCTGTCACGGCTCTTACCGATTGCATCAATCTCATCAATGAAAATGATACAAGGTGCCATAGACTGTGCCTGCTTAAACAGATCACGAACTCTTGATGCACCGACACCGACAAACATTTCTACAAAGTCGGAACCACTCAGAGAGAAGAACGGTACATTTGCCTCACCCGCAACTGCTTTTGCAAGTAAAGTTTTACCAGTTCCCGGAGGGCCTACTAACAGCGCACCCTTTGGAAGTCTGGCACCAATTTCAATATATTTACCAGGGTTATGAAGGAAATCAACCATCTCAGTAAGACTTTCCTTTGCCTCATCCTGACCGGCTACATCTGCAAAAGTAACTCCTGTCTTTTTCTCAACATATACCTTTGCATTACTCTTTCCTACACTTCCCATCATACCGCCGCCCTTGCCGATTCCACGCATAACAAAATACATCATTGCATAAATCAGCACAAACGGAAGTACATAACTAACCATAACAGAAAGAATCGCATTCGATCCACTGCTGTCCTGCTGTTCATAAGAACTAATCTTATTATTGTCCTCCGCTTCTTTTAAACGGTTAACCAGCAGTGCATCATTCATAGAAACCGTATAATATGTTGTTTTCATTAACGGATTCTGCTGTATCTTCGGTTCGATATAAATCTTTCGGTCTGCTACCTGTACCTTTTTAATCTCTCCTTTATCCAACATCGTAAGAAACTTACTATACGAAATCTTCTTCTGTGAACCATTCTTATAACGGCTCATCACAGAAGTAAAGAGAGCGGTAATTCCAAGACAAACGACCAGAAGAATAATGGCAGACTTTATATTCTTCTTTTTGTTTGGATTATCATTCTGATTATTTTTTTTGTCCATTTACGCCTCCATGACGTTTCATATTATAATTTCTTCAATACCTCAATGGCATCTTTCATATAATTATTTTCAACGTACTCAATCTTTCCTGCATCACAGGCTGCGGCAAGTGCTGGGTCCATTGGAAGCTTAGCCAGAACAGGTACATCATACTCTGCCGCGATCTCATCAATGTGGCTTTCTCCAAATACCTTAATCTGCTTTCCACAGTCAGGACACTCTACATAACTCATATTCTCTACTAAACCAAGAATTGGAACATTCATCATTCTTGCCATGTTCACCGCTTTTTCTACGATCATTCCAACTAATTCCTGTGGAGAAGATACGATAACAATACCATCTAACGGAACAGACTGGAAAATAGTCAGCGGTACATCACCAGTTCCTGGAGGCATATCAATGAACATATAGTCAATGTTCTGCCATAATGTCTCTCCCCAGAACTGTTTGATTACTCCGCCAAGAACAGGCCCTCTCCAGATAACAGGATCTGTCTCATTCGCAAGCATCAGGTTAACAGAAACAATGTCGATTCCGCAAGTTGTTGTTGCTGGCAGAATCAGTCCTTCTGCGTTACCTACAAGATTCATAGAAAGACCAAATGCCTTTGGAATAGATGGTCCTGTGATATCTCCATCTAAAATAGCTGTCTTAAATCCTTCTCTCATAGAAGCTGCCGCAAGAAGTGAAGTTACCATAGACTTACCTACTCCACCTTTACCGGATACAACACCAATAACCTTCTTAACAGAACTTCCTTTACTTAACTTTACAAGAAAATCTTCTGGTTTGGACTCTCTCTGTGCGCAGCTTTCGCCACAACTGCTACAATCATGTGTACAATCGCTCATAATATTTACCTCTCGTTTAACTAAATTTTTTATAAAATTTCTATTAAAATTTTATCAATTTCTTTAGAAATTATTTGCTCAGTTTTCACTGAAATTACCCCTTAATTATTTGTAACTTTTTAACTTCAGAACAAATTTAATGTGACTGGTTATTCAAATTCAAGGATATATTCTGAATTTATATGCTCTGT
>OGYG01002169.1_pt1 | contig 10182 bp, 10 predicted proteins | sample 1576481 | NCBI WGS metagenome assembly OGYG01 (sample SAMEA3541497, study PRJEB24748) | human gut metagenome | biome: human gut; feature: human-associated habitat; material: faeces | place: China | collected 2012 | reverse complement strand
TGTTACTAATCGTTTGAGGGCTTGACCAAAAGGTTGAAATGAATCGGATTTCTGTATGAAGTTTTGAAGGTATATATCGTATAAATAAAAAGTGCTGTATTGACGAAATTGCCAATACAGCACTTTTTTATATCATCAAATCTGTTGTGATAATCGAAATACATTTTTATGAAAATCCAGTATCCCTTCTTCTTTCATTTTTCCAAGTTCTTTAGACAAAGCACTTCGGTCAACATTCAAATAATCTGCAAGCTGCTGACGATTAAATGGAATTTCAAACGTAGAAGTTCCTTGTTTGCGGTATTCTGCAGTCAAATAAGTCAGTAAACGACCGCGGATATTTTTCGGTGTAGTACAGAAAATCCGTGTAGAAAGCGTCAGATTTTTTCGCATGGAAATCTGTAAGAGATTATCAATCAGTTTTCGATACCAGTCAGATTGATTACAAGATGAATCCTCCATAATTCGGCGAATATTTAAAAATAAAATCTGGCTGTTTTCAGCAGTAACGACTTCCACAAGCAGTGGTTCCTTTACAAGGGCATATGTCTCTGCGAATACACCTCCGGCAGAGATGTTGCTTAAAATTGTGGAATTACCTAAGAAATCAGTGTTGATAATATTTACACTTCCCGTTAGTAAAATACCAATTTCATCAACTTTTGTGTCCATATGATAGATGATTTCGTTTTTTTCATATTCTTTTTGACGCAGGTATCCTGCGGTGTTCATCTGCTCCAGTTCCATTTCTGTAATTCCGCGAAAGAGCGGTGAGATAATTTTTTTGATGCTATCCATATTAAAAATTCCTTTACGTAAAGTAGTATATATTAACTTTTTTAAAAATATTATTCCATATCTGTTTTGATATAACAAGTGAAAAAATAGTTATTTTACAGAATCAAGGAGATAGAATAAAATGAAATTATTTACAGAGTAGAATAAATATAAAGGATTTATTTGACTTCTGAAAGAGAAGGAGGAAATGTATATGGGAAAAAGTATTCATCAGAGAAAAGAATGCCTGATGAAAAACATGGAATTTGTAGGTTTTGATGACCTCAATGGAAAACCTGGATTTCAGATGGCAATGCAGAAAGCAAATGGACATTATTATCTGTACGCAACCAGTTTTCGCTGGAACGGAATTAATATTCTGGATGTGACAGATCCGAAAAATCCAAGAAAAATCAAATGGATGGAAGGTTTCTGGGCAGATGACAGCATTCATGATGGTCAGAGTACACCAAAGATTCAGATTGCAGACGGATTGTTGATTCTGGCGCATGGTGGAACTATGGATGTTCTGCATGGAACACCGAAGGGAAATACCTTACCGTATTGGGGTGGAATTTCTATCTGGGATGTGGAAACAGATCCGGAGAATCCAAAATTATTATCAAAATTCCATTGTGGAGGTGGACCGGGTGTACATCGCTTCTTTTATAATGGTGGCGATTATGTGTATGTTACCGGTTCCTGTGAGGGATACGCATTTTTTATCCTGAGAATTGCAGAAGATGTTCTGGTGGATGATCGCGGATATATTTATTTTGATACAGCAAATGATGGTTTGTATATTGTAAAATGTACCGTGTAGATAAAATTTCATAAGGATAAAAACGTCGCATTGTTTGGTGCGGCGTTTTTTTGATCAAAATTAAGGGTATGATATCTTGATGAAAAGCATAGAAAATGTAAAGATGAAAAGTGTCAAAATTTTTTATGCGAAAGGAAAGAACTTGCTAGGAACAGAAAAATTCGCTATGGTATAAAAGATAGAACTGACAGGTCAAGAAGGTAGGTGAGCGCAGATGCCGAAAGTGATAAGTATAGGAAATCAGGGCTTTGAGGATATCCGAAAAGAAAATCGTTTTTATGTGGATAAAACGGAATTTATCAGGGAGTGGTGGGAATCCGGAGACAGTATCACGCTTATTATGCGTCCACGCCGGTTTGGTAAGACGTTAAATATGGATATGCTCAAATGCTTTTTCTCAAATCAGTATGCAGATCGTGAGGATTTATTTGAGGGACTTACTATATGGAAGGATGAAAAATATCGCAGTATTCAGGGAACGTATCCTGTGATTTACCTGTCTTTTGCGGATGTGAAGCAGACAAATTATGCAGATGCAGTGAAAAAATAAAAAGGATTTTGTCGGATTTATACCAGCAATATGTATTTTTGTTACAGGAAAATTGCATGACAGAAATGCAAAAAAGGCAGTTTTCGGAAGTATCTCCGCAGATGGATGATGTGACAGCACAATGTGCACTGCAGGACCTAGCTCATTATCTGTATCGATTTTATGGGAAAAAAGTAATTCTTTTGCTGGATGAATATGATACGCCAATGCAGGAAGCTTATGTATACGGTTACTGGAAAGAATTTACATCTTTTATCCGAAGCATGTTTAATTCTGCATTTAAGACAAATCCGTACTTGGAACGTGCAGTTATGACGGGAATTACAAGAGTATCCAAGGAATCTGTTTTTTCTGATCTGAATAATCTGAATGTGGTTACTACAACATCGGAGGAGTATGAAACCTGCTTTGGTTTTACAGAGCAAGAAGTATTTGCATCGCTAGATATGTTTGGGGTGAATGAATATAAAAATCAGGTGAAGGAATGGTACGATGGATTTGTATTTGGAAAAAGGAGAGATATTTATAATCCATGGTCTATTACAAATTTTCTTGATAAAAAGAAATTTGATGCCTACTGGGCAGCGACGAGTTCCAACAGTCTGGTAAGCAGGTTGATTCAGACCGCATCGTCGGAGATAAAGGAACAGATGGAACTGCTGCTTCAAAATAAAGAAATTGTGGTTCACTTTGATGAACAGATTATTTTTGAACAGTTGGATCAAAATGAAAATGCCATCTGGAGTCTTTTACTGGCGAGTGGTTATCTGAAAGCGGTAGAGGTTGAATATCGGGGATTGTTGAGAGAAAAATGGTATCACCTTCAGATTACAAATCTGGAAACCATGGGAATGTTTATGATGATGTTTCGTGGGTGGTTTGATGTGTCAAATTCCGTATATAATCGGTTTGTAAATGCATTGTTGGGTGGAAATGTTCGGGAAATGAATGCTTATATGAATGAGGTTGCGTTGGCTACGTTCAGTAATTTTGACAGTGGAACACATCCGTCATCAAAATCACAACCGGAACGTTTTTATCATGGATTTATGTTAGGACTTCTGGTAGAATTGCGTGATAGATATCAGGTGAAATCCAACCGAGAAAGTGGTTATGGACGTTACGATGTGATGCTGATACCGCGGAATGTTGCAGAAAATGCGATGATTCTGGAATTTAAAGTATTTGATGTGGAAGAAGAATATTCGTTACAGGATACCGTAAAATCTGCATTGCGTCAGATAGAAGAAAAGCAGTACGATACAGAACTTCTGGAAGCAGGGATTTCCAAAAATCGGATTCATCATTATGGATTTGCGTTTGAAGGAAAAAAAGTTCTGATAGATGGACAATAATAAAAATAGATAGATAAAAAGCGAGGAAAACAGATATGAAACAGTGTATGGATGCAGATAATTTACACCGCAGACTGCCAGAGTGTTGCAGGGAGATACCGAAAAAGTCATTCCGGCAGAGCAGGTGCGGGTTGGAGATCGATTGAGAGTTTTACCGGGTGAGACAATTCCTGTGGATGGTGTGATTTTATCCGGACAGACTTCTATCAATCAGGCGGTTATGACGGGTGAGTCCCTTCCGGTAGATAAAACCGTTGGTGATGAAGTATCCAGTGGAACCATGAATCAGTTTGGTGCTTTTGAGATGAAGGCGACGAAAGTTGGAAAAGACAGTTCCATTCAGCGAATGATCCAACTGGTACAGTCCGCAGATGCAGGAAAAACCAAAATTGTGGGTATCGCAGACCGATGGGCAACCTGGATCGTGGTGATCGCACTTTCCGCAGCAACATTTACTGGTATCATTTCAGGAGAACTGATCCGTGCGGTAACGATTCTGGTTGTATTTTGTCCGTGTGCGCTGGTACTTGCGACACCGACGGCAATCATGGCAGCGATTGGAAATGCAACAAAGCACGGTTTTCTGGTCAGAGCATCCATTGGGAAAAGCAGTAGTAAGTTGTTACAAAGAGTCCTGTCAGAAAAATCTGCCGACAGCAGAAACGTTTGAAATGCTTCCGGGACGCGGTGTCAGCGCAGTGATCAACGGAAAAATGCTCTTGGCAGGAAATGAAGAACTGATGCAGGAATCCGGTGTGGAAGAAATTGCACTTATGACAATGTGCGCGGAGGCAAAGGAGTATTTACAGCAGGGATGTACCATAATTTATATTGCAGTAGATCAGAAAGCAGCAGGTTATATTGCTTTGTCGGATACCATTCGTGAAGAAAGTACGGCAATGATCGATCAGTTGACAGCTCTTGGGGTTCAACCGGTATTGCTGACAGGTGGTCATGAGAATGCGGCAAAAAGCATTGCAGATCAACTGCATATCTCAGAGGTTCATGTAGGTTGTTTGCCAGAGGATAAAATGAACTGGATTGCAGATTATCAGAAAAAAGAAGAAGCAGTCTGCATGATTGGTGATGGCGTCAATGATGCGCCTGCCCTGAAACGTGCAGATGTCGGAATTGCCATGGGTGGTGTTGGAAGTGACATTGCAGTGGATGCAGCGGATATTGCGCTGGTACATAATGCCGGATCGGTGCTGGTTATTATCAATTCTGCATTGCTGCTGAATTGGAAGCGAAAATAAATAAAAAACTTGTTGACATACAGCGACACTAATGTTATATTACAGATAGAACAAAGAAAACCGGGAAAACCGGTAGAGAATGATTCAGATAACGATGTTTCCCCGGGAGTTTCCCGGGGAATTATTATATCCAATGAGAGTTTCTATTTTATATGGAAAATTTTACAAGAAAGTTCACAGAATAATGAACGATAAAGAAAAATAGAAGCAGAAATCTACTGGATCATACATAGTAAATAACAGAAATGGATGGTGATTTGTATGGCAGCAAAACAGGATTATTATGAATTACTTGGCGTTGCAAAAAATGCAGATGCCACAGCAATAAAGAAAGCATATCGAAAACTTGCAAAAAAATATCATCCGGATACAAATGCCGGTGATCCGACTGCAGAACAGAAATTTAAGGAGGTAACGGAAGCGTATTCAATCTTAAGTGATCCGGAAAAGAGAAAACTGTATGATCAGTTCGGTCATGCGGCTTTTGACGGAAGCATGCCGGAAGGTGGCGCTTACGGATATGGCAATGCAGGCGGCGCACAGAATGGCGGTTATCAGGAATTCCATTTTAACGGACAGGATATGGGAGATATTTTCGGAGATATCTTTGGAGATATGTTCCATGGCGGTTCATCCGGAGGACACAGAAGCTACAGTTTCCACAGCGATGGAAATGGCGGCTTCCACCAGTACTACAGCAATGGTTCCGGTGCAGATGGCTTCGGACAGGGCAGTCACTTTGGCGGATTTGGTCAGGGAGGCGGCTTCCATGGTGGTCAGTTCCGTCAGAAAGGCAGCGACATCCATGCCGATGTAACCGTAAGTTTTGATGATGCGGCATTTGGTTGTGAGAAAATGATTCATCTGAAAGACGAAAATGGTCAGGTTCAGTCGTTGAAAGTAACAATTCCGGCAGGAATCGATACCGGTAAAACGGTACGTCTGAAAGGAAAAGGAAATCCGGGATTCAGCGGTGGAGAAGCCGGAGATCTCCTGTTGAAAGTAAAAGTAGGAGACAGAGCCGGATTTGAACGAAAAGGAATGGATGTGTATACAAACATTTCGATTCCGTTTACGACAGCTGTTTTGGGCGGCGAAGCTGTAGTGCCGACGCTGAATGGCAATGTGATCTGCAAGATCCGTCCGGGTACACAGTCCGGCAGCAAGATCCGTTTGAAAGGCAAAGGTATTGTGTCAATGAAAGACAGATCTGTGCATGGAGATGAGTATGCAGTAGTTCAGATTCAGGTACCGAAGAACCTGAATGAGACCGCAAAGGAAAAATTAAAAGAGTTTGCGAAAGCATGCTGATGCAATGAAAAACTGAATTTATGTAATTAAGGATGTGAACGCAGAATAAATATTCCCCATTTTGAGTGTACAAAGTGACTGCGTTCATGAGCAAGTAGTGAAAGCGGATTGCGAATGTCCGCTTTACGCATAAAAATGAGAGACAAGTGCTTTTTAATGAAAAGTGCCTGTCTCTTTTTTTTTAACTTTTGATAAAGATTTTTCAATGACGAAAAAATGGAATATTTTAGGTTGACACAACTACCATGAGTTTGATAGTATTTCATGGTGTTAGTTTAAGAGAACTGATGTTAACTAAGAGGAACAAAGATTAGGAAAAAAGGAGGAGCAAATGAAAAAGACTTGGAAGAAAATGGCATCGCTGTTCCTGTCAGTATTATTGATGCTGTCTATGGTGGTTACACCGGCGATGGCGGCAGAGGGGACAACGAGAAGTGGAAGCAAGGATGCACCGACAGAGGTGAAATCCTGCATAAAAAGTGGATTGTGGACTGAGATTCTCAATCTTGAATTTGAGGATATCACATGGATGAATGCAATCGACAGTGTAACTGTAAATGATACCGTATACAAAAATAAAACAATTAGTTCATTTGGCAGTGATACTGGAATCTGGGATATTGGAAGTGCGACGGGAGCATATGGCAGCTATACAGCATTCAGAATTGCAAATGCTGATAATGTATCATACCCATTAACAGTAAAATTTACAGCAAATGGATACAAAGATCTTACTGTAGAGATTACAAAAACGACAGTATCTTATAGTGATGTTTACACAGCAACAGTAGTAAAAGACTCTACTCCAGCTGAGAAAACTTATTCCGCAACAGCAGATTCAGCTGAAAACGGCAAAGTTACTTTAGACAAAACAAGTAGTCTGAAAGCTGGTGATACTGTTACAGTAACAACTACACCGAACAAACATTATGAGCTGGATACACTTACCGTAAAAGGTGAGAGAGGAACAACTGTTGATACAACAAAAAAATCCGATAACGAATATACTTTTACCATGCCGGCTGAAAATGTAACTGTAACAGCTATATTTAAGAAAGCAGCTCCAATCAAGATTAATCTTGATCAGGTAAGTATTTCTCTTGATAGTTTCAATAGAAACTGGAATGTATCTTTTGCAAATGCAGATGGATATGTAGAAGATATTACAGAAGTAAAAGTAAATGGTGAAACCTGGAAAAAAGCAAGCTATGCAAGTTTCATATATGGTGGTCAGTATTACCAAAATACATCTGATAATAAACTGCTGTTTGCTGAGACAAATTTCAGTTCCAGCGATGATGCAGCTGTTCTGAAAAGTGGAGATGTGATCACAATCACAGCAGATGGATACGAAGATCTGACTATGAAATTTGTCGTAGATCCAAGCGGAAAAGCATCTCTGGTTGAAGATGACGGACAGGGCGATCCGTATCAGCTTTATGTAAAAATCGCAGGCACATTTGACAGTGCAATCAAAGGTCAGACAAATTATGATACTGTATCAAGTGCAAGTACCGGTGGTTCTTCTTCCAACAAAAACAGTGACGTAACCGTTTACGGTGCATTGGTGAAGAAAGGCACAGAGCCGACAGACAGTGACTGGAAAGAGCTTGACAACATGTCAAACATTAATCTGGATGGTAAAAAATGCACAGTTAACATTGTACCGGATACAGACAAAGGTACAAGCGCAGACAGTGATAGCGGAATGCAGGGTGTTTATATGACAATCAGCAGTGCGCTGAGCCTTAGCGGAACACCAAAGGATCCGGGAAAATATCTGGTTTCTGTATCTATCACAGATATGCAGGGACGTACTGCAACAAGTAATACCTTACAGTTTAACGTATATTCCGGCGAAGAAAAACTTGCGGATCAGCTGGTAAAAGAAAACTTTAAACAGTATGCAAATGGCAAATATGCATGGGATATCATGGAGCCATGGGCAATTAGCAATTTTGGCAGCAATGTAGACGGAGAAGATGAGAGCGTTCGTGTTCCTGCTGATCTGGAAGCATGGTTTGGTTCTCAGGTAAGTGGTACTTACGGTTACCTTGGTTATGATCTTGCCTGGAAAGAAGTTGAAAAAGGAAATATTCCTCAGACACTTTACATTCCGGATGGCTGTGATCTGACAATCACAAATATGGAAATTCTCAGCAGCGTTCGTATCGTTGTTGAAAAAGGTGGAAAACTGACATTAGATGATTCTGTTGTTCAGGGTATCATTGAAGTAAAAGATGGCGGAACATTCTCCATGAACTATAGTGCTTATGACGAAGAATTTAAAGTAGGTGCTTCTATCTGTGGACAGCTTCGTTTAGAGGATGGTGCAACACTTGAAAACGCAGCAATTTATTCTCATGCGAACTATCTAGCAAATGGAAATCTTACAGATCGTACAACGTCTGAGCCAGTAGTAACTGTTACAGGAAACGTAACGATCAAAGGAAACGTATACATCGAAGGTGATGACGCAGGAAATGAGATCGGTCAGACTGCATTACGCGTATCAAACGGAACACTTCATCTGGAAGATGGTTCACAGCTGGTAGCTTACGGCGGAAGCGGAAAGACACTGCTTTACAGAGAGGGCGGTGTAGCAATCGATCTTGACAATGCAACGATTGATGGAAATGGAAAAGTAACAGCAATCGGTGGTGATGTACTTTGGGGAAATGGCGGAAACGCTGTAACCGGAAATGGTACCATTGCTACAAAATCTGCATTTTTACAGGGTGCAACAGCAAATGAGTCAAACAAAGCAGAAGCTGGAAAAGCAACAGACGGAACCATTAAAGTGACAGGACAATATCGTCATATGGAAGACGGTACTGTGATGGGTGCAACTGAGAATGATCCACTTGCAGAACTGTACTGGAAGACTGGTATTGACGCTCAGCCACCATTGGATAAATTTGAAACTCCTGAGGTAACAAAACTTATCAATGTTGTTGATATCGAGAGTCAGGTTTACAACGGAGAAGTTTTAAAACCGGTTGTTAAAGTTACTGATGCGGCTGATACAGAAAAAGTTTTGACAGAGGACGTTGATTATTTCGTTACTTATACACAGCCGGCACAGAGAAGTGCAGCAGATGAATATGTAAATGCTGGTGACTACACTGTAGCGGTAACAGGTATGGGTGAGTATTACGGAACAGCAACAAAAACATTCACAATTGAACCGAAACAGATGACATTTGATGTTGCAGCAGATTCTGATTCTGCAATTTATGACGGACAGAGCAAGACACCGACTCTGACAATCAAAGACGGTGATACCGTTCTGACAGAAGGCATTGACTATACTGTATCTTATACATATGGAAGCGATAGCAATGCTGCAGATTTTGCAGGTGCTGAGTTTGTAAATGCCGGTGAGTATACAATCCTTGTAACTGGTATTGGAAATTATGCAGGTTCTACAGGAAAATTTGTATTCACTGTAAAACAGAACAATTCCGATAACAATAATAACGGTTCTAATAACAATGGATCTGACAATGGCAATAACTCCAATGCAGGCAATAACAATGGATCTAATAACAATGGAAATACCAATACAGATCAGAACAAGAATCAGACTGTAAACAATAACAAAACGAATGGAAATGGCTCAGCAGCTTCCAACAAAACAAATCAGACGGTTAATAAAACAACAGCTGCTACTGCAAATAATACATCTGCAGCGAAAGCTCCGAAGACAGCAGATACCAGTGCAATGGTTCTGTGGTTTGTAATGCTTGCAATCGCAGGCGGTGCTCTGACAACTACAATGTATGCTGTAAAGAAACGCGGCTAGAAAAAGACAGTTGTACATCATAATATTTTCATAAATGACATTTTGCGTGAACTGTAACAGAAATATTTTCATGACTGGAAATTGCGTGATTGAAATTTGAAATTAACTCTGCGGCATGATACAATAGGGTATCATGTTGCGGAGTTATTTCTTTAATTTAACAAATTATAGCAAGAATTCTCCTTCCTCTACATGTGGGAGATGAATTGCAAAAATAAATATAAACGAAAAAAAAGAACATTTGTTCTATAGCGGAAAATGTGGTATAATACAATCAGTTGAAAAGCCAGAAGGGACTGATTGTA
>OGYG01002144.1_pt1 | contig 10294 bp, 10 predicted proteins | sample 1576481 | NCBI WGS metagenome assembly OGYG01 (sample SAMEA3541497, study PRJEB24748) | human gut metagenome | biome: human gut; feature: human-associated habitat; material: faeces | place: China | collected 2012 | reverse complement strand
CGTAATGTATACGTCTTTTTGACAGATTATCTGTCATAGGTGTGTTTTGAACTGCCTCCTATTTCTCGTGTCCAAGAAATAGGAGGCAGTTCAAAGCCGCGTGAAAACGCGGCTTTGTTTCTTTGTGCGATGTTGTTGTGAGCTGCAGCCGTTCGAATAGCGCGACGCCTTAGTTGCGGTGCTCGTGTCTGACTTAGTATCCCTGCTTAGAAGCTGGAATCTTAGCGTCAGTAATGGTATCCAAAAACGTTTGAGCATCGCGACAAGCCATAAGATCCTCAGGAAAATCAACCTCTTCAAGCAGCTTGATAACAGAATGTGCGTCAGCAATGCGGGTTGCAATGTGAGCGTCGGAACCAAAGGAAATCTTGCATCCCAGCTCAGCGCAGGTTTCTGCGATTACACGACAACGCTCAATAGCAACCTCGCGCTGGCCCTCGTCGTGCGTAGCCTCGTTCATCTCAATAAGCTTGCCGCGATCGCGACACTCTCTGACAAGTGCTGGAACATCAAAATCTAAACCGCTGCGACCAAGGTGACCAAGAATCAAAACATGTGGATTATCCAGCGCATTCACGTACATCTGGGTAATTTGCTTCTGTGAGGCGCCAGCCGCCCACTGCTTGCTATGAATGCTTGCAACCGCATAATCGCAGGTACCTAGGATGTGTTCGCCAAGAATATGAGGCTGGCGGAGTTTATCGCCATTAATACCCTGGTCAAACGTAATGTCGTAAGCAAACAGATTGCCCTCAAGGTCAACAATATCCACCTCGGCGCCGTGGAGCAGCCTGACGCCGTACCAGGTTTCTGGCCAAATGGCGGTGTTCATATAGAACTGGAAGTTCTTAATGGTCTGCTGGTCATACAGCATGGACGAGAAGTGGTCGGTGATTCCAAGCAGCTCATAGCCACGCTCAGATGCTGCGCGAACGTTCTCCTCAACGGTTGAATAGGCGTGCCTCGAGTACAGACTGTGAGTATGAACGTCGCAAGTAATGCGCATGACGTGCTCCTTTGAATTCCAATCGACAACTCTAGTTAATCATGGCCGCCATCATGAGGCAACCCTGGCGAGAAGACCGGTCTTCTCGCCATCCGTGCGATCTACAGCTCAATGCTCAGTTCAACGGGGCAGTGGTCGCTGCCGTAGACCTCGCTCAAGATGGATGCGCTTTTGACCTGCTCAGCAATGCGATCGGAGACCAGGAAGTAGTCGATGCGCCAGCCGGCGTTGTTCTTGCGAGCGTTGAAGCGGTAGCTCCACCAGCTGTAAGCGCCAGTCATGTCCGGATGACGATACCTAAAGGTATCGGTAAAGCCTGCGTCCAACAGCTTGGTAAAGCTCTCGCGCTCCTCGTCCGAGAAGCCTGCATTTTGCCTGTTGGACGATGGGTTCTTCAGGTCAATCTCGTTGTGTGCAACGTTAAAATCGCCGCAGGTAATTACTGGTTTTTGCTCAGACAGCTCAGCCAAGAACTCGCGATAGTGCTGATCCCACTCAAGACGCTCATCCAAGCGCGCAAGCTGGTCTTTTGAGTTTGGCGTGTATACGCACACAAACCAGAACTTCTCAAACTCCAGCGCACACACGCGACCCTCGTCGTCAGCAACGGGGCATCCAATCTGACGAATTACCTGCAGAGGGGTTTCTCGCGAGAAAACCGCTGTGCCCGAATAGCCTTTTCTGTCTGCGTAGCTCCAGGTTTGAACGTAGCCGGGAAGATCCAGCTCAACCTGGCCTTCTTGCAGCTTAGTCTCTTGAAGCGCAAATACATCAGCGTTTATGGTTTCAAAAATTTCTGTAAACGAAGGCTCTTTTTTGAGTACGGCGCGCAGGCCGTTGACGTTCCAGGAAATCAGCTTGTACTCTTGAGTTTGGCTCATAACTCCTCTTTCATACTGTGACCTGGTGGTTTAGGTCACAGCGCTTTTGTATCACAGTAGCCGTGAGCGATGCGCGTTCCACGCTCCAGTTACGGCGCCGAGCGGTGCGTTTGCGGCAATAAACTTTCAATAAAACAATGGTATACGAGCAACGGCCACCAATACCGCTACAATAGAAACATTCATAGCTGGCAAGGAGGATTCATGCTTCGTCAAAGCTACAACACCTGGCAATGTGGAACTCACACTATCTCGTTGGCGCGTCCTAGGATTATGGGCGTTCTCAACGTCACTCCAGACTCGTTCTCTGATGGCGGAAAGAACTTTGATCCAGAGGCTGCAATTGCACGCGGTCTACAGATGCTGGATGAGGGCGCCGACATCATTGACGTTGGGGGAGAGTCTACTCGCCCAGGTCACACGCCTGTTCTGCCTACAGAAGAGGCTGAGCGCGTAGTACCTGTGGTGCGCGCGTTGGTAGCTGCTGGAGCAATTGTCTCCATCGACACGCGCCACGCCGAGGTAGCAAAGATGTGCGTTCGCCTTGGAGCATCAATCATCAATGACGTTTCCGGCTTCACCGATCCAGAAATGGTTGCTGTAGCTGCGGAGTCTGACTGCGGCTGCATTGTGATGCACTGGAATAAGGACGGCCTCGGAGCTCGTGTTGAGCGCAAACAGGTGCAGCTGGATGACATGCGTCCTTCTCGCCCTACTGGTAGCGCAGCTGCTCGGGCTGCAGCTACAGGAGCCGAGACACGCACGCTGAGCTCGCAGCGTCGTTTTACCCTGCCTGAAGAGGCGCCTATTATGCGTCAGATTATGGGCTTTTTGGGCGACCAGGCTCGCGGTCTTATGCGTGCTGGCGTTTCCAAGGACCGCATCTGCATTGACCCAGGTCCAGGCTTTGACAAGTTTGCCGACGAGGACGTTGTTATTCAGCGTGCTACTCGCTCGATGGTTTCTATGGGATATCCGCTGCTCTGCGCCGTGTCCAGAAAGCGCTTTGTCGGCGCTGTTTCTGGCGTAACCGAGGCTACCCAGCGCGACGCAGCTACGCATGCAATTTGCATTGCCGCACTCACCAACGGTGCCCGTATCCTGCGCGTTCACGATGTTGCGGGAACCGCTCAGGCTATCAACGCTTACTGGGCTATGACCGAGCGCGATCCTCGTCAGGGATTTGTGGCGCTTGGCTCCAACGTAGGCGACCGCGTGGGCTATCTGGCCCGCGCAACGCAGCTCATCGATGAGATTCCTCTGACCTGCGTTGTTTCTCTCAGCCACGCCTACGAGACCGAGCCTGCATACGGCATTGCTACGCCCGTGGTAAATGCCGTCGCCGAGATTAGAACCGAGCTTCATCCGCTGGTACTGATGGACAAGCTGCTTGAGGTTGAGAACGCTCTCAATCGCACGCGCAAGAAGGGCGAGGAGGGCCATGGACCTCGCACTATCGACTGTGACCTTCTGTGGGTTGAGGGCGAACAACACGCAGGTAAACACCTCACTTTGCCTCATCCACGCATGGGTGAGCGCGATTACGTGCTTGTTCCTATGGAGGACCTGATGCACGATCCGGTGCGCTTCTTCTCGCACGGCGGCGTGGAGATTGCCCCTCCTGACCAGCGCGTTGGTCACGTAACCGAGGATCTGGGAGCCATTACGTGGGAGTAGTACAGGAAGCTTTAGAGCTAGCACGTGGTGGCGCACAAACAGGCGAGTTTGTGTATCGCATCTCTGACGTGCAGGAATGTGCCGACCAGAGCCAAGACGAGTGCTCTGAACTGATCCTCGATCCAGCGCCGGCATCAGCGCACCCATCATCTGGCGAGAAACCCTTTGAGGTTGCAACTGTTGTGCGTCTTGGTGTCTCAATGCCGTATGTACCAGCGGTTCCATACGTTGTAGCGCTGGGGCTCTGCCAGTTCTTGCGTGTAAAAGATGAGAGCTTTGGTATCCGTTGGCCTTACGATATCTGCTATAAAGACCAGGTAATTGCCTCAATTAAGGCTACTGCTGGCTATCAAGAGGGCATGTTTGCCGTGGTAGGCATCGCAGCAGACTCCAAGGCGTTCTGTTCAGCGCTTGACGTTGCAGACAATACAGAGTTTCTCGCCAAAAAGGTATCTGAACTGGTGGTCCAGAGTGTAAGTGCGTGGGAGCAGCAGGTTAAACGCGCAAGGAGCTTTGCGGGACCCATCGCGCTGATTCTGAGCGATTACTTTGATATGGTTCCTCTGCTTGGACAGCAGGTCAATAAGGTATACCCCAGCGGCAACGTTGCGCTGACCGCTCGATTTGGCGGCATTGACGTGTGGGGTCATGCCATCCTTGTTGACCAGGACGGTAAAGAAATCCTTGTAAGTGAGGACGAAGCTTCTGTAGCTCCAGCGGTTTAACCGCCGGTTTAGCTGCTGGTTTAGCTGCGGCAACGCGTCTGTGTCGTCAGCTACTCAGCGGCCTGAGTAGACTGCTTCCAGATCAGATAAATGCCACGCATAGTGAGCTGCGGATCAACCACGTCAAAGACATCTGTTGCTTCGCTAACGGTGTTAGCCAGGCCACCCGTTGCAATAACGGTTGCACCTTCAATACCAGGCTCTTTAAGAGTCCTGGCAACCAGACCCTCTGCCTGAGCTGCAGCACCAACCACAATACCTGCCTGAACAGCGCTTTCGGTGGTGTTGCCCAAGACAGTCTCGGGAGCTTTGATAGGAATGCTAGAAAGCTTAGCTGCACGCGCAAACAGAGCGTTTGCAGAAATCATAATGCCTGGTGAAATAGCGCCTCCGCGGAATACGCCGTCCTTATCAACAACGTCCAAATTGGTTGCGGTGCCAAAATCAACCACAATAACCGGATAGCCATAGCGCTCAGTTGCGGCAACGGAATTTGCTACGCGGTCGGCACCAACAAGCTCGGGGTGGGGGATATTGAAGCGAATCTTATCGGTAGAGAGCGCGTTAATGCGGGTCAGAGGCTTGTTGAGCAGTAACTCAAAGCAGCGCTGCCAAGCACGTGTGATAACAGGAACCACGCACGAAAGTCCACCCGCCTCAACGTCGTCGAGACTCAGTCCATCTTTCTGGAAGAATGTGAAGAGGCGGCCGTGCAGAATATCGGAGGTGTCGCTTTGATCGGTAGGCATTCTCCAGCCGCGCACCATAGTGCCTTCGCTGTCAAATAAACCAATGGCAGTTTGCGTGTTACCAACATCAATCGATAAAAACATTATGCCTCCGAGGGCTGTAGAGCAGCTTTTTTATGACGTATTGGATTTTAGCCCATTGGGCGCGTTTCTAAAGTTGTCGCACACAAGAATTGTCTGAACAAAATGTGAATTTCTCGCCAACTGCTTCTAGCAACAGAGGTGTTGTTCTGCTATACTTTTTCAGCTTATTGTCTTGATTGAGCACGTGCTCATAAAGACACCCCTGCTCTGGTCGGAAACCAGAGCCGATGTAAGGAGTCCTGCATGAAGCAAGGTATTCATCCAGAGTACGTAGAGTGCACCGTTCGCTGCACCTGCGGAAACACCTGGACCACACACGCAACTGTTCCAGAGATGCGTCTTGACCTCTGCGACAAGTGCCACCCATTCTATACGGGTCAGCAGAAGCTTGTCGATACTGGTGGACGTGTCCAGCGCTTCGCCGACAAGTTCGGTGGCGCAGCAAACGCTGCTCTCGAGGCTGCTAAGGCTGCCAAGGAGGCAAAGGCTGCTAAGGCTGCTGAGCAGGAGGCTGCTCGTAAGGCTGCTGCTGAGGCTAAGGCTGCTGAGAAGGCAAAGCGTGCTGCTGAGTTCGCAAAGAACGCTCCAGCTGCAGAGCCAGAGGCTGAGGCTGAGGCCGAGGCACCTGCAACCGAAGAGGCTGCAGAGTAGCAGGTATTTGCTCGCGCAAAGATCGCAGAGTACAGAATCGGGGTAGCTTCGGCTGCCCCGTTTTTTTGGCGAGAAACCCTCTCAACTCAGAGGGTATACTTGAAAGTGAAAAATCTGCCGTCGGAGGACGAATGGAATCACTGTATACAAAGTATCGCCCGCAAACATTTGAGCAGGTAGTTGGCCAGAAACATGTGGTCGGCACCCTTGAGCGAGCGGTCTTGGAGCAAAAGCTCAGCCACGCATACCTGTTCTGCGGACCTCGCGGCACAGGCAAGACCACTATGGCTCGCTTGCTGGCAAAGGCCATTCTCTGTCACGAGGCGCCTGGTCACCTGCCCGACGGCACTTGTGAGGACTGTCAGTTGATTGCTGCTGGTCAGCATCCAGACGTCTTTGAGATTGACGCTGCCTCTAACACCGGTGTTGATAACGTGCGAGAAGAGATTATTTCTCGCGCCAGCTACGCTCCTGTGCGCGGCAAGGGCAAGGTCTACATCATCGACGAGGTGCACATGCTTACCTCGGCGGCATTTAATGCCCTGCTCAAGACGTTGGAGGAGCCTCCTTCGCACGTGACGTTTATCATGTGTACCACTGATCCTCAGAAAATTCTTGCAACTATTCTGTCTCGCGTGCAGCGCTTTGACTTCCGCTCCATTGCTGCTGACGAGATGGCAGAACACCTGGTCAACGTCTGCAAAAATGAGGGCTTCACCTATGAAGATGCAGCTATTGACCTTATTGTTCGTCATGCGCGCGGCGGTATGCGCGACGCTCTTTCTTCTCTTGAGCAGCTCTCCGTTTATGGCGGCGGCGTCATTTCTGAGCAGACGGTTCGCGACGTGTTGGGCCAGTCGTCCGGCTCTCTTATTAACAATGCTGCGATGGCTCTGGCTCAGCGAGACATTTCTTCGCTCTTTACCACGGTAAATACGCTGTTTGAAGGCGGCAAAGATCTGCTGCAGTTCACGCGCGAGCTTGCCGTTCACGTAAGAGATCTCTACATTGCCGCAGCTGTAGGCGTTGATTCTCCAGCGCTGGCAAATTCTACCGCTTCGACCGAGCAGCTTACCAAAGAGGCTCAGGCATTTGGTTCGGTTGATAGGCTCTCCAGGGTTCTGACTGTTCTGGGTGACGCCGCAAATCAGATGCGCACTGCCGTGAACCAGCGACTTGTTCTAGAGGTTGCGTTCACCAAGCTAGCGCGCCCTAACACAGAGCTTTCATTGGAAGCGCTGGCAGATAGGGTGGCAGTTCTTGAGCAGCATCTTGCAAACGGTGTTGTTGCTGTACCAGCTGTCGAGAAACCCGCAGCTTCCGCGCCTGCTCCAGTACCGCAGCCAACTCCGGTTGCTGCGCCGGCTCCCGTCCCTGCACCCGCACCACAGCCAGCGCCAGCTCCGCAGCCTGCACCAGCACCCGCAGCCGCGCCAGCACCCGCAGCCGCGCCTGCGCCACAACCTGCGCCTGTGCCAGCTCCAAAGGAAGTTGACCAGGCAGACGCACTTCTCGTCAGACAGTGGAAAGAAGTCGGCAAGGTTTGTGCGTCTAAGAACGCCGCTCATGCAGCACTGCTGGTCAGCTCAACGCTTGAGTCCGACGACGGCTCTGAGCTGGTAGTTACGCTTCCCAAGGGCTCCTCGTTTGCAATGAGGATGCTCAGCGCGCCAGCAGTTTCCGAGTTTGTAAAAGAGTGCGTTGCCCAGGTCATGGGTCCACGTCGCATCAAATATGTTGAGTCGAGCCTCGCTGCAACGGCAATCTCGCGAGAAAAACGTGCAGCTCAGGCGCCGGCTCCAGCTCCTGTACCAGTGGCGCCTGCAGCTCCAGTGGCTCCTGCTGCGCCCGTCGCACCAGCTCCTGAGCCAGTTGCGCAGCCCACTCCTGCCTCTGTTCCCGCTCAGGTACCTGCGCCTGCTCCAGCACCTGCAGCTCCCGTTGCACCAGCGCCAGAGGCGTCATATCCGATGCCTTGGGATGAGCCTGCGTCTGGCAGTGCGCCTACTGAGGCTCTCGACTACGATCAGGTACCTTACAGCGATGACGATGTGGCTGCAGTTTTGGACAACTCTGTTGAAGACGCTGTTCCAGCTTCAGTTGCACCCGCACCAGCGCCTGCACCCGCAGCGTCTGAACCCGAACCAGTCCCGGCTCCAAAGCCTGCTCCAGTACCAGCTTCACCAGAGGATATTGCTGCTCGTTCAGCGCTTCCACCAGAGCTCAACAGCGTGGCAGACATGCTTGAAAAGGTATTTGGACCAGCGGTTTCTTTGTCGGTAGAGAAGAAGCTGGATGCTGAGGCTCCCGCAGATCCTGCAAGCAACTAGTACTTCTCGCGATATGACGCTTTGGTGCATGGTCTTTCATGCGCCAGCGCAAAAAGCGCAACTTGTCTAAAATAGATACGACGATAGGAGAACATATGGCACGTGGTGGATTTAACATGGGCGGCATGAACCGCAATCAGATGATGGCTCAGGCTCGCAAAATGCAGGAGCAACTGCTGGAGGCTCAGCAGAAGGCTTCTCTTATGCAGGCAACCGCAAGTGCTGGTGGCGGCGCTGTTAAGGTAACCGCATCCGGCGACCTGCGCCTGACTAACATTACCATTGATCCTGAGGCAATTGATCCTGAGGATATCGAGATGCTGCAGGACATGATTCTGGCTGCTGTAAATGATGCTCTTGAGTCTGCAGAGTCTCAGGCATCTGCCCAGATGAGCGCAGTAACCGGCGGACTGAATATCCCAGGACTGTTCTAATCCATGGCGTTTGATACCACAAATGATGGTCGCGCGCTGCAGCGTTTGCTTGACGAGTTGGGCCGTCTACCAGGCATTGGTCCAAAGTCTGCTCAGCGCATAGCCTACCATCTTCTAGAGGTTGATTCCGAGGAGGCTCGCCGTTTGGCGCAGGCTATCTTGGAGCTTAAGCAGCAGGTGCATTTTTGCCCTATCTGCTTCAACTATGCGACGCGTGACGAATGCGACATCTGCCTGGACTCTTCCAGAGATCGCAGCAAAATCTGCGTGGTCTCTGAGCCCAAAGATGTCTCGGCAATCGAGCGTACCGGTGCGTTTCACGGCCTCTACCACGTTCTGGGCGGCGTAATCTCGCCTATGGACAAGATTGGTCCTGAGCAGCTCCACGTGCGCGAGCTGCTGTCTCGCCTGGCCGATGGCACCGTTACCGAGGTAGTTCTGGCAACTAATCCGGACGTTGAGGGAGAAACAACTGCAACGTACCTCTCCAGAACTATTAATCCGCTTGGAATGACGGTAACCCGACTGGCAAGCGGACTTCCCGTAGGCGGAGACCTTGAATATGCAGATGAGGTAACATTGGGGCGTGCAATTGAAGCACGTCGGGAGGTTTAAGCATGGCAAACCACATGAGAACAAGTTCATCTGGCGAGAAGACCCCTGAGGCTTCATCGGTTGACTTGAAGAATATTTCAACGCTTCGTGCAGGTCAGGGCGCACAAATTCCTCAGAGCCCACGACAGGCCGATAACACGCCAGAACCTCCAAATAGAAAATCGGTCATCATCTTGGTGGTAGCAGCTATTGTCGCGCTCACTGCTCTGTTCTTTATTGTTCGTTGTGTCACAAGTACTAAGGATGAATCTGCAAGTCAGCAGCCAAAGCAGACCCAGTCCGCCTACGCTGACGAGAAACAGCAGGATGAGCAGGCAGTTGACGGCTCAGTTACCTTCCACGGCATGAAGTACTCTCTGGAGAAGCAAAGCGATGGTAAAACCGCTGTTGTTCGTACGAGTGACTCGGGAACTAAGAGTGTCCTGTTTGAGGTTGAGGGAACTCCTACCAGCCTGATTCTTTTTAACGACACTATTTTGGTGCCAGAGAATCGCGAGTCTGGCTGGGATGTTGTGGCATGTGCCCTGGTAGACGGCTCACTTCCAACACTTATTGCCGATAAGGACGGCAAGGCTGTTGGTGGAAACGGAACTATCACCGCAGCTACGCTTGATGGAACTACGCTTAAGGTAACCGATTCCACAGGAAACACCACCAGCGTTGCTCTTCAGTAAAAGCAACGCAAAGAAATTGTGGATTTCCAGTGGGCGTTCATGTTTTTGAGCTGCGGATATTCTCGCCAAGTGGTTATTTTCAAGAAAATTTTCAAATTCGTTGGAAATAACGCTAGACAAGAATAAAAGTTCCCTGTATTATTTCAATTCGCAACAAGGCGTCCGGGGTATTAGCTCAGCTGGTTAGAGCGCCGGCCTGTCACGTCGGAGGTCGCGGGTTCGAGCCCCGCATATCCCGCCATTGCATGTTCAAGCCCTCTTCGGAGGGCTTTTTCATTACCAAAAAAGTCCAGCATAAAAGATTTAAATTACATCTTTAATTTATTGAAACCAAGTCAGAAAATAGAGCATTGTGTGATATCTTTACATCAGAATGTGTCTAAGTGCTTCTGCTACAGAAACATTTAAAAGCAGAGGTAAAGTGAGGTGGATTGTGCGGAATCAGAATACTTTGGATGCGCTGTCGCA
>OGYG01002142.1_pt1 | contig 10312 bp, 11 predicted proteins | sample 1576481 | NCBI WGS metagenome assembly OGYG01 (sample SAMEA3541497, study PRJEB24748) | human gut metagenome | biome: human gut; feature: human-associated habitat; material: faeces | place: China | collected 2012 | reverse complement strand
CGGACGATCAATCTCAGTCAGTCCAACTTTACCTGCTTTTGTATAAACTGCCAATTTCATCGTTTCTTCTCCTTTGATATCTTTATAGTAATTAGAGTATTCCTTTATAAAATTTAGACTAGTGTCCTTTCTAACATCATCTTCTTCATTATATGATAAATCATAATAACTTATAAAACCATACTCAGTAGTTATGTCGTCTAGATTGGTGTAAGAAAACGAAAAGGGGACCCATTTATATTCCGTCTTATCTTCAGAAAGTGCCTGCATAATCTTCTCACTTTCTAAATCTAAAGCAACTTCTTTCTTATCTTTATCGTTTTCCTTATTTACCAAAGAAAGAACCATATAATCTCTACCATTATCCGAATATCCTCTTCTTGCCTGAAAGTCCAGTTTGTATCTCTGATCATAGGTTTGTAAAAGTTTGACCACATCAATCTTTTTCGGTGGATTCTTCAAATGATTAAGATCATTGACATCAAATGATAATTCAACCGGCTGATTAGATCCTCTACCAATAAATTTAGCTGTAGTTGCAACATAATAATTGGATAAAACATAAGATCCGTTAGCTCCACTTGTCTCATAAAAAACATAGCGATTCTGCGATCCAAAAGTTTCTATTCTTTCCACCTTTGTTTTAACAATCTGTACTTCATGGTCTTCCTTCCACTGAACATATTTAGGCCAGGCGTAGGAATAAGCTGAGTGGGCAAAGAGAGCTATCAAAATTAAACTCACAATCGCCTTAGTTCGAACGCTGAGGGCCTTTAGATATTTCATTCGATTAACATTCTCCTATTTATTTCAAGATTTTAATCAATTCTCTAGTTTTTTCAAAACTATTTCTATTAAACTAGGGGTTGGTATTACTCCGGCAATTCTATCTTCAAACTCATATCTGTTGGTTGCAATACTTTCTGAACCGCTGCGAGGAAGGCTAAGCCGTTATCCGATGGAGAATATTGGAAGGTGATATGGATGACTTTTTTATCAAACTTATCACCATATCGCTCCACATACTGCTTGCTTTCGAGGAAGTGAATATAATTGTTGATTTTTTCCTGCAGAATTTCCAGATGGACTGCTTCTATCTCTTCCTCCCAGCCAATTGAATCCACCAGAAGAAGCTCTAAATGATTATCAACTATACCAATAGCGTCAAGTTCAGTTGGCTTTAGTTTTGAAGAAATGGCTTCTTGTAGCAACTCAATAAATTCTCGTTCACAAAACAACCGTTTAATAGATGGTGGATTTACTAAAACGCGAACAGGTGATGACCTAAAATAATTTTGTCTAGCCCCTTCGTTGCTTTCCTTAGTCACCCATTCTCCGGTTTCTAAGAACAGTTCAACTTCATAAGCGTCTTGTTCGGATCTCAAAGCCTTATCTACCAATTCTTTACTAACTGGATAACTAACTTCTCTATCTTGCAAACCTCCTGTCATCCAGGACATTGTATAATTGCCGTTTTCTTCTGTTATAATAAACCCATTTCCTTTAATTTGATTCATACTACCACTACCCCGTTCTTTCTCTACTTTGTTAACGAGACTTGTATAAAAGCATACTTTCTTTATTTTAAAATAATTTGTTTCTCATTACATTCTGACATCTGAAAAAGTTAACTGAACGGATATTTTTCTTAAAATCTTCCCTTTTTCAAGACATCTTGTAGAGTTTCAGGAGAAATCGGGTCAACCAGAACGTATTTGGCATCCAACATATAGATGCCCTCGGTCAACGACTCTAAGAATTGTCGATAAGGAACCTCGGCTAGTTTTTCACCATCGGCTGTCATAATGAATAATCGTGCTACTGCAACCTTACTTCCTCGATACTGTTGCAAATATTGAGGTTCCAACTCAGGGTATGCTGGTAGGACTGTCCGCGCTTCACTATTTAGATAATTGATAGGGATAATGATATCCTCACCATTTTGCTCTACTTTAAAAACTTGCTGCTCAGAGTAATAAGCATTCAACTGTTGGGTGAAGCGCAAGCGCTGGTCATAACTATTTAAGAGTTGATCATCCGGTACATGGATAATCTGCCCTAGATAGAGTTCATTGATGTAAATAAGACGTTTCACTCCCATAATTTCCACGATAGGATGATCTTTTACTTCCTTAGTCAATTCTGAAAGAGCTGATAAGAAAATGTCAGTGAAATGAAAATCAAGAATAGAATCTTTATCATACTCCATGCCATCATGTTCACACACACTTACATCTAAGAGAACAAGTAAGGTTTTCAAGAACATCAAGGCCCCAGTCCAGTCAGAAGCTGTCGCCAAATCTGGAACAGATACCTGATAGGCTTGACCATCAAAAGATAGACGGAACCCTAAACTAGACTTCTCTTTGACTCCAAACTGAACAGAATGGAAATCCGAAATAAGAGAGTCTGCAGATGGCTTTAATCCTGCATCCTTAGCGGAAACGCTGTAACATTTAAAAAGTTCTGCTTGAAGTACCTCACCAATCCTTAGTGATTGGCTGCTTTTTATTGTAAAACTAATTGATTTCATATTTTTCTCCTTCGGTCTACTGGCAAATCCTTTCTGCGACGTAGAATGGTTACTTCGCTAATAGGGATTTTTCCTGAAGCATACATGGTCTGACCATATTTATCATCCATTAATACCGCATCATCAGCTAAATTGTTTTCAATTAGAAATTCTTTATTAAAAACTAAGAGTCGCACATAAGAATCGGGTGCTGTATAATCATCATCCCCTTGCTTGTGACCTGCGATTTCAAATTCATGATCTTTATACAAGACACTATCACAAACCACATACCTTTGCGTAACTTCACTATAAGGCACAAGCTTCCCGTATACCCCTTCTCCAGCATCACATACATAAGAACTATAGGGAATATAACCTTCTTCCAGCATCGTTGGATCCTCCGAAAGCAGGATGTAATCATTTATATAATTCACAAAATTAGAGTATACTTTGTTTTGATAGACTAGAAATTCTTTACGCATGCTCCCCTCCACAAACTGTCATATTAACAACCTCTATCTTCTATTCATCTTGTTTTCTTATTTCGATTGAAATTTCAAATTCGATCATCCGATCATGATCACTCAAAATAACACCATTGAAAAATAGAACCAGATAAAGCACAATCGGTACAATTAAGAATAGCCTCAATTGGACATAATAAGCAAATAGAAACATTGGAAGAATGAAGACAAAGAATAACAATCCGTAACCCAAGCCTTTTTGAAAAATTCGTTTCTTCATTACCAAAAATCCACTCCTTCTTTCGTTAGTTTTAATGGATTCAGTGTTTTAACTCTGCCAATATACTTTAAATCCGCCTTTTTTCCTTTAAGAAATGCTTTTAATTTCATTTTTCTAAACACAGCAACAAACATAAATGAGAAGGTCACCGCAAGAGCCAAAGATAGTAAATGTACCGTACCTTGAAAATAGTTTGTTGCTTTAATGGTGGGTCCTAGCCATAATTGATACGGAGCAAGTAAACGAATGAGTACAGCTATCACAATAGTTGCTCCAAGGTATGATAGACCCTTCCTACTTCTCACGTTTTGGTTATGTGTATGTTCGCTAAATGAATAATTTGTTTGATAAATAGCAAAGGACTTCTTAGTAGACAGACTCCAGTTTCTTTGCACTAAGTACTCTTGATGTTTGTCTGTCACAATCAGATACCATCCTTTTTGAAGCGTTTGGTCATTTAAGGAGATATTGTAGACACAACCATTGATTTTTTGTTTACGAACCATGAAAACAACCTTTCGATGCTATTAAACTTAGATCTAATATTTTTAATTTCCATTAATCCTTATTTTCAATCATTGAATATCCTATAACAATGCCCATTCGATCTGTCATAAACGTTTCACAATTTTTTTGCGCTTATGCACCTTATTTTCTAAACAGATAGAAAGAACAAATAGGAAAATAGAATAGATAAACAATCCTAAGAATGCTGAGTAGAAAAGGTAAATCACTAAGGATACTACTATAGTAAGATAAGCAGCAAAGATAAACCAGGAAACCAATTTTGCATTTTTCTTGGCTGCTTGGGAGAATTCTAAGTACTCACTATCCGTAAATAAGGCAGGAAAAACGTCCAAGTCTTTGTTATAATAGCCAACTACCAAATGACTTACGAGCAAGGAAAGACAGGAACATAAAATGAAGCAAGAGTATTTGATAGTAGGTATACTAAAAATAGTTAAATCATTCAGCAATCTTACCAAAGGGAGAGATAGTAATGTCAGGCCCACTGTATAGATTTGCTGATTTTTTGAAGGCCTTTTTGAAATGGAGAAATAAAGTTTTTTACCCTCTAAGTCATAATAAACCCATTTGTTTTTATATAATACCAAACTAACTAGATGTCTATTTTGCTTACTTCTTTTGCTCATATTCTTTGTCATTTGATTGATAAAAGATCCTTACTACTTCATGTGATCCGTATTGATATATTTTTCAAAACGAAACCTTTTTGTAAAAAATCCATTCATATAAAGTAGATAAAAAGAAAAAATCACATAGTCCATCACTAGTAACAAGAAGATACTAGGAGTTGAAAGATATAAATGCATTGAAATGAAAAACATACCAACAAATAAGATGATAAGTAAAACGATGGTTTTGTTATATTTTTTTACTTGCTTTCGAAATTCCTCATACTCATCTTTTGTCAATTCAACCTTTTCAAATTCTGTATTCTTATATATTCGTTTATTAAACACAATCGCAGCAATGATTGAAAGAACAAAGGAAACAAGCAAGAGAACAATACTTAGGACCACGTTAGATTCAACACTTTTAAATAGACCCAATCCTAGAACATGGTAACCAATGATAGATGACAAAAATATTTTGGATGTAGATGCCTTATGAGCAACTGACTTTTTCAAGTCGCCAGTAGATAAATCGATATAAAAGGTATCTTCTTTATAATCTCCTAAACAAAGAAGCGATTTATAGGTATACTTCATTCCTTCTCCTTCTTATCTACAGCCTTTGCATATTGCTCAGTCAGAGCCCCACAAACAAACAGTAAATCTATTACCTACTATCATACCGAAATACAGTTTGAAGTTCAAGTTAGTCACTAGCTAGGGAAATTGGATACGCAAAAAGAGACCACAGGGTCTCTAATTACCAATTTTAAAATTACCGAAGAAAATGACATACATTATTTTGAAATCTACTTCAACTAGATATTAAATGATTAAGTCTACGTTTTTAAACTTATGGGTTACCTTCTGGTATAAGTGGAGATAAATGATCAAGAATTTCTTTTGGACTTCTATCACCGTTAAAAGTTGGATAATAGGCACTATCCTTTTCTTTTAAAATTTTGTAAGCCTTTGGATATTCCTTCCGAATAGGTAGATCTTTATTTTTGTCAAATAATTCTTTTTTGATGTTTACAGTATTATAGTTCAAATCAAGACCATATTGTAACAATTTATCTCCTGGTGAAGAATCACCTTGATTATTTTCATTAATTGAATAATATAATCCTTCTATTTTTTTGCTGTCCTTCTGATAGTCAATGAATTTTCCCGTTTCCAAATCTAAATAAAATGGTTTAATCTCTGTCTTAGAAACCGGAGTACCATTCACCTTTTTTTCTGTACTCTTTTTAATATTGACCGACAACACTTCTTTTCCGTTAGGTAGTGTATTTAAAGACGGACCAACTGTACTTAATCCCCAACCTTCACCTTTTTCTCGAAGCCATTTTAATACATCAACCTCTTTCTTTTTTAAAGTTTGATCTTTTGTATCATAGATTAATAAACGATAGGTACTTCCACCTTTTTTGCGCGACATCGTTTTAAAATTCTCTCTAATGATAAAACGTTTACCTGCCATGATAACATCATTGTTATGATATTCGACCTTACTTTGTGGATCGTTCTTAAGGTGCTTACGAATTTGTTTATCTTCTTCCGGATCTTTACTAACCCACTTTGCTACGACGCCCTTATCTCCTAGAAATTCATAATCACCAATTTCGAAGTCACCACTATAAGTATAGACATTATTGTAATAATCTTCTTTTTCTTGTTTATCTTGGTAGTATTTCCAGACAAAAAATCCCAAAATTGCAACAAAAATCGTAGACAAAATTGCAATCTTTTTAAAACTCTTCATTCCTTCTCCTTCTTATCTACAGCCTTTGCATATTACTCAGTCAGGTCCTCACAAATGAACTGTCATTCTATTACCTACTATCATACCGAAATACAGTTTGAAGTTCAAGTTCGTCACTAGCTAGGGAAATTGGATAAGCAAAAAGAGACCACAGGGTCTCTATCTGAATGAATAAGAAAAAAATCCACTCACTCGTAGGTGAAATGGATTATTTCTTTATTAACGGTTCAACAAGAAATTGAACAATTTTTCGACAATTTTTACGACCAACCAGCATAAGAATCCGATATAGCTGAAATAGAAAATGAGTGACAAAATCGTAATAATCATGGTTTCCTCCTTCGTCGATTGCAAGTACTTGTCTTATTATACCTTTTTATGCAATCGAACTCAATAGAATTTTGAAAATTGTCTGATTATTCTTTTTCTTCTTTAGCTTCTTTGGCGTCTTGATCGGCTTCTTCACTGCCTTTATTGACAGCTGTCTTAAATTCAGCAAACATTTTGCCGATGGACTGGCCCAACTCTGGCAAGCGTTTTGGTCCAAAAATCAAGAGGGCGCCCAGGATGATGATGATCAATCCTGGTGCTCCAATATCACGTAAAATTCCCATTAGTTTCTCCTTTTTCTTGAATAGATGACTTTACTGATGGCGACACTGACTTCAAATAAGAGGATCAAAGGGAGTGTCATAGCCAAGTCACTGATAAAGTCTGCAGGGGTTAGCACGACGGCTAAGACCAGCAGGACAAAGTAAGCGTATCGTCGGTAGGTTATTAAAAACTGTGGTGTCAAGAGCCCAATCGAGGTCAGAAAAGCGACCAAAACTGGTAACTCGAACAAAACCCCTAAAGGCAAGGTAGTATGCCATAAGAAGGTTAAATAATTTTGTGCTGTTAATTGGGTATCAAACAACCCTTCTCCCAAGCGCAGCAAGACCTCTAGAATAGCTGGACTGACAAAGAAATAACCAAATGCAAGCCCCAGCACAAAGCAAATAAAGCTAGCTGGGATGTAAGCAAAGACTGCACGCGCCTCCTTCTCATTCAGAGCCGGCCTTACAAATTGCCAAACCTGGTAGACAATAAAAGGCAAGGTCAGGCTAAAAGCTGTGAGATTAGCCAGTGATACATAGATCCAGAGAATATCATTTGGCCCCAGTACCAGCAGTTTTTGATGCAGGCTAGCCGTCAAAGCTTGGTAGAGTTCTCCACCAAATACAAATGCCACCAGAAAGACGACAATATAACATAAGACCACTGCGATCAATCGTTTTCGAAATTCAACCAAATGTTCAACAATGGTCATTTCATCTGCTCTACTCTTTGCCATGTTGTCTCACCGTAACGAGTGCGATCAAGGCCACAAACATTAACTGAGGAAGAAGAACTTCCCAGCTTGGATAGATCCCCGCCCAATCGATGGTTGGAACGCCATTGACCAAATGGCTAGGGAGGATATTGGTCAACTGCAGGGCGTGAATGCTGACACCGAGCATCTTGAAGGCCAAGGCGTAAATCAACCAAGTCAAAATGAAAAATATTCGATGAGGTTGGATAGCTTGACTAGCCTTGGTCATGGCCACTGCAATGATGATGAGAACAGCTATAGCAAGCCCGATTCCCAGTAAGAAATTCGCGGTTGTAATCCGTGGAATAATTCCAACATAGAAGAGAATAGTCTCAGCCCCTTCACGAAAGACTGCTAAGAAACTGAGGGCAAACATAGAGACAAAGCTTCCTGTAGCCGTCACTGTCTTCATTTGACGGTCCATAAAGGCATTCCACTGTTTGACAGAGGACTTACTGTGGAGCCAAATTCCGATGAGGATCATCATGACCACAGCGAAAATCCCAACGCCACCTTCAATGATTTCCCGGTTAGAACCCGAAGTAACAGCTGGAAATGCTACTTGAAAAACAAGAGCGATCGCTGCACTGGCAAGAACACCAGCAATAGCTCCACCGTAAACCCATTTGAGTCCTTTCCTCATCTTAGCGGCCTTAAGGGTCGTCACAAGCGCCATGACGATAAGAAGAGCTTCCACTCCTTCACGCAGAAGAATCAACATGGCATCAAAAGCGTTGTAAGAAGCTGTCGTATCGATCGCAGACAGGTCCTTGATCAAGCCTTGTAATTTCTCTTGATAGGCCTTTTCTTTCCCCTTGACCATAATGACCGGGGATTCGCTCTCTACGCGCGTGTAGAGACTTGGATTGGTCGTGCTAACATCCCCCTCGATGGTTGGCCAGATCGTGATGAACTGCTTCATAGTTGCCGCAGCAGACTTATCGTCGCCGGATTGAAATTGGCTTTGCGCCTTCTCCAAAAGCTTGATCCCATCGTTCAGCGTCAAATCCGTACTGGCACTGCTAATGGCTTCTCCTTTTACAAAGGCATCAATCCCATTTTTGAGGTCATCATAAGAGGACTGGATGTTGGTAAAATCGGTAGGCTCTGTTTCAATACTACTGCGCAAAAGCGAAATGGCCGTCTCGATTTTGCCATAGTAAGCTGTGCTGTGATCTCTTACCACCGCTTCGTTTCGCGTCCATGTGTTATTGAGATTTGCATAGGTTTGACGGGTTTTATCCAGATCCTTAGCTGTAATGGCCTCTTGTAGGTTCTTAAAATAAGGTGCGAGGCGACTGACAAGTTTGTCTTTTTCTGCCTCTAAATCGACCGGATTTTGCTCTTTTTCAAAAGCGAGCAAGGCTGATGAGATCTTGGTGAGATCCTCTTTTCTTACATCCCCTTTTATAGCCAGGGCTTGGCTAACTTTTTTCCCTGCCTTGGAATCATGGTGGTCTTTGGATTCAAAATCAGCCTGAATCTCAGCGATTAATTCCTTGGCCTTATCCTGGTCCTTATTTTGTACAGCTGTTGTTGCATCTGTGATCTTGATAAAGAGATCGCTATAAGACTCCGCAGCTACTGGATGAGTCCAGAACAAGGCAAGAAGGCCGAACAAGATCAAGAGTTTATTCAAAGAGTGCTTGACCAAGATACCCTCCTTTCTCAGCGCCTGCAAAGCAAGCAAAGAGTCCACTTCCGATATGGGTGATGTACTCGTTCATTTTATCCACCGCGCCCAAGTTGGTTTGGATTTTGACAAAGCTATTCGGATCCTTTTGAAAGGCGATAAAGATCAAGCCAGCATCAAATTGCCCGGTTTGTTCATTGATGCCATCCGAATAGGAATATGACCGCCGTAAAATCGGTCGATCGACTTCTTTGGCCAAGCGGACATGTGAATCAACTGGTAGTTTAGATAAATCTACTTCATCAAATTCGTTGGTTTTACCAAACGGAGCACCGGACTCCTTGTAGCGACCAAAGGTGTTTTCTTGCTCCTGCAAATTGGTTCGGTCCCAAGTTTCCAAGTGCATTTGCACTAGGCGAAGGGCCATATAGGAACCACCCTTCATCCAGTCCTTGCTGTCAGTCCAGACGACCTTGTCAAAGTCCTTCTCAGTCGTGACATTTGCTGTTCCATCCTTGAAACCAAAGAGGTTGCGCGGCGTTTCTTTTCGGTCACCAATAGCCGCAAAACCTGATTTGCTCCACTTCATGGTAATGGTATTGCGACCCTTACGAATCAGATTTCGCACCGCATGAAAGGCTACCTGCTCATCATCTGCACAGGCCTGAATGACGATATCGCCACCAGTGTATTTGTCCTGCAACTGCTCCTTTGGAAATGGAGGCAAATCACGAAAAAGTTTCGGACGTTTGGACTCCAAGCCCAGTTTCTTTAGAAAGGAAGCAGAAACCCCAAAAGTCAGGCTCAAGCGATAGGGGTTGAGTCCCACTGTTTCACCTGTATCCGTTGGTGGCAATAGGGCATTGGCCCCATCTTTTTTGACCAATTCTCCTTCGACTAATTTACTACTATAATCAGTCCAGTCTTTAAAGAGCTGGATGATTTCTTTTTTGTCCGTCGTGTGAAGGTCTAACACCACCAAGTAGCAATTCTTCTGCATGGGTGTCGTAATCCCTGCTTGGTGCTTACCATAAAAGGAGATATCTTCATCCCCATCATAAGCTTTTTTGCTGGAACTGTCTTGATTAGCGAAAAAAGCAGATGCACCAGAGAGACCTAGCGCTAGACCAGCCCCTCCAATACCTGCTTTTTTAAGAAATTCACGACG
>OGYG01002138.1_pt1 | contig 10354 bp, 9 predicted proteins | sample 1576481 | NCBI WGS metagenome assembly OGYG01 (sample SAMEA3541497, study PRJEB24748) | human gut metagenome | biome: human gut; feature: human-associated habitat; material: faeces | place: China | collected 2012 | reverse complement strand
GGAGATTGGACATTGTGCACTATATTAGGATATGGTCTTCCAGAACGGGAAACGTGCGGCACTCTTTCCTTTCGTACAACTTTTCCTTTTTATAGGAAAACCTTCCACATCCTCCCTCTAGCCTCCTGCCTCCCACCTGTCTTTTCCACACCGACAGCAGACAAAGCTTGCGGCTTTTATCCTTTTTCTTCATTCCAGAGAGGAAAACGTGTTGCATGCTTCCGTTAATCAGCTTTCGCATGCTTGCCCTTTGCAAGAGGGCATTTTATATTTCCCCTGCAAAATCTTCCAGTAGAAGGTTTTGAGGTAGGGCGGTGAAAAATGATTTTTTACCGCCCTTTTATTGTTGGTAATGCCCCGGAGTACATGCCAATCCAGGAATCGCTGTTTATAATCCTGCAACTTCTCATAGCGTCCTATGAAAAATTGCAGGATTATAAACAGTATGTTATATTTATAAAACGATATATTGGGATATCAGAAAATTAAATCCATTTGAATGCAATACTATGGTAAGGGGAAAAATAAATTGTTCCATTCTATTCATAAATCCATAAAAAAGAGAATCAGACATTATGAGTTAACCCATCGTCTGGAAGCAAGAACCTGTCGTGTTTTCCGCAGAAGAATGGGATATGCACTCAATCTTGACCATCCGAAAACACTCAGTGAAAAAATCCAGTGGTTAAAACTTTATTATCACAACCCACTGCTTACTCTCTGTGCGGACAAAGTAAAAGTCAGGGGTTATGTAGCAAAAAAAATTGGGGAAGAATACCTGACTCCTGTATATGGTGTGTACAAAAACACGTCTGAAATCGACATAAGCCAGCTTCCCAGATCTTTTGTTCTCAAACCCAATCATGGATCCGGTATGATTATAATCTGCCACAACAAGCAAATCGAAAACTGGAGGGAAAATTATAATAAGCTGGATTCCTGGATTTCCGAAAATTTCTTCTACGAGAACGGTGAATGGCAATATAAGGACATTCCCCCGCGCATTATGGCGGAAGAATTATTGCAGGGCCGGATTATCGACTATGGATTCTTCTGCTTTCATGGCCAGCCCTTACTCTGTAATGTTATGGGATTTGATGATGCACAGAGCCACCGCTACAAAGAAGCGTTTTATGATACAGATTATCACCTTCTGGAACTTCACCAGGCAGTAGCCCCGGAAGCATTCACAAAACCGGCCTGCTGGGAAAAGATGCTGGAAATTGCCAGAACACTCAGTGCAGACTTCCTGTTTGTTCGTGTCGATTTACGAGTTATAAATGGACAGATTCGTTTCGGTGAACTGACGTTCACTCCGGCTAATGGCACCTCCCCATTCCATCCCGCTGGATGGGATGCCCGCCTGGGAAGCCATCTGCACCTGGAAAAGGCGGAACCACAATTTCTGATAAAGCAGCCTCCCAAAAGAAGCTGAATTTCCACAATAAACAAAAGCATGACATATCCTCTTCCAACGAGGTAATATGTCATGCTTTTATATTAGCAAAATAAACGCAAAAACAGAGGGCAGATAGAGAAGCCTCAGGCTTGAGACTGCAGAGCTTCGCGCATCTTTAGTACCACTCGGCTATCCAGTTATCTTTTTCCGGAAGTATGCCCATCATGAAGCGGGATATCTTTTCTTTTACCGCTTCGTCTTTTGTAAGCCAGGTAATCTGGTTTCTCTTGAGAAGTTCATTGAAGTCGGAGGTTCCAAAGACAAGTTCTGCCAGGGTATTCACATTCATGCAGAAAGAGGGTTCGGGAATGTGGTTTCCCATGTCGATTCCCGAGGTGTCTTCGATGTGCAGGCGGAGTTTGTAGAAGATATCATCCTGGAGAGCGTGAATTTCCCCCTCTTCGGCCCGCACCATATATATCCCATTGTTTTCACTCAGTACCGGATCTACCAGCTGGAAAGAATATTCCCCATGTATCTGTTTCTCACAGGGCAGACCATCAATGACCCCTACCGGATCGGTGATTCGTGCCATCATAAATGGGAACGTCCTGTTTTCAATATAGGTGTGTTCTGCTCCATTGGGCCAATAGTAGAAAGAGCAGTCATCCAGGGGTTCGTACCAGGTGCAGCGGTCAATGGATCCCCGGTGGCCGGCCATGAAGGCATAAAGCCCCCGGCGTCCCCGGTCGGAAACATACGCCATTTCATTGGCGATAAGGCGCCGTCCATCTATACCATAGCATAAATAGCCTGTAGGACCTGTTTCGTCCCCTGTAACGGCAATATAGCCTTCATTCAGCTGGCCTTCGATAAAGGTCCGCCATGTCTTTTCGTCGCGCTGGGTAAATCCGTTCCTTCTTTCTGTGAATTTCTCATATACGGAAGCCAGAATATGCCATTCATCGGGAGAAGAAACAGTCATTGCCTTTTCCGGTTTTTCCCCAATCCGTGCCAGCCATTCCGGAGCAGCACTGCGTTCCCACTGCTGTACATAGAAGGAACAGCCCAGAGGCATATAGAAAGATGCATCCGAAGGCATAAGGATGACTGCAGATTTTCCACGGGATCTGGATATACGGAAAGAATTCTTCAGCAGCTTGCTGGCAATTCCCCTGCCTCTGGCAGCCGGGTGCGTTGCCACACCTACCATATAATCCACAGGCATACTGTTTCCCCGAAGGTTCAATGTATACGGCCTCAGATGCAGATCCGCCGCAATGTGCTGGTTTTCTTCCGCCACCACTACATCATCCATCTGACACACCCGGGAAAAATACCACTGAAAAAATGGTTCATCCGGCTTTTCAAAACAATAGGCCCACAGCGCTTCAATCGACTTACGGTCTGCTTCCGTTGCTCTTCGAAACTGCATCTTGCTTCACCTCTCCTGACTTTTCCTTACTTGCCCAGGGTACCTGCCAATACGACATTATACTTTTCTGCAAAGTGATCCGGGTTATATTCCATCTTAGCCTGACGGAGTCCTGGAACTCCCAGATCTTCTTCCCGGTTCACAAATTCTGTATCTGCAAATTCATTGAGAATGAAATCCCGGTTAATGGCCTGATAAAGTCCGCGGATTTCCGGATTAGCCTTTTCAAAATGAATATGGGCCACCTGGTCATTCATCTTATCCCCAATAGTAAAAGCTTCAATCTTTCCGTAAATGCGGATGACGGCTCCTTTTACGCCCAGGGCATCCCAGTTATCAAAACAGAGTCCGATGGAATATTCTTCATCTTCAATATCCCCATGACGCTTGAACCATTCGGCAGAAGCCTGTTTTACTTCTTCCATATTTTCGTGGGTAATCGGTTCATACACATAGTCCGGGTAGGTTCTGAGGAATCCATTGAGATGATTCTTCTTCATACGAAACTTTTTTCCTGGAAGACGGATAAGGTCACTGGTCTTATAAATGTATTCAAAGTCATCCCGGTCTTCTTCAAATTCATATTTTCCAGAGTAGAGCTGCTTAATCTGTTCCACTACCCAGGGAGAGGCCCCCATGAGGCGAAACGGCTTGCCCATGTCTTCCAGGTGCTTTCTGATGATTTCCAGGCCATGTACAAACGATGCGCCCTTTCCCTCAAATGGAGGCATAAAATAAGCCATGTCTCCACGACCGGCTCTGACAAACAGAATATTATCTTCTACTGCCCACATGGTGCTATATGCGTGCTGCCAGAGGAACAGGGTATTAAAAGAACAGTCACACTGCTGATAATGATGTTCTCCAAAAAATGAATTGATATAATCCTTATCTTTCATCTCAAAATGATGAAATTCCATAATAACTCCTCACTGTGGTCTTTCCCACGATATATCCACTCTATATTTAATATTCTAAATCTAATAGTATTGTAGCATATACCGCAAATGGCAGGTCTCCCTTTTTCGACTGTCCTCTCTATGTGGACATTTTGACAGGATTTATATAAACTTTACCGACATCAGCTGATTTTTTCAGTTCAAAAGTCATGATTTTGTCCTCGAAAACAAGAAATTCATAGGGTTATTCCACTTATTCACCAATTCACATTTCACTATTCACTTTCTCCACAAGCGATATAATTCCAGATATTATCGTGGGTTTAATAGATTTCCTCCGTTTCTGTAAACAGATATCCAATAACTTATTCACAGTTATTCACATTTTTCTGTGTACATCTAGAGTGTACACTTATGATAAATCCCCCATATTTTCTGATTTTTAGAAAATATTCACTATGAAGAATTCACCTTTTTCACCTGTTTTGTGGATAATCCTGTGAATAAGTTGAATAACCCGGCTTTTCATGGGGAATTCTTTGCAGCAAACAAATAATCGATGAACAGATTTTCGGTTTTTCACATATTAAGATTTTACGCACTTTTTACAGGATACTGATAATATTTTCACTTGTTATCATCTCTGATTATCCACCACCAGATACCCCTTCAAAATATCGTCTGCTGGATTCTGGCAGCAAAAGAGAAAATGAAGGAAAAAGACAGATTTGAGAGGCAAGAATTGAGATTTGAGCAGGCAGATTGCCTTTGCAAATCTGCCCCTCTAGCCTTTAACCTTTTTTATGCACAGCCCCGAGCCGAAGGCTTGCCAACCTATGAGCCTTGGCTCATACCGCCCCGAGAATGGCTATGCCATTCTTGCGGACCGCAAACGTAGTTTGCAGCTTTTCGGTCTGCTCTATGGCGAATAGCCTTATTGTATAAAGGCAGACCGCCTGCATAATGCAAGTTATCAGACAGTTCAGACGATCAGACCGGAAGCCTGTAGCGGCTTCCTATCAGACTAAAAGAACTCAGAATATTTGCATGCTTTCCTGTATCCCAACAAGGTGGTATCAACTATCCCCCATCTGATAAATCAGATGGGCCCCCTTTCTCTCCAGAAAGGAGCTGCGTTTGTTAAGCTAAACTTTTTCTTAGCTTTTGTATTCTTACCTTTTCATACAGCGGAAGAAGTGCAACATATACCCTTCATTTCTCCTGATTCACATAGTGGATTCTACTTTCCACCATCCGTCTTGGCGGATGGTCCCCCTCTCTCTCCAGAGAGGGGAACTTGTTGCAGGCTTCCTCTTTATGAAGCTTTTTGCATTATTACCTTTTGTATAAGAATGCATTCCGTTTTGCCCCTGTAATTCCTATGAATTGCACGGTCTCGGGAATCCATTGAGGATTCTTGCTGTCCCGAAGCCCATAGGACTTTGCCGGCTTGTGAATCCAACGGATTCACACGACAGCGAGCCTATAGTTCGTTCTCATTCTTCCGGTCTACCCTATGGCGAATAGCCTCATTGTAAAAAATAAAGGCATAATAAAACCACTTTCCGTTTTTTTATGGAAAGTGGTTTTATTATATCCTTCGGTCTCCCTTCGCTTCCTCAAATCTCGTTGCTCAACTCGATCTTTCAGCTCATCTTTTCTTTGCTGATTCCGCGTTTCAGGTACTGCCGGCCTTTCAGTTCCAGCACATCCTTAGACCCTTTTCCAATCATGGCCATCATGAAGCGCTGACCGAAATTCAGGCGTCTCTTGTATCTTCTGGCCTCTTCGATGGCACAGAGAAGCAGTTCTCTGGATGCAGGACGCAGAATGTGCAGAACATTATCTATACACAGAGCAGGTACGGCCGCCTGGAACATATCGCGCGCTTTGTGGTGACATTCCAGGCCGCACTGCTTGAGCATCGTAATCGCCAGGGTCATGGCTTCCACTTCTGCCATGTAATAGAGCAGTGTGTTTCTATCGCTCTGCGGTGCCGGACGAATGGCATCGGCCAGTGGCAGTGCCGTAAACAGCATGTCATAAATGGCGCTGTTGCCCTGGAACATATCCTCTCCCAGAGTCCCATTGCACTTAGCCCAGCAGCGAAGGGCCTGCCAGCGGTAATATTCCCGGTAGGCCGATAGCACCGGTATCTTTCTGGCCAGATTCAGGTTATGCATCCATGCTTTGAGTTCATGAAGTATGCGGGGTTCTTTTTCCAGCGCACTGACACTCTTTTCATTGTAGTGATTGTTATCATACAGTACCTGGTCGGTAGCAATCAGTTTTTTAGCATTCAGCAGGATCTCACTGTTCACATACAGATCCTCATAAAGCACATCTTCCGGAAAACGGACATTTTTCCACAGATGAGCACGGTACACTTTTCTCCATACCTGGGGATCTAATCCAAGGAAAAGTCTGGCCTTGATCATATCGGAAGGAATATCCCGACTCTTGATATGCCAGCCCAGGAGACCACCGAGCCCCCGTTCATTTTCATCAAATACATTAAATATGGACATATCCGCATGTTTCTTTTCCATGGCCATAACCATCATGCGAATCATATCCCCATACACATGATCGTCGCAGTCAATAAAACAGATATAGTCCCCGCGGGCATGTTCCAGCCCTACATTTCTTGCCGCAGACACTCCACGGTGCGGCTGATGAAACACCGTAAGCCTTGCATCCAGGGATGCGGCTTCATCGGCGATACTGCCGCTTTTATCTGGTGAGCCATCATCTATTACCAGCAGTTCTATTTTGGTATATGTCTGAGATAAAATACAGCGGATAGTCTCCTTGATATAATCTTCTCCCAGATACACCGGCAATATGACTGATACCAGCGGCATGGAATTTATTTCTACCATGACAAGCTCCCCTCCCTTGAATATGCATTATAATCAATATGTACCCTCATTATAACTTATTTTCATCCGATTTTGCAGAGTTTCTTTCTTTAAATTTTATTTTTGCTTTATATTTATCAACATTACCCAATCCTTATATATACCAATTTCGTTTTTTACTTTTCCCTTACGTGCTGTCGTGTTAAACTGGTACTAAGCAGACCATTGTTTTTTCATAGTGCTACGGCACATGTGATAATAGTATACAAGGAGGATATTATGAAGAAACTGATAATTGCTGCCGCAGTGGGACTCACCCTTGCCGCATCCATGCATGTTTCTGCCAATGCAGGCATTGAAGCCGGACTAGGTACCAAAGAATCTTATATTGACGCCACAGTGCTTCCAAAGCTTTCCATCGGCTATTCCCGTCTGGACCGCGATGAATACGGTGATCAGAACGACATTCATGCCCACTACAAGCTGCTAGGGGACAATCTCCAGCTGCGTGCCGGCTGGCGTAACGATATGAAGCATCAGGACGATTCCTTCTATGGCGGTGCGGAAATCAAGACCGACAGCTTTCTGGGTTTCCAGCCTTATCTGAGCTATGACTGGGGGCAGGAATTCAAGGAAACCAATGTAGGGGTAGACTATAACATTGGCATGGGCTTTGGACTCAACCTGAACTACCATAAATACGACCCGGATCATGGCAGTGATGAATCCGGCCTGGGCGTAGGGGTAAACTACAAGTTCTGAAAAAACGGCTTCTGATAAGCTCCGGATGGAGTTCGCTTACAGCTTATACTGCAGGCTTTATTCATCCGAAATCTAAAATTATATAAGCATAACAAAAGGACGGAAAGAAATTTGATGCCATCAGAATTCTTTTCGTCCTTTGATTTTGTCTGAAGGAAGTTCCATGAACTTCCGGTCTGAAATCTGAACTGTCTGATTGTCTGTTTATAAGCTTCAGCTTATAAATCAGAACTGATGACTCCAGACCACGGTGAGCCCGTTGCCATTATATCCTGGGTTTCGACTCTTCATTCCATTGGAACAGTGCATAATGGTGTAGCCTACGGAGAAGGAATCTTTTTCTCCGCTCTTCCAGGTCAGTCTAGGTCCGGTTCTCCACATGAAACCATAGCCTCTGCCACCGGCAGGAAAAGCCTTATTGTAAAACATAAGTGTCCCTGTGGCATCCAATCCTCCGTAGAGCTTTCCTGTGAGCTCATGTTCATATCGTCCCATAACCGATGGACCGGCACCCCAGGCATCTGAATTCCGCTTTACCTTATCATAATCTGTCAGGGTTCCGTGATTGTCCGTAACGGTAAGGCCGCGATCCCAGGAAACCGTCCCCCGCTGTCCCATCTTCTGATAAATATGTACCGTATCATTACTGATGTGCCGGTCATCAAAAATGCAGGGATGCATGGAATCATACTGAATTTCCCATGTATTTCTCATGTTATTTCCATTATCTTCTGCCATAGCAGCACCTGCCGGCAGGATTGCTGCAGCCAGAAGGACGGCAGCCAATCTTCTCATATCTTTTCTCATGGTCCAACCTTCTTTCCTTATTATTATCTATACTCTATATTATAAACAATCTGGCAGAAACCGGCTATAGTCTGTGCCGACCACAGACATTTCCATCCATCAGGTCACTTCAGATATCAGGCAAAGAAAAAACCAGCGATGTTTCCTGGACATCGCTGGTCTCGTATAAGGGGATTCTCAAAATCCACGGGTATGCACATCAGGCCGGCATAGCGGAGGTCTTAAGTCTGTATGCGGTCTTGTACCCTTCCTTGTTATAATGGAAAGTATACCGGATTGATGGCAACTAATCAATAGATAAACGGTTAACAATTTCTAACATTTTATTTATCTAGAAAAATGAATATTACATTTTCTTATATTAGCATATGCTTATTCTTTCCCACATGAAAAATGAGCTGTGAAAAAATAATTTCTCATTTCACAGCTCATGGCTACATCAGTCATTACCTGGCAACGGTAATCCGTGCGGATATATCTTCTTTTTCTTTCGGTTCTCTTTCTGATTCCACACCACCAAATGGCATCTGCGCAATAAGGCGATAGCCTTCTGGCACCTGGAACATATCTTTTACCAGATGGTCGATAACCGGGTTGTAATGCTGAATATTAGCACCAACTCCCAATTCTGCAAGTCCTGCCCAGATATTGATCTGCAGCATGCCATTGGCCTGCTGTGCCCATACAGGGAAATTTTCTGCATACCTCGGGAATTTTTCCTGCAGAGCTTTTACGGTATTGTCATCAATGAAGTACAGAATGGTGCCATAAGCCGCCTTGAAACTGTCGATCTTTTCTCTGGCCACTTTACCGCCAAATGCATCATAGATACCATCCCAGAGGGTATCCTGCTTATCCCCCAGGACCACAATTACCCGCTGGCTCTTCATGTTAAATGCATCTGGAACCAGTTCAGTAGCTTCCTTAATCAGGTCAAGCACCTCGTCTTCACTTACCGGAAGCTGCCGGTTTAATGCATATATAGAACGCCGTCTCTTCAGAACATCTGTCAATCTGGTCATTGCTGTACCTCCTTCTACTGGGTATATACATATATTTATTATTTTACCTTCTTCCATCAGAAAAATCTACGAAAATTGTTCACTTTTGATTCCCATATATCTGGTCTATAATAAAAAGGCCGATTCCCGGATACCGCTGAAAACGATACCGATATCCGGATTTCCATTGTCTATTATGGGCACCGCCCCGGTAAAGGAGAATCAATCAAATGAAACGCAGTCAACGCCGCCAGATGCAGGAAGCTATAAAGGAAATTCCTTTTGCTGTCTTCTGTCTGGACACTGAAAGAAATGACGATGCAGCCAAACTGGCAGAAACCATGAAAGCTCCCTTTTTCACATCTCCGGAGTCCATGGAAAAGACTGCCCTCTATGTGGTATATGACCAGGAAGGCACCTGCCTTACTGATGGAGAAATGACCCTGCGGGGTGATTACCACACAAAAATCCGCCGATTGAAACACAATAACCTGAGCCACGAAGCACTTATCAAAGCCGCTCTCCGGAAAGAGAAAAAAGAACATCCCACCGCCATCGATGGTACAGCCGGACTTGGCGAAGATTCCCTCCTTCTGGCTGCTGCCGGCTTTTCCGTAACCTTGTGTGAACACAATCCGGTAATTGCCGCTCTGCTCAAAGACACCCTGGCACGTGCCAGAGCCATCCCGGAACTGGAACCTGTGGTTTCCCACATGACTGTATATGAAGGAAGCTCCCTTACCTGTTTCGCTTCCCTTTCCACGCCACCGGATGTCATTCTCCTGGATCCTATGTTCCCGGAAAGAAAAAAGAAATCCAAAGTAAAAGAAAAGCTGCAGCTTATCCAGAAACTGGAGTCCCCATGCACAGAAGAGACAGAACTGCTGAATGCCGCCATCGCCACCGGGGCTCCAAAAATCATCATCAAACGCCCGGCCAAAGGCCCATGGCTTGCAGGAAAGAAACCAAGCTATACGGTAGAAGGCAAAGTAATTCGGTATGATGTGATAAAAAAATGAGGGGAAAAGACAGGTTTAAGTGTTGAGGTTAGAGAAAAATTGCAAACATACTGCGAAAGAGACATCAGACCGGGAACTTGAAAAGTTCCCTTTCAGACAACAGACCAGAAGCCTGTGGGCTTCCTTTCAGACTAAAAGAACTCAGAACATTTGCATGCTTTCCTGTATCCC
>OGYG01002136.1_pt1 | contig 10360 bp, 7 predicted proteins | sample 1576481 | NCBI WGS metagenome assembly OGYG01 (sample SAMEA3541497, study PRJEB24748) | human gut metagenome | biome: human gut; feature: human-associated habitat; material: faeces | place: China | collected 2012 | reverse complement strand
GGGAAGTTCTGAACAAATGGCAGACAGAATTAGGAGTTGAGGACGGCTGGAATTCGCTCTTCTGGAACAATCATGATCTCCCTCGTATCGTCTCAATCTGGGGAAATGACCAAGAATACCGTGAAAAATCTGCCAAAGCCTTTGCAATCTTGCTTCATTTGATGAGAGGGACACCTTATATTTACCAAGGTGAGGAGATTGGGATGACCAACTATCCGTTTGAAACACTGGATCAAGTAGAAGATATTGAATCCCTCAACTATGCGCGTGAGGCTCTTGAAAAAGGCGTTCCGATTGAAGAAATCATGGACAGCATTCGTGTGATTGGACGTGACAATGCTCGTACGCCAATGCAGTGGGATGGTTCCGCCTATGCGGGGTTCACCGCGCCGGACGCCGCCGTGGAGCCGTGGATTTCGGTGAACCGGAATCATACCCAGATCAATGCGGCGGGCGAATTCGACGATCCAGACTCCGTGTACACGTTCTACAAGCGGCTGATCGCCATTCGCCACGAGAATGCGTTGGTGGCCGCCGGCGACTGGCAACTGATCGATGCGGACGACCAGTACGTCTACGCATTCACTCGCACGCTCGGCGGCGAGAAGCTGCTGGTGGCGGTCAACCTGTCCGGACGAACGGTCGATCTGCCGCGCGACGCCGCCGAACTGGTGCAGCACGGGGTGACCGAACCGGATATCGTGATTTCCACCTACGACGCCTCGCACGCCGTGGTCTCCCTCGCCAACCGTGAGCTTGGCCCCTGGGAGGGCGCGGCCGTCCGCGTGTGAGCTAGCGTATGTTGTTCCAGACTTTTTTCGTCCTTGTCTGGGGAAACGTACGCTTACTTCAGCTCGGTGTATGTTGTTCCGGACTGTTTTCGTTCTTGTCTGAGGTGCCGTACGTTTGCTTCGTCTCGGCGTACGTTGTTCCAGATGATGGGGAAATTGGTCTGGGGAAACGTACGCCAAGAGGCTGGTGCCTGCTTGGTGCCTGCCCGGTGTTTGTTAATGTCCAACGTGGAAAGCCCGCGCGGCTGGCGGGAAGCCACGCCGCAGGGCCGTCACGCCCCAAACTGGGCGGCCTTGTTGCCGAATTTGCGGCGCACAGCGTCCAGTGCGGCCTCGGCATCATGCAAACGCGCCTGTGAGGTCTGGCCGCGGGCATTGTCGGCCTCTTCGAGCATGTCATCCAGTGAAGGCTGCACGGCCGTGGCCGCCGCCTTACTGAGCGAAGACGTGCTCATACCGGCCAAGCGAATAGTTCTGGGCAGGGGAGTGGCAGACTCCGCCGAGGCCGGTAGCCCCAGCATGACTTTCAGCTGCCGCACGCATTCCGGGTACAGCACGCCGGCCGTATCGGTCGGCCGCTCCATCGTAAAAGACCGGGTCTGATAGCTCAGGTCGGCGAACCGCAACTTCACCGTCAGCGTGCGCGCCACCAGCCCCTTGCGCCGCAGCGTGCTGGTTACTTCGTCGCAGGCCGAACGCAGTAGCCCACACACCACGCGCATATCGCGTGTATCCTCGGCCAAGGTTTCCTCGGACCCAATGGATTTCTCCTCGCGCACCGTGGTAATTTCGCGGGAATCCAACCCGTGCGAGGCCGCCCATAATCCACGTGCCGCAGCCGGGGAGCCAGTGGCACGAGTCAATGCAGCCTCATCCAGCTGAGCCAATTCAGCCACCGAATGCACGCCCCAAGCATTAAGCCGCTTCTCCAAAGACGGCCCGATTCCCGGAATACCACGCAATGGCATCATCTGCACGAATTCGGCCGAGCGGGCCGCGGGAATCAGCAGCATGCCGTCCGGCTTGGCATTGGTCGAGACCATTTTGGCCACCAGTTTGTTACAGGCGATACCCACTGAACACGTCACGTGGAAGCGCTCGGCCACCTGAGCGCGAATCCACGCGCCGATCGCGCTCGGCCGCCCCCACTCCAGCAGTGCGGCGGACACATCCATATAGCCCTCGTCCACCGAAACCTGCTCGAACCGGTCGGTGACGGTCAAAAACACCTCATGCATGATTCGGTGCGACATCATGCGGTAATACGCCATATCCACTGGCAGAAAAATGCCGTTCGGGCACAACTGATGGGCGCGCGCGGCCGGCATCGCCGAATTGATGCCGTATTTCCGGGCTTCGTAGCTCGCGGCGGACACCACCGCGCGCGGCCCGGTGCCGATGATTACCGGCTTGCCTTTGAGCCCGGGGTTGCGCGCCACCTCCAATGAGGCATAGAAGGCATCCATGTCGATATGCAGCACGGTGCATCCGGTCTCGTCGTGGCCCCAATCGCGTTTGGCGGCCTCAAGTCTCGGTGCGGTGCTCATGCCACCATTGTAGGAATGACGAACGAGGTCATGCTCACTATGTGGCGCGCATGGCGCAGCGCTCACTGTCATAATGCCGAATATCGCCGGAATTCCAAGGGTTTGCGCGCTGTGCGGCTGTTTCGCATGGTGGGTGCGATTCCACGGAATCGTCCACATTGCGTCACTGTCCGTAACGCCTTCCAAGTCAATGCGCGCTGTCCCGGCTCTCCGAGTAGCGTAAACCTCATGAAGAAGGCAGTGGTCGGTATCCTCAACCGTGTTCCCGTGGTTCTTATCGTGATTGGTGAGGCACTGGTGATTTATTTGGCTACGGCCGTCGCCAAACTTGCGTTCACCCAGCTCTATCCGCTGTACTCGGTGTGGTATCGCGTGGGATTCATGGCGGTGCTGTTGCTGCTGTGGCGCAGGCCCTGGAGCAAGGCGAAGCGAGCGCAACTGTTTCACCGCGACGCCCGCAGCTGGGGGCTGGTCGTACTGCTCGGCTGCTCGCTGGTGCTGATGAATACCCTGTTTTATGTGGCCATCAGCAATATGGATATGGGCATTGCCGTGTCTATCGAATTTTTGGGACCGCTTTCGGTGGCGGTGATTACCGGCAAAAGCTGGCGTGAGCGGGTCGGTATCGGCATCGCGGCGGTCGGTGTGGTGCTGTTGGCCGGCATATCATTGGCCAATCCGTCCGGCAATGGCACGTTTTTGTATGGTCTGATTGCGATTTTGATCGGCGGGGCGATGTGGGGCATGTATATCATCACCGGTCGGCGCGTGGCGGCTGGCGGCAATTCGCTGGATAATCTGTGCATCGCCGTGACCATCGGCTGGCTGGTCCAGTCCCTGTTCCTTGGCGTGCCGGCTGTGTCTCATGTGGTTCACCCCAAGGCCGATGCCACGTGGGCGCTTGAGCCCGGCGGCTCGCTGAAGCTGCTGGCTCTGCTGTTTGTGATTTCCCTGATGGCCTCGTTCATTCCCTATGTGGTGGAGCAGATCACGCTGCGACGCACCACATCCGGCGCATTTTCGGTAATGCAATCCATCAATCCCGCCATGGCGGTGGCCGTGGGACTGGCGTTCGGCGAGATTCCCAGCGTTGGTGAAATCGTCGGTGTGGCGTTGGTGATTTGCGCGGTTATCGTTACGTTCTCCGGCGATGCCGCGCCCGCGGACGTTCAATAATGTGTCGTTCGGCACGCCGTATCCGCAGGACGTGGTACAGTAATTTGCTGTTGCGCATTATTGCGTAACGTGGAGTCATGCCTGAGTGGCCGATAGGGGCACCCTGCTAAGGTGTTAGTCGTGTAAACGGCTCGAGGGTTCGAATCCCTCTGACTCCGCCGATTAAGGTTCCGGGTGAAAGCTCGGAACTTTTTTGTTTTCCGGAAACTCCGGGTTAAGTAACTCCTGAAATAACCGAGGACGGGCGGTCTCCGCTTGTGGTAAGCGGAGTCGGAGGTACGCCATTGCCCGTCCGCCTCCAAACCGCCATTTTAGTGGGCGAACGAGTGCGGCACGTCGGGAAAAGTCCGAGCGACGAAAGAAAAATGTCCACTAAGTGAGACTTTTGCGTGGTGTTCGTGAATGGTGATTGAAGATTAACCGGTTTATATATTGCTTGTCCAATCGCTTGCTCATCGCCTCCCTCCCCGCAGTACTTGACCGAGATGGGCGGTACCCTAGAGAGAGAAGAAGAGTTCCGAAGGGCGGGCAAAGATGAGCCATATCGCTGGGCAGGGGCAACATCGCTCCAACTCGACACGAACCAACCGTGCGGCGCTGATTATCGTGTTCGTGATCGCGCTCGCCGTTGCGCTGGGCATCGGCGCATGGTTCGCAACCCATCGCACGGACGGCAATGGCCCCGCACACGCCGGAGTGTCGGACGTCGCGTTGAATAAAGCGAAGAACACGCCCAAACCGGTGACCGAACATCACGGCAATTCACCGGATTGCCCGGATACGGACTGCATCGCCATGCTGGTCAACGGCGATTTGTTGTTCCATGAGGGATTGTGGAGCCATTTCCAAGGCCCGAACCCCAACGCTACGGATGGCACCGCCTTCAACTTCGACCCGTTGTTCGCGCCGATGAAGCAGTACATTCAGGCTTCGGACATCGCCGTGTGCGAATTCGAAACCCCGATCGCCCAGCGCGGCGGCCCATATGCCGCGTACCCGATCTTCAACATTCCGCCGGAAGTGGCGGATGCCGCCCGCAACGTGGGATACAACGCCTGCACACACGCCACCAACCATTCCTGGGATCAGGGGGCGGATGGCATCGCCCGTCTGTGGGACACGCTTGAGGCCAATGGCATCGCCCAAACCGGCTCGTACAAAACCGAAGCCGACTCCACCAAACCGTTGGTCATCGATTCCCCGACCGGCGGCGGCAAGCTGGGTCTGGTCACCGGCACGGTCTCCCTCAACGGCATGACCGCCGACGAGGACTGGCAGGTGGATCGTCTGCGCGAAGACGGCGACCCGAATCACGACAGCGACATCCAGCGCGCGGTAGACAAGGCCAACAAGGCCCGCGAGCAAGGTGACGATGTGGTGGCCATCGCCATGCACTCGGTGCAGGAATACCTTGATTACGCCGATTCCTGGCAGATTTCGGAAGCCCATGAGCTTGCCGACACTGGTGCCTTCGACGTTATTTACGGTGCCGGTTGCCATTGTGCGCAGCCCATCGAGAACTATAACGGCACGTGGATTATCTACGGTCTGGGCAACGCCGTCACCGAGTCGGCGAACACGCCGGAAACCTTGGTCAACAATCAGGGTGTGACCGCACGCATCCAGTTCGCCGGCAAGAAGGGCGTCAAGGGGTCGTGGCGCGTCAACCGCATCGATTGGGTGCCCACCGCCAACGTGCATCAAGGCAACTACCAATGGTGCCCGATATCCAGCGACCATCCCATAGGCACATGTTGGGACGAAGCCTACGACGCTCAGATACGCCAACGCATCTGGGATGTCATCTATTCGATGGGCGCGGACCAGAACGTCGTCAAGGAATGGAACATCACGCAGGAGCAGGCGGCAAAGCAATAGTTGCTCGGCTTGGTCTCAAGGAGGGGAAGCCGCAAGGTGACGCTTTTCCCGCCGGCCTCCTAATGTGGAGCCCATGACCGAGATTTACGAAACCCAGAGCGGACGCACCGATCTGCCCCTCGTCGTGATGCCGTCCGTGCTTGACTCGATGATCGAGCCCATCAAGGCCCAGTTCCCCGCGCTCCACGACGTTGCCCGCGTGCGTATGTTCGAGGAATTCACGTCCGACGAGGCGACCATAGCCGAGCGTCTGAAGGATGCCGACGCCCTGCTGGTGGGCGGCTACCACGTTTCGGATGATCTGCTGCACGCCATCAGCGAGCAGGGGCACGTCAAGTGCATCGTGTTCTGCGGTACCGGCGTCGCCAGCTACATCAATCTCGATAAGGCGCGCGAGCTGAAGATCCGCGTCTGCAACGCCGAACATTATGGCGATCACGCCGTGGCCGAGCACACCTTCGCCCTTCTGTTCGAGCTCATCCGCCGCGTTGGCCAACTCGATAAGAATGTCAAGGCCGGCAACTGGGCGTGGGCGGGCGGCGATGGACTGCAACTCGCCGGCCGTCGCATGGGCATCATCGGACTGGGCGGCATCGGCTCCACCGTGGCCGGCATCGCCCGCGCCCTCGGCATGGAGGTCGCCGCATGGAATTCGCATGTGCCGCCCGAGCATTTCGAACGCTCCGGTGCCACTCCGGTCGACGATCTCAACAAGCTCATCGAAACCAGCGACGTCATCTCCGTCCATCTGCCGCTGAACAACGCCACGCGCGGCATCGTCACCGCCGAGAACCTTGCGCATGTGAAGCCCGGCACCCTGTTCATCAACACCGCCCGCTCCGAAGTCATCGAATCCGGTGCGCTGCTTGCCCGACTGCAAAAGGGCGATGTTCCCGCCGCACTCGACGTGTTCGACCATGAGCCGCTGACCGCCGACGACGCCATCTGCCGTGTGTCCGGCATCGTCCTGACCCCGCACGTCGGCTGGCGTGCCGACGGCGCGTTCAAGGAGCTCACCCGCCAGATGATCGCCTGCCTGACCGCCTACTTCGCCGGCGAAGACTATAACGTCGTCGTCTCCGAACGCTGATAGCCCTGCCTAGCCTCGCGCTCAATCGAACACCCAGCCAGTCGACCACCGGAACACGCTCATGCAGACGATTCTCAACACGCCCGACGATCCCGCCCACGATTCGCTCGTCGAAAAAAAGTCCGAATTCATCGGCGACGCCGCCCATGTCGATACGCTCGACGAGGCGCTCGCGTTCGTGGCTGCGATCCGTGAGCAGCATCCGAAAGCCCGACACGTGGCGTATGCCGCCGTGTGCGGAGGCGCGGATGGGCGACTGTCCGAACGCATGAGCGATGACGGCGAGCCGTCCGGTACCGCCGGCAAGCCGATTCTCGACGTACTCAAGCAGTCGGGCACCACCGATTGCGTGGTTGCCGTCACCAGATATTTCGGTGGTATTCTGCTGGGCTCCGGTGGGCTGGTCCGCGCGTACTCATCCGCCGCATCATTGGCGATGAAAGCCGCCCGCGCCGCCCGCATCATGACCGCCAAGCGATACCGGGTTCGCCTCGAATACCCGCAGTTGGCCCGATTCCAGCAGATCCTGGCGCAGCTTGGTGGCAGTCAGGAGGATGAATCGTATGCGGTGAACGTCGAGTTGACCGCGGTGGTGCCGCAGGATGATTGCGCGCGATTCGAGGAGCGTGTGCGGGAAGCGTTCAATGCCGCTGTGGTGCCGGCTCCGATTGACATGGTCAACATTCCGGTTCCGCTCGCGTGACGCCTGTATGACTAAGCTGGGCATCATGACCGACGAGAACACCACCAGCCAGCAGACCCAGCCCACCGAGGCCGCAACCGAGGCCGCGGCCGAGACTGCAACCGACACGGACGCCCAGCAGCAGGACCAAGGCGCGCAGTCCGCAGCCGAGTCCGCCGCTCCGGTGGATTTCGAACCGCTGACCGCTACATACGAGCGTCTGCGCCATTCCACCGACCCGGCCGAACTGTCCGAATTCGCCCGTCGGCCGTTGCCTGACCGTGCCGATCAAGCGGCGTTCTCCCGCGCCACCGCACTTTTGGAGGCTGTGGCCGGCAACCCGCACACCCCGGTGGCCGATCGTGTGTTCCTCGCCGACACCATGCCGTTCCCGAACGTATTGGTCAAACTCTCCGAAGACCCCGAACCGTCCGTGCGTCAAGCCGTGGCCGCCAACGGGGACGACAAGAATTGGCTGGTCGGCCGTCTGACCAAGGACCCGGTGCCTGCGGTCCGGGATACGGCGTTGAAAAACAAGCGCACCAGCTGGAAGATGCGGCTTGAGGGTGCGCAGGACCCCACTGCGGATGCGGAGACATTGGATTTCTTGGGCGTACTTGGCACCGAATCCGAAGAGGGAGCACCGGCGGTGCTTTCTTCGATGGTCCGCCGTGCCGTGGCACTGAACCCCAATACGTCCGAAGCGATGCTTGCCAAATTGGCCAACGACCCCTCGGCCGAGGTGCGGCACGCCGTGGAAAGCCGCCGCTAAGCACACTATTGCTGTGTTTTGCCGCGCAAATTTGGCCGGCAATCACCCCCTGTCCACCATTGTGAGCGCTCACATCTCACTATGTGAGGGTAAAAAGTACATAATTTGGCGGAATCATGGCATTTTTCTTACGGTGTGGCGCAATCAAACGGCGTTAGACTGGGGCTATGAGTGAGATTACCGAGAGTGAAGAGCGTCTGGCCCGTCCGTTGATTCGACTGGCCAAGTTGGTCGGTGTCGGCACGAGTTATTTGGGCATGAGCCATGACTACCACGAGATAGACGATGACGTCCTGATCGAGGTGCTGGCAGCGCTGGGCATCGACGCCTCCAGCGAGAGCGCCCAACTCATCGCCATCCGACGCATTCTGAACGAGCGTTACGCCCGATTGGTGGCACCCACCGTGCTGCATATCGCCGGTAGCGAGGACCGGGTGCTGGTGAACACCGGTATTCTGGACGTGCCTTCGGCGAGCATCACGCTGGAGAATGGCGAGCCATATCAAGGCACCATTGAAGTTGGTCCTGGAGATGGATCCCAGGCCTACGACTTGGATGGTACGTTCATTTCGAATGCGGCTGTGGTCATTCCCGCCGATCTGCCGATTGGTTACCATACGCTGCACGTCAAGGTCGCCGACCGTGTGCAAGACGCCACTTTGATCAGTGCACCTGATCGCGTCGATCTGCTTGACCCGATGAAGGGCGGCAGTCTGTGGGGCTGGATGGCCCAGCTGTACTCGATTCGCTCATCCGACTCCTGGGGCGTGGGCGATTACGAGGATCTGAAGACCATGCTGGTGGATGCCAAGCAGAAGACCGGTGCCGACTTCGTGCTCATTAATCCGGTGCATGCCGCCGAGCCGGTGTCCCCGCTCACCCCGTCGCCGTATCTGCCGGTAAGCCGTCGCCTGATCAACTTCACGTACATCCGCCCCGAGGTGATCGCCGAATATGCCACGCTCAGCGAGGGCGACAAGAATGCCGTCGACGGACTGCATGCCGACACCGAACCGCTGAACGGTGATTCCCAGCTCATCGACCGTGACGCCATGTGGCGCAGCAAGATGCACGCCCTGTGGATTATCTTTAAGGCCGGCCGTACCGCCGAACGCCAAAGCGTATTCGACCAATTCAAGGCGGACTGTGGTTCCGACTTGGAGGCGTATGCCACGTGGTGCCTGTGCTACGACAAGTGGGGAGCACCCAACGGCGAGGAGAGCAACTGGGAGCGCAAGTTCAATCGCAACTCCCCGGAAATCGCCAATCTGCGCAAGCAGTACCCGGACACTTTGGACTTCTACCGCTGGCTGGAATGGATTGCCGCCGAGCAGCTGTCCTCCGCCCAACAGGCAGCCAAGGACGCCGGCATGCATATCGGCATCATGTCCGATATGGCCGTCGGCGTGCACCCCTCCGGCGCTGACGTGTGGTGGAATCCCGAGCGCTTCGCCAAGGGAGCCACGGTCGGCGCACCGCCGGACATGTTCAACCAGCAAGGCCAGAACTGGAGCCAGCCGCCGCTGAGCCCGATCAATCTGGAGACCACCGGCTACGAGGCCTACCGCAATATGGTGCATGGCATGTTCGCCCGTGCCGGTGCGGTGCGCATCGACCACATCCTTGGCCTGTTCCGCCTGTGGTGGATTCCCGAGAACCGTTCGGCTATGGATGGCGCTTACGTGTACTACGACTCAGACATCATGCTGGGCGTTCTGGCCATCGAGGCCTCTCGCGCCGGCGGCGTGGTCGTAGGTGAGGACCTCGGCGTGGTGCCGGACCATGTGGCCGATTCCCTGTCGAGCCACGGTATTCTCGGTTGCGCCGTTGAATGGTTCGAGCAGTGCGATGGCGTGTTCCGTGCCCCCTCCCAGTGGCGTCCGTATGCATTGGCCTCCGTGAATACGCATGATTTGCCGCCGGCCGCCGGTTACCTGGAATACGAGCACGTCAAGATTCGTGAGCGTCTGGGTCTGCTGACCGGCCCGGCCGAGGAATTCGAAGCCTCCGCCAAGGCCGAGCAGGATGCGATGCTGGCCATGCTGGTCGAGCAGGGCTATCTTGATGCCGACTTCGCCGAACATCGTGAGGATCACGAGGCGGATATCGTCGACGCGCTGTACCACGCACTGAAGGGTTCGCCGTGCAAGCTGCTCGCCGCCTCGATCACCGACGCGGTGGGGGAGAAGCGTGCGCAGAACCAGCCGGGCACCAACAACGAATACCCGAACTGGCGCATCCCACTGGCCGACGCCAAGGGCAACGTGGTACCGCTCGAAACCCTCTTCGACACCCCCGGCGCCCAACGCTTCGCCCAAATCTTCAATTCCTGACCCGCTTTACCTCCCTCTGACGAGCCGAGTCGTTAAGCGGACAGTCCAGTGGACTGTCCGTAGACGAGGCCTGAAAGAAGCGATAGCTGAG
>OGYG01002133.1_pt1 | contig 10366 bp, 9 predicted proteins | sample 1576481 | NCBI WGS metagenome assembly OGYG01 (sample SAMEA3541497, study PRJEB24748) | human gut metagenome | biome: human gut; feature: human-associated habitat; material: faeces | place: China | collected 2012 | reverse complement strand
GTGCCGGAATCCAGATGCGCGACGACGCCTAACGGAATCGCGATAAACGTCGCCAGGTTCATGTCCGGTGTGATCGAACCGCCCGGCGTGACCAGTCCGATGAAGATCAGCTGCACATAGGTGCCCAGAATCATCGCAGTTTTGACGTCCCCTAAAATAAGACCGATGAACAAGGCGGAAACCAGCGGCCTGCCGATGCAGTACCAGCCGATCAGTCCGCCGCCGAGAAACGGCGTGTGAATATAAGTCAGATAGCCGAGCAGTGAAATGAGTGTTACCTGCAGTAGATTCATAACGGTCCCTCCCTATTTGATTTTGTTTTTGAATTCTTTGAATTCGATGCGTTTCATATCCGGAACCACCTGGAAAAAGATCTCAATGCCTTTGGCATCCAGATAATCCAGATCGTCGATTTCCGATCGCGTCAGATAGGTTCCATCTTGAACGGTGACCGTATCGTCACGCTTCTGAACCGGTCCGATCATCAGGCTTTTCGGCAGCTCAGGCACTTGATCGAACAGGGCCCAGGCGATTGTTGGAAAGCGGAAGACAATCATGGTTCCAGTTTTACTGTTGACAGCTTCACGAATCGGTGCGGCAGCCTGGTCTATCGTATAGACCTCGTTTTTCATCCCCGGCATCGCAATCTTCTCCACGACGTATTTCATCGTGGGATTGGTCGCTGTGAATTCGTCGATCACAATGATGTTTTTGATAAAGTAGTGCTGAACCAGACGGGTCATGCATTGGCCATGAATCAGACGGTCGTCGCAGCGAATGAGATTAATCATCATTTTCCTCCTCTCTTATGCGGATCGCTCCGCTTGCCGTGGTGGGAAATTCAAATCATAGGACATCATCTCTTTTCTTAATCTCCATCTATACTCCAAAATTATATTAATTGGAGTATTTTACTCCAACTCAAGAATACACCTGTTTTCACGGATACGCAATAGCTTTTTAAAAGATTACATTCTGAGGCTTAAGAACAAGTCCAGACTTATTCTGCCGGTCTTTGCGATATCTTTTTATTTTCCGAATGAATTTTGATTGTTGCGGAAAGATTTCATGATATGATTAAAATGATAATTGGAATAATCATCATCAGAAGGAAAGGAAGGCATCCTTGTGTCTATTTACAGTAAGATTAAAGATAATTATGATGTGTTTACCAAGAGCGAGCAGCGGGTCGCTAAGTACTGTCTGGACAACTATACGGAGGTTGCCGGCAACACGCTGTCGCAGCTGGCGGAAAAAGCGCATTGCGGGGAAGCGACGGTCGTCCGTTTCTGCAAGAAAATCGGAAATGAGAGCTATCATGACTTTAAGGAAGAATTGACTGAGGAAACGCAGGAACATCTAAAGAGCGAGAACGACTCGTTTGTCACTCAGATCTATCAGAATCTTCGAACTTCGATTGAATATACAATTCAAAATCTGGATTTGGAACAGATCGATGAGATCGCTCAGCTGATGAACAAAGCGGACATCATTTTCTGCGCCGGTGTCGGCAACTCCGGCATTCCCGCGGAAGCCTGCGCGATGCGGCTGGTGCGGAATGGGAAGAACGGGATTTACTTTAAAGACAATCATTTTCAGTCGATTTATCTCAATGAGCTGAAGCGCAGCGATATCGCGATTTTATTCAGCGCGTCGGGCGAATCCAACGATACGATTCACTGCGCCGAGATTTTGAAGCAGCGGAAGGTGAAGACGGTCTGCGTCACTTCGTCGGTCGTATCCTCATTGGCGGTGCTGTGCGATTACTGTATTTTGTTGAAGCGCTGGCTGGGACCGCTGGGCGGCGGCAGCATGATCGGTCAGATTACGCAGATGTATATCGCGGATCTGCTTTCGACGCGGACCGGCATGATCGATCAGAAGACCACGCTGAAGGCGAAGGAGACGACGTTTGATTATATCATCGACAAGATGCGCAAAGAACGGATATGAACTATGGAAACTTGCCAACGCAGGAAAGTCAAAGCTGAAGCTTGGATTTGATAAAAGAAAAGAAGAAAATGAGAAAACAAAACGATCCGCAAAACCTAAAGAGGCCGCAGATCGTTTTTCAATCCGGAAAAATCAAAAAATGGTCAAACCGACCCGTGTCAAATTGGGCAACGGTGCGGAATCAGCTGGCATTGGATGATAAGATACAGGCGCGAATTTTGAAGTATGAAAACGACTAAAGAGCCGCAGCACTAAAAATGAAATTCTGACCTGCTAGTGGGAAGAACTGCCATAAAAACAACGCATTGACTGTGGCAGCGAGTTATCCTCTTTCAGCTTCTTTACCAGTCAATATAAAATGACGGCCCGCATGACCGTCATCAAAAAAACTTATACAGTTTACTTTTGACAAACCCCGGATCAGCTGCAAATCCGCTCTTTAAAGCTATCTGCGCTGCACCTTGATATCGGACAACCAGAATCATGAATCATCTTCATTGCAATCTGCTCCTCCGTGTAATCCGGATGTTCTTCTTTGATTTTCAGAATCGTTCGAATGCGTGCTTCTTCTTCCTCTAACATATCCGCTATTTCAGCAGCCCGCATTCCTCTTTTTACACTTTTCAATGTGACTTTAACGGTCTTCAGCATTGAACCTTGATCTTTGCCCCGTTCAAGACCTTGCGCTATCCCCTGCTTTAAAGCTCGTTCTCTGGCCTTCTTCACGGCTCGTTCCCGTTCCTCACGGATCTCTGAATTCCGCATCATTTCTCTGTCCAGCCGCTTTGTTTCCCACATGTACTCGATCATACTCATCGGAATCTCCATCATTTTCTCCACCGCCCTTCTGCATCCTTCATCGATCGCCATGATCGCTTGAATCCACGCCGCTTTGTCCGGATCACCGGCGAATTTTAATACGATGCGCCACCGGTCCAGCGGCGTTAAATCCTGGACTGGAATCCGCTGTAAGCGTTCCACTCCTGCTAATTCAATAATACTCACTTGAATGTGTTTTGTCAAGGTTCTTCCTGTTTTCTCTCCGACTAAATAAAACACATCGCTGCTCACCTCCGGATCGTCAAAAAAGCGGAAATTCGTGATCATGATCACGCGCACCGGCCGCAGTTCCCGATAATCCTTTCCCTTTGTTCTCTGCCCGGAAAGCAGCCGCGATAAATAGAAAACGATGCGGATTCCCTGTTCCTCGGGATTTCCGTTTCGCTGGATTTCCAGATCAAAATAAATCTTCTCGTTGATCACGCCGCAGATATCATAACGAATTGCTTTGTCGTCAGGATGCCCTGCTTTTTTCTCGCCGGGCAACAACCGTACTTTTCTAAAATCAGGATCAATCGCATGAAAAAAACTCGACAGACAGACCTCATCTTCAGGATCGCCGATCACCGCTTTAAAGACCCAGTCGTCCATTAAAGAAATCGTTCTTTTCTTTAGTTTTTTCCGTTCTCGTAGATCGATGGACATTCACCCACCTCCTCTACTTGTTAATATTGCGGTAATTTCAAAAAAGCCTTCCTCTTTTTCATGAAAATTCACTTTTTTTCGACAAAATCGCAAAATTATTTGTAACCATTTTCAAAATTTAATCCAAATTGCTGGAAAGGATCTTGAAATCACATCGGGTTCAAGTCTCTGAATAAGCAATTCTTTAACTTACTTTTGAGCTTAAGTTACTTTATTTTCTCTGTTTATAGGATAAAAAATCTGGATTTTGCCCCTGAAAGGGGCAAAACTGAAAATAGGAAATAATCAGGATATGCCAGATAATAAGGGAGAAAAGAGGCGAGATTATGGAATATCCTCATTTGTTTTCCCCCATTCAATTCAATCAGCTGACGCTGCGCAACCGCATTGTTGCCGCGCCGATCGGCGAATTGTACGAACCGAAGGCTCGCGGCGGGGCAGGTCTGGTCGTCTGCGGTCATACGATTGTGGAACCTGGCCGCAGTTCGTTTGCCAGCGGCGAGGAACCGACGGCGTTTTTCAAATATGAAGTGGAAAAGACCCGGCAGAAGATCCGGACCTGTCATCGTTACGGCGCACGAGCGTCGATTGAAATCTTTCATGCCGGTCAATATGCCCGGGTCAAAGACCATGCCTGGGGACCTTGTTCGTTTACCCGTGAAGACAATGTTGAAGTCAAGGCGCTGGATTCTCCGGAAATGGAGCGGATTGCCGGACTGTTCGCGGAAGCCGCGCAGCAGGCGAAGACGCTGGGTTTCGATGCGATTTTTCTGCATTTCGGCCACGGCTGGCTGGCCGCGCAGTTCTTGTCACCCTTGTTTAATCATCGAACAGATGAGTACGGCGGAAGTCTGCCGAACCGCGCCAGATTCCCATTGTTGATTCTGCGGAAAATCCGGGCGGCTGTGGGTCCGGACTTTCCGGTGGATATGCGGATCTCCGGCGAGGAATGCGTACCCGGTTCAATTCGCTTTGAAGACACGCTGGCGTTTATCCAGATGGCAGAACCCTATATTGACGGCGTTCAGATCTCAGCCGGGCTGGATATCAACCATGAGGGCAACGTTCACATGGCAACGACGAATTTTAAGGAACACATGCCGAATCTGAAATGGGCAAGGACTGTAAAGAAGACGTGTCCGGGACTTGTGGTTTCGGTTGTCGGCGCGATCATGAATCCTTCTGAAGCCGAACAAATATTGGCGAATGGCGATGTCGATCTTGTCGCCTTCGGCCGGGCGTTTATAGCGGATCCCAACTGGCCGAACAAGGCCCGGGAAGGGCGGACATGCGATATCGTACCGTGTTTAAGATGTCTGCAATGTTACCACATCGCGACCAACCGTCAGAATGTCGGCTGCAGCGTCAACCCACGTTATTGCAACGAAACACTGATTCCTGAACGGATGATCCCGGCTGAACAGGCTCAGCGAGTCGTCATCGTCGGCGCCGGTCCGGCTGGACTCAATGCCGCGATCACGGCCAGCCGCCGCGGACACGAAGTGATCGTGCTGGAAAAAAGTGGGATGATCGGCGGAGCGCTGATTACAATTGCGCAGGAATATTATAAGGAAGACATTCGCAGTTATCGGGATTACTTAGCGAATCAGTTTGCCCAGTGCGATATCGACCTGCGCCTGAATACCGCGGCAGATCGTTCGATAATTGAAGCGCTGCATCCGCAGGCGCTGATCATTGCCTGCGGAGCCCAGCCGGTAACGCCGCCTGTTCCCGGAATTGATCAATCTTTTGTGGTGGGCTTTACCGAAGCCATTCATCATCCGGAACGGATCGGAAAGCAAGTCGTGATCATCGGCGGGGGAACGATCGGTGCGGAGATCGGGCTGGAATTGGCGGAGCGGGAAGGACGGCAGGTAACAATTGTGGAAATGACGGACACGCTGGCTTCACAGGGGAATCTGCTTTACCGGATCGCGCTGCGGCAGAAACTGGATTCGCTGACAACTTTCACAGCGCTAACTCAAACCCGCTGCGTCCGGATCGGCAATCAGGAGGTGGAAGTTATCCACCAAAAAGAAACGCGGAAGCTGAAAGCTGATACCGTGATCATCGCCGCGGGTGTGCGTCCGGACAGGGCCTTTGTGAATAGTCTGTATGGGATTTGCCCGCAGACCTTTGAGGCTGGCGATGCGCTGCAGCCGCGCAAGATTCAGGAAGCGGTGTTTGAGGGAACCGGCGTGGCGCTGTCGGTTGGCTAAGTGGCTCCCAATGGAATTTCTTTATTTGAATCAGGATATCAAAATGCGAGGAAAGGAAAAAATCTCAGTACAAAGTCGGAATGTATTATATAATTTGGGTATTCGCTGAGGACTATCCCGGCAGGAGGAGATATGAAGTTCATCATTGCTTTCATTTTGATATTGTGTACGAGTTGTTCAAATAAACCTGGAAGTCAGCCTGAAAATTCAAACGGATTTGATAAATCAATGAATCCAAAGATGACCCAGGAGAAGAAAAATCAAAAAATTGAGAATACAATTAAAAATAACGAAATCGAGAATATTCAATTTTGTTATGAGATCGAGGCCGATCCTATCGAATTCCGCCAGACCCATTCTGAAATTCCGATTGTAGAAATACAGAATAATGTGTTTAAAGGGCAATATGAGTATAATAGTTATTATTATATAAATCTGAATACCTACAGTGAAATGAGAATCGTTGAAGACGCGGATAAGAATTATTATAATGAGATTCTGAATTTCAAAGATATGTCGCTGACTGTTGGCGGTTGTCGATATGATTTCAAGAAGGGTTTAAATCATCACGAAGATTGTGAAAAATTTTGGCCTTTTGAGGATAGTCACCTAGCATATCTCTCTGCCTTTTCCAGATTTAATGAATTCTTGCGAAGTTATAATAAAGAATATTTTGATAATACCGTAAAATATTTCATGATCGATACTTCTTCGCAAACAAAAGAGTATGATGAGATATTTACTCAAGAGGTAATGGAGAAATGTCTGAGAGTTTTAACGGAGTATATTGATCATAATTATAACCTGGACCCAAGTATTCTGAATGATGAATTCTCAGAAAGCTTGATTAGCGAATATATTCAGAATGTAAGTCGCTGATTTGTCATCCTTGAACTACATACAACTATAAAAAGCTTGATCGTTCCGCAAATCCGCAGCGGTAATCAAGCTTTTTTAATAGCGTTTTTCCTATCCTTTAGTGTAGAACGAGTTCTGATTCTAGTCTTTCTCGAGACAGGAAGGACAAGGTTTCCCAAGTGATCTGCCTGTCTGTTTTTTATCCTATACCATTCGCGGTTTTATCGTTCGACGGCAGTTACCTGCGTTCCGGTCAGCTTGTCATGCAGCATGAATCGTTTTGTTTTCAACAAAAGCAGCACGGAAACCAGGCTCGCGGCCAGACCGAAAACATAAACTCCCTGAATCAGTCCGGGATTCACGAACCGCGTCAGCAGTGTACGTACCAGAAATGCTGCGTTGTTAAACGTCTGTTCCAAAAAAAGAAAACACAGTGCGCGCCCGCCCAGCTGTGCCGGGGAAGCCGGCTTTCCCTCCCGATGAGTAATACGGATCTGCGCCAGACGTTTGCCCGGCGTCTGACCCTGGAAACCAGGAACAAGCATCGGAATCATTATAAAATAAGTCAGCACTGCGCAGCTGGAAAGACAAACCGCAGTCATGGCCAGACCGGATGAAAGGTCAGCGATGGAAGACGTGACAAGCAGCTGACCCTGAGCCAGACTGACAACCAGGGTGATGATCAGGTTGCCGCACAAAGCGGAACCATACCAATCCACGGCGGCCGCCAGAAACCGCCGCGGCAAGGAAGCTGCCGGTAGGGCTTTTTGCCGGGTCTGCTTTGTTTTTATTTCCGGCTTTTTGATGACGGCCGGGTTTGGCGTCTGTCCTTTTTTCATGAAGATTCCCCCTTCTTCAATAACACGATACCAACAAGCTTGTGAACTCCTCAAAGCTGGTGACTTCCATCATTTTGCGGAAGATTTCCTCGTCCTTCATGATGTGAACGATGAAATCAAAGATATTGGAAAACTGTTCTTTATCCTTTTCCATCATCGATAACATGAAGACCAGATTGACCTGATTAGCGCCCCACTGGATCGGCCGCGGATTGACGGAGACAGCGATCGCGCTGGATTTTGCCTTGTTGTCCAGAGGATGAGGAATCGCGATGTTGCCATAGGCGGAGGGGCTCAATTTCTCATGATAGTCGATTTGTTGACGATAGTCTTCGTCGACATAACCGCCGGCCGTCATCGCTGCGCACATGACTTCGATCGCGTCGGTATGGGTGGTAAACTGACGGCACGCGAAGAACAAATCCGGATGGAAGAAATACAGAATTTTCTCGCGGATGAAGTCTTTCATCTTCCGCTTTTTGATCTCATCGATCAACTCGAAGATCCGGCGGATATCTTTTTCCGACAGAAACTGATCGATTTGATAGTAAACGAGCGGCTGTTCCTGCAGCGCGCACGGGGCGGTGGACAGTACAAGATCGGCCTGCGGCAGCGGCTGGGGCAGGGCAGGGTGCGTCAGCACGTCGCTGATCAACAAACTTTCCGAGAAGACCGCGGATAATTTTTTGATCAGACGCTGACCAATCTGTTGATAATCGTTGCACAGCACCAGACAGCTGATCTTATCGTTTTTAGCCCGCGTTTCCTCCATCATCACGCCGATGTGCAGCGTGATGTAGGCAATTTCATCTTCCGGCAGGACGTGGCCGGTGAATTGATAGATGACGTTGGAAATATGCACGGAAATCGCATAGATCAGCGGATAATCCGTCTTGATGCTTTCAAACTGCAGGTTGGTGATCTGAATGTCGTTTTCCAAGCGCAGAAGCAGATTTTTTAAATGAAAAGCAAATTTGATCAGAAAGCTTTCGTTATTCAAATCGATACAATAAGTGTTCTCGACCGACTGCACGATGTTGTCCAGCAGTCGCTGAATGTCAGCTCCGAGGATGACGCTGATCTGATCGTAGGCGATGGCGGACATTTGCGAGGACACAGCACGGGTCATCATCAGCACCGACGCTTCATACAAGTCGTATAATGTAAAATCCGTATCGTAATTTTCTTTCAGCAGCACGTACAGATCGTTGACGATGCTCTGAACATGCGCCGAAGCCAGATTGAGCATATCGGCGTGAGATACCAGCTCCTGACGGGACGCGTTAAATTTGCGTGCGGGATTGGAACTGCGCAGCTCAACGGTCAGCGCGATATGCAGCACATAATTCAACAGGCTGTAATCGTCCAGGAAATACTCGTATTTGTGCATGACCTGTAAGATCAGCTGCTTGATCCGCGCCAGGCTGACCGATGTGAAGATTTCCTGAATTCGCTCCAGGCTGAAATAAGAGCTTTTGATCTCCTCGTTGATCAGGCTCAGAATCACCGCCCGTTTGTCCTTGGCCAGACCGGTGATGTTGACCATATCGTTTTTGGTGTGGATATTCAGGTGGAATTGCATGAGATCGGTACGCATCCGCGACAGCTCGTTCTGCAGCGTAATCGGCGAGATGCACAGCTTATCCGACAGATCGCTGATGGACATCCGCTGATTTTGTAAAAGCAGCGTGTTGATGATATAGCGCTTGCGTTCCTCATAGCTGGCGGGAATCGTCTGGGAGGGCAGAAAGCTCAGAATTTGCGCAGCCTTTAGCTTGTCAATTTTATATCCCTTGTTGCTGGAAAGAATCAAAGCGCCGTATTCCTTGTTCAGCTCCGCGACGCTGTACTTGACGCTGCGCACACTGAAACCAAAGCGCTGGGCGATCATCGCGGTTGTCGTCCAGCCCGTCTGATGGTTCAGAAACGACACGATCTGCATCTTGCGGTCTAAGTTCGCCATACAATTCAACCCTTTCTGTCATTTATTGTACAAGGGAACGCTGGTGCGTACTTACCGGCTTTTGCCCTGTGAGCGGGCAAAGGCAGACGTTGAATCCGACCGCGCTGCGCTTTACAGTTAGGGTGCAAGCAAGGAGGTCAGAAAACGTGACAATTCAGGAAGTAAACAATCTTTCATGCATGATTATCGCGAATGCCGGGGATGGCAAAAGCAGCTGCATGGAAGCGCTCGATTACGCGGAAGCCGGCGATTGGGAAGCGGCGCGGCAGGCTCTGACCGTCGCTGATGAAGCGATCGTCAAGGCTCATGAAATTCATACGAAGCTGTTGGTGGAGGAAGCCCGCGATCCCGCCGCACTGCCGATGACGATGATGCTGATCCATGCGTCTAATCATCTGACGGCGGCCGAGGTCAGCCGGGAATTTGCCGAAAGGCTGCTCAGAATGCAAGCTCAGAAAAGCGGGGAGGAGGTGAAATAATGGTCAATATCATTCTTGTCTGCGAACATGGCGCCAGCACAAGCATGCTGACGGATCGGATGAAGGACGCCGCGAAGCAGCTGGGCGTCGACGCCGCGATCAACGCTTATCCCTACACGAAGCTGGACGAGCTGATCGACGGGGCGGATATCGTTCTGCTAGGCCCGCAGGTCCGCTTTAAAAAGAAAACCTTCGACGCGAAATATGCAGAGAAAGGCGTGGAATTCATGGTCATCGACACGGTGGATTACGGCATGATGAATGGGGAAAAGGTACTGAAAACGGCATTGGAACATCTCAAGTCCTGACTAAAAACTGAGTTTATTTGAAAAGAGGAGAAAATACAATGGATACATTAATGGAAAAAATATCCAGCTTCGTTGAACCGCTGGCGGAATGGGTCCACAAGATGACCTTCTTAAACGCCATGGCCGAAGCGCTTCAAGTTTTGCTTCCGATCACGGTGATCGGTTCCTTCGCCTGTCTGTTCGCGTTTATCGACGTCGGCGGGTGGCAGGCGTTTTTAGGCGCGAATCCGATGATTCTGATGGTCTTTATGAATGCTCAAAG
>OGYG01002127.1_pt1 | contig 10410 bp, 10 predicted proteins | sample 1576481 | NCBI WGS metagenome assembly OGYG01 (sample SAMEA3541497, study PRJEB24748) | human gut metagenome | biome: human gut; feature: human-associated habitat; material: faeces | place: China | collected 2012 | reverse complement strand
GAAATGTTATCAAATTTTGGAAAAAATAGTTTTAAAAGTCATTTAAAATTTTGTGCGTTCGCGGAATATGCCGATCGGACGCGACATTTGATCAGTATGTATATGATAGTATCTGCTCGCGGAGAAATTAAATAATCCATATCAGAAAGGAATGCGCTAAAAATTTTGTGCTTCTCGGCGTTGGGCCTGGTACATAAGTTTTAACGCAAAAGCCACATGAAGAATTTAAAGGTTTGTATCGCTTCGTCTGCTCCTGCAGCCGCATTGACACTTGCTCCAGCATCTGCGCTGGCAGAGGGCACAACACCTGCTCCTACAAGCACCACTGGTGTAACCGCTACAGCTGCAACTCCAACCAGAGAGCAGCTCATGGACCCAACGGTTAATCCATACTATTCTGAGGATGCATACTTCCTGCCTGATATTACTAACCCAATCCCAGAGGGGTTTATGGTAGGTAATGCTGACGGTGAGATCATCATTGATAACGGCGATGGCACTGTTACCGTTAAGGGCCACTGGGTTACAGCAATAGAGTTTGATGAGGTCATTGCAGTTCAGTTTGTTCGCATTCCGGCTCCAACGCCTAATCCAGATCCAACTCCAGCTCCAACCCCTGATCCAGAGCCTGAGCCTACGCCAGCTCCAACCCCTGATCCAGAGCCAGAGCCCACACCAGCTCCAACCCCTGATCCAGAGCCAGAGCCAGTGCCTGCTCCAGCTCCTGCACCAACTCCAGAGAAGAAGTCCACTCTTCCTGCAACTGGTATCGCAGACGTTGTTGTTCCAGCTTCTGTTCTTGCAGTAAGCGGCCTTGGTTTTGTTGCTGCTTCTCGTAAGGTCCGCAAGTAGGGGAAGCACGCAATTAGGCTGCGGCCCTAGCTGCGGCTCCGGCCACGGCGACTGCGACGCCGGCCGCGTTGCAAAGCTGACGGGTTTCTCGCCAGAAGAATATAACGTGCATGTAAAGCGCCTGACCGCAGGCGCTTTTTTGTGTGGAAACCGGGCGGGTGGCCAGGCGGAAATTGGGTACACTCTGAATAACGAAATTCGGAGGTTGTTATGGAAGATCAGCAGCAGAAGTTCTCGCAGAATGGCGGTGTGGGGCAGGAGTCGACGCATCCATCTTCAACTGCGCTTGTTCTAGAAGGCGGCAGTTATCGAGGCATTTTTACCGCTGGAATTCTTGATGTGCTTCGCGAGAAGGGCGTCACCAACTTTGAGAGTGTGTGGGGAGTTTCCGCAGGTGCTATCAACGCCGTGAGCTTCAGGTCCAAGCAGATGGGCCGCGCCATGCGCATCATGCTGGCCTTTAGAGATGACCCCCGTTTTCTTTCGATCCGCTCACTGATCACGACCGGTGACATTGCGGGCGCGGATTTTATGTTTGACGAAATCCAAAACCACCTGGATCCCTGCGATAACGAGGCGTTCAATCAAAATCCCATGCAGATGTACGTGGTTGCGTCCGATGTTACGTTTGGCACGTCGGCGTATCTGCACGTAAAAAAGTTCCCGGAAGACGTGACCATGGTTCGAGCGTCCGCGTCGATGCCAACGGTTTCTCGCATGGTTGAGCTGGACGGACATCGTTATTTGGACGGCGGAACAACCGATTCAATTCCGTTTGCGGCGGCGCTTGGCCTGCCTGACGGAAAAGCAGAGCGTGCGGTTAACATTCCCGACCACAAGCCGGCAAAGAAAGCGCTGGTCATTGTCACGCAGGACAGAAACTTCGTAAAAACCGACGTCAACGAGCAGGTTGCCATTCGCTCGAAGCTTTACTCCGCGTATCCGTACTTTGAAGCTGCGCTGGCTTCTCGCGCCGAGCGTTACATGGATCAGCGCAAACAGCTCTTTGAGCTGGAGGAAGAGGGTAGAGTGCTGGTGCTTGAGCCTCCTGAGCCAGTTGAAGTCAAAGTTAACGAGAAGTCCGGTGAGGCCCTGCTGTCTCTATACCTGACAGGTCGCCAAGTTGCACTTGAGCGCCTCGAAGAGATTAAAAGTTTTATCGAGTAGGGTGCGCGAACCGGCACTCGCGTGACCTGCGGTGGCTTGCGCGTGACCTGCGCAGGAAGCACAAATTGATACGAAAAGAGTTTGTTTTGAAGATTCCCATGAACAAGTTTTTGAAAGTGATGTTTGCGCTGGTTATCATTGCAATGACCGGTGCGGCAATTCTGCAGATCGTCGCCCCCGAGTACATGGGAAGCAACGCCGCTTATGGCATTTCGACCGGATGGCAGCGAGAGATTGGTTTTTGGAATCTGGCGGTGCTCATCATTTTGGTCACCACTTGTTTCCACTACGATTGGGTCTATCTACGTGCGATTTTGCTCGCGCTGATTCTGGGCGGCATTGGAATTGGAACCAACCACTTCATCCATTTCTTGAGCGCACAAGAGTCGGTAAATTTGGTAGGAGCTATCGAGAATTACGTTCTTGCAGTTGGTTGGATGATCGGCTGGAAGCTTGAATGTAACCGCAGGAAGAACGCGGGTGCTACTGAATAACTGCGGAAAGATCGCGAGCGTTTTCGCACGACGGTGCTACAAGCGCGACATTATGCGCGCGACATTATGCGCGCCTGATTTTCTCGCCATGTCTGAATGATTTGCCGGAAAAGTGCACAATATCTGAGTGGTTTTGCCGGTTTTTCTCGCCATGTCTGAGCTGTTTTACTCAGATGTGATGCAGTTTTCAGGCTCAAAAATTTGGAGCAGACGGTCCGTCTTTCACGCGCCTGATTTCATCAAAGATTCGGTGGATTTTGCCTAAAAGCATCAAAGAATCTGTGGATTTGCCTGATTTCTGCAAAGAATCGGTGCCTCAAATACAGATTCTTTGCACTTTTTAGGCGCACATTGCTAGACAAGCGCACCTGGCGAGAAACCCCGCGCACCCGCGACCGGCCCGCGTACCCGCGCACCCGCGACCAGCCCGTGCCCCGCGCACCCGTGCACTCGCGGCCGGCGCGCGCTCGCATCCCGAACGCTAGCGCAGGCGCGTGAGCTGCACTTTTTCGATAAGCGAATCCACAACCGAGCGCTCCGCCGCCTGAGTTCCGCTCTCCATGACGTTTGCGGCGCCCGTGGCCATGGCCAGTCGCAGCGCGTCTTCTGTCGAGAGACCCTGTGCATCCGCAAAGGCAAGCGCCGCCACAACGGAGTCACCGGCACCGACAGTACTTCCTACCTGGACTTTTACTGGACCTGCATACCAAACCTCGTTGGCTGTAGCGTAGACGGCGCCGTTTCCACCCATGGAAACGCAGACCGTGTCGATGCCACCAGCAACAATTTCGGACGCGGCGGCGGCAATTGCGTCCACGTCGGTCAGCTCGCGACCAAGCATGGCGGAGAGCTCGTGATCGTTTGGCTTGGTGAAGTACGGCTTCTGCTCAAGGCCAGCTGAGAGGGCTGCGCCGTCAGCGTCCAGGTATACCTTCAACCCGGCGTCGCGCAAAGCACGAGTCCAGCGGCCATACGTATCAGCAGCAGCTCCGCGGGGGAGACTGCCGGAGAGAACCACAATATCGCCAGCGGAAGTCTTGGCAATCACATCAGCAAGCGCCTGGTCAAGCACGGTGTCAGTGACCTCGGGACCAGGCTCGTTGATGTCGGTATTGGTGCAGCCCTCAGTATCAACGACCTTCAGGTTGGTGCGCGTCTCGCCAGGAACAGAAATCGTCTGGACCTTGATGTTATTCTCGCCAAGTGTGTCAGCGATCCACTTGCCGGTTTGACCTGCAAGAACAGCGATGGCGGTAGATTCTCCGCCCAGTTTAGCAATAACCTTGGAGACGTTGATGCCCTTGCCGCCCGCGTCCTGCCTCAGCCACGCGATGCGATTCACCTGGTCAACGGCAAAATTTGGAACCTGGACGGTCTTGTCCAGAGCGGGATTGAGCGTGACGGTGTAGATGCTGGGCATAGTCGCTCCTCGGTTTGCGGCGCCGCTATCGGCGCTTGAATGGCGCCGCCAAGCGGCGCAAGTTATCTACGCTGATAATACTTCAGTTTCGGCAAAAAAGTAACCGCGGACAGCGCTGTTACGCGCGTATCCGCGGTCTTTTCTGGCGAGAAACCCGGCGCACTCGTGGCGTGTGTTGTGGACGGCTTTGCAATGTGGAGAAACCCGTCAAATTTGAATGAATTGTTGCATTCGTGAAGCAACAAAAATTCCCGCGTACAACAGCTAAAGAGTGGAGTATACTTTTAAGGCTTTTCCACAGAGCCCCGTAATCTCTGACAAGAAAAAGCATCGATGACCCGTCCAGGGGTTATCAACTCGTAATTCGTAGGAGGAGTCAAGTGAAGAAGTCGACTCAGTTCGCCAAGGCTGGCGAAGTCGAGCGCAAGTGGGTGCTCATCGACGCTGAGGGCGCAACGCTCGGTCGTCTGGCTACAAAGGCTGCCATGATTCTTCGTGGTAAGAACAAGCCACAGTACACCCCAAACGCTGATACTGGTGACTTTGTTGTCATCATCAATGCAGACAAGGTTGTCCTTACTGGTGTTAAGGCTGACCACAAGGAGTATTGGCGTCACTCCGGCTACCTTGGTGGCTTGAAGATCACTTCCTTCAAGGAAGAGATGGAGAAGCACCCAGAGCGTGTTGTTGAGCACGCAGTCAAGGGCATGCTTCCTAAGACCACTCTTGGTCGCAAGCAGGGTATGAAGCTTAAGGTTTACGCCGGCGCTGAGCACCCACATGCTGCACAGAATCCCGTCAAGATTGAGCTGGAGGGCTAAACGATGGCAGATAACACCGCTGTTTACACCGGCACCGGCCGTCGTAAAGAGGCCGTCGCTCGTGTTCGTCTTGTTCCTGGAACTGGTAAGGTTACCGTTAACGGCCGCGAGGCAGTCCAGTATTTTGGTCGCCAGCAGCTCGTAGACAACGCAACCGCACCTCTCCGCATTACTGATACTCTTGGTCGTTTCGACGTCCTCGCAAACTGCGATGGCGGCGGCATCAACGGCCAGTCCGGCGCTCTTCGCCTGGGCATTGCTCGCGCTCTTCTTGAGGCTGGCGAGTATCGTGATGACCTTAAGAAGGCCGGCTACCTCACCCGCGATTCTCGTGCGGTCGAGCGTAAGAAGTACGGTCTGAAGAAGGCTCGTAAGCGTCCTCAGTTCTCCAAGCGCTAAGGCCGCTGGACCCAAAAAAGTCCTCACAAAGAGACCTGTTGTATATCGGCAGGTCTCTTTTTTGTATACTTTTAAATGGTTGCATTTTGCATATTTGTGCAACCGTTTTAGTCCGCACGTTCTTCTCGCCATCTGGCGAGAAGCCCCACCTGTCGAGTAGTTCGCTGGCGCTTCGCGCGCAAGTTGCTCTCCACCCGACAACACTACATTCGCAGCTAGGAGACGCTTATGAAGTACTTTGGAACCGACGGCTTTAGAGGCCGTGCAAACGAGGGTCTGAACGTCGATCATGCATACAAAATTGGCCGCTTTATTGGCTGGTATTACGGAGCAAAGCAGTCGCGCAAGGCTCGCATCATTATTGGTAAGGATACCCGCAGGTCAAGCTATATGTTTGAGTCCGCGCTTGTCTCGGGTTTGGTTGCTTCCGGCGCTGACGCGTACATGCTGCACGTTATTCCTACACCTGGCGTAAGCTACGAGGTAGTTGACGGCGGCTTTGACTGCGGCGTCATGATTACCGCTTCTCACAACCCATTCACCGATAACGGCATCAAGCTGGTCAATAAAGAGGGCTACAAGATGGACGAGGACGTCCTCGAGCAGGTAGAGTCCTATATTGACGGTGAGTTTGACGTTCCTCTGGCAACGGGTGACGCCATTGGCCGCACGGTTGATTACATGCAGGGCCGCAACCGCTACATCTCCAGCCTTATTGCGAGCTGCGGTTTTAGCCTCCAGGGCCTGAAGATTGGCCTGGATTGCGCAAACGGCGCAGCTTCTAGTGTTGCTCGCCCTGTCTTTGACGCCCTGGGCGCCGAGACGCATGTTATCAACAACGCTCCAAATGGCCTCAACATCAACGTTGATTGCGGTTCTACCCACATTGACCAGCTGCAGCGTTTTGTAGTCCAGAACGGCCTTGACGTGGGCTTTGCCTACGATGGCGATGCTGACCGCTGCCTGGCAGTTGACGAGCGCGGCCACGTGGTTGATGGAGACCTGATTCTCTACGTCTGCGGCACCTACCTTAACAAGTATGGTCGCCTGGCTAAGCAGACCGTAGTTACTACTGTCATGAGTAACTTTGGCTTGTTCAAAGCATTTGACGACGCCGGCCTCTCTTACGAGAAGACCAACGTGGGCGATAAGTACGTCTACGCTTGCATGAACGAGAACGAGTACAGCCTGGGCGGCGAGCAGAGCGGTCACATCATCTTTGGCGATCTGGCAAAGACCGGTGACGGCATCTTGACCAGCCTCCGTATTATGGAGGTCTTACGAGCAGAGCGCGAGAAACTCTCTGAGCTGACTCGTCCCGTTACACTATATCCACAGCAGTTGGTTAACGTCCGCGTCACTGATAAAGAGGCCGCTATGCAGTCTCCTAAGGTCAACGATGCTGTTGCAGCTGCCGAGAAGTTCCTTGAGGGCAATGGTCGCGTGTTGGTCCGCGCTTCCGGAACAGAGCCTCTGGTGCGTGTTCTTGCAGAAGCTCCAACTGATGAGCTCTGCCAGCAAGCAAACCAGATTGTGCTTGACGCACTTGAGGAGTATAGGCTCAGCGCTTAAGCGCAGATAGATCCAGGGGATGCGATGGCACTGGCAGGAATAGGTGTAGATATGCTTGAGATTGCCCGCATGCAGCAGGCAATTGAGAAGCACCCTCACTTTATCCGCCGCATGTTCACTGATGCCGAGCGTGCGTACTGTGAGCGCACTGCTCGACCTGCGGAGCACTATGCCGCTCGCTTTGCGGCAAGAGAAGCTGTGTTTAAAGCCTTGGGAACGGGTTTCTCGTCTGGTATTGGTTTTCAGGATGTTTCTGTTGAGAGAGATCAGCTGGGCAGGCCACAGGCTCGCCTGGCTGGCAAGGCTGCACAGATTGCGGCCGAGCAGGGCGTGCAAGAGATTGCGCTTTCTATCTCGTACACCAGAGACGTTGCGGTAGCCAATGCCGTTGCGGTGACCAACGCCGTAAAACCCAAGGTAGATCAAAAGGAAGATGCTGCCCAAGAGCTGGCACGTTCGTTCAAAGAAGCTCGTTCTGTGTTGGATGAGCTTGAGCGCGTGCAAGAACCTATAATTGAGACAACCTTTGATGATGTTGTTAAATCCGAGGAGTAAGTTATGCAGCCGGTACTAAATGTTGAGGACATCAAGCGTGTAGAGATTGCGCTGACACGCGTGGGCGTGAGCGTTTCCGAGCTCATGCACCGTGCAGGTTACGCTGCTGCTCAAGAGGCCCTTGGCATGGGAGGAGACATTAGTAACGTTGTCATCCTCGTAGGTCTTGGCAATAACGGTGGAGATGGCTGGGTGGCAGCAGAAGCGCTGCGCTCTAGAAACTGCAACGTTAAGGTAGTTACTCCTCTTGAGCCTGATCAGATTTCCGGCGATCTTGCACGTCAGATGGCGCAGCGCGCCGTTCGCGCGGGAGTTTCCGTGCTTGTTGGACCTTCTCGCCAGGAGCTGATTGACCTGCTGGCATCGGCTGACGTGGTGCTTGATTGCATGCTGGGCACCGGCTTCCACGGTAAGGTCCGTGCTCCGTTTGATATTTGGATTGAGTGCCTGAATCAGTCCGGCGCTCGCGTGCTTTCCGTTGACGTTCCCAGTGGCCTTTCTGCGCAGAAGGGCCAGGTAGAAAGCGCGTGTGTTGTCGCTGACGTTACCGTTACCATGATTGCGCTTAAGCCCGGCCTTATTGCTGACGCAGGCCGTGACGTTTGTGGCTCTATTGTTGTGGCTCCTCTGGCCGAGCAGACCGAGCGCCTAGTTGTTGAGGCAGATCCTGTTGCCTGGCGCGTTGACCTGGAAGATTATCTTGCTTCTGTTCCTGCCCAGCTCAACGACTGCGATAAGTACTCTCGTGGCTCCGTTCTGGTGGTTGGTGGCTCAAGCCGCTTCCCCGGAGCTGCTGTTTTTGCTGCTAAGGCGGCTGCTCGTGCGGGTGCTGGCTACGTTACGCTGGCAGTTCCTGAGGCCATTGTCAGCTGCGTTCAGATGATGTTGCCAGAGGTTCCCGTTATTGGCCTCCCATGCGATGCTGAGGGCGTGCTTACCGAGGAAGCAGCTCCGCTGGTGCTGCAGCTTGCCGCCATGCGTACGGTTACGCTGGTTGGCCCTGGCATGCGCGTCTCTGGCGGAACCGTCAAGGTTACCTCCGCGCTGCTTGACTCTGAGCTGCCCGTTATTGTTGACGCCGACGCGCTCAACTGCATTGCTCGCCTCACTAATAACAACCTTCCAGATTTCCCTGAACTCACTCGTCGTACCGCTCCGCTCATCATGACGCCGCATCGTCGCGAGCTTGGTCGTCTGGTTAACCAGGTAGATAATCCTCCTGCAAGCCTGGTGGGTCAGCTTGAGGCTGCTCGCAAGATTGTCTGGGCAGACGGTGGCTCTGAGCTGGTCATTGTTGCCAAGGGTACCGCTACCGGTTGCGTAGGCGTCCAGAAAGCCGTGCTGCCAAAGCCTGGTCCCGTTACGCTGGCAACCGCTGGCTCTGGCGACGTTCTTGCTGGTACTATTGCTGGCCGCTTGGCTCAGGTTGCTGGTCAAGTTGATGACCTGCCAACCTTCTGCTCGCTTGCGTGCGAGGTTCACGCATACGCAGGTCAGCTAGCTGCCGAGAAGTTCGGTGTACGCGGAGCTATGGCGGGAGACATCTGCGACGTTATTGGCCTTGCTTCCGACGCACTTGAGGAGCAGATTGCGTTCCCTATGGCAGACTTTGAAGAAGCTGCGGAGTAGGTGAGCCTGATGTCGGCATATCCCCAGGATAGATGGGCTTGGATAGAGATTGATCTGTCTGCCGTCCGCCACAACGTAAAGGCGTTTAAGGCCCAGCTTAACCGTGGCGTCAAGATGATGTGCGTGGTTAAGGCTGACGCATATGGCCATGGTGCTGCTCAGTGCGCTAAAGCCATGCAGTCTGTGGGCGCCGATCAGTTTGCTGTTGCAACGGTTGATGAGGGCGTTGAACTGCGCTGTTCTGGCATTGATAATCCTATTTTGGTGCTTTCCGAGCCTCCGGTTACTTCCATTCCAGACCTCGTGCGCTTTGACATCATGCCTTCCGTTTATACGGTTGACTTTGCCCTCGCCTACGGAGAGGCTGCTGCTGCGGCTAACAAGGTTGGCCGCTACCACCTGGCCATTGATACTGGCATGACCCGCATCGGCGTTAGGCGAGAAGATCTTCTCGAGGTGCGCGGTTCTATCGATTTCCACAGGGGTCTTGAATGCGCTGGTACGTTTACGCATTTTGCCACGGCCGACGTGCTCGACAACTGGGACTTTGATCTGCAGGTTAATCGTTTTATTGAAGCCGTCACAACGCTTAAAAACGCAGGCTATGAGCTGGGCTTGGTTCACGCTGATAACACTCCTGGCACGGTTCTGCACAAAGACATTCAGTTTGACATGGTTCGCGTGGGCATTGGTCTGTACGGACTTCACCCAAGTAAGCTCACCATTCCCCGCATTGACCTGCAGCCCGTTATGAGCGTGCGCGGTCGCGTGACGCGCGTGGTCTATCCAGCTGTTGGCGACGGCGTTAGTTACGGTATGACATGGCGTGTTCCTCGTAATAACATCCAGGTAGCTACCGTGCCTATTGGCTACGCCGATGGTCTTGCACGCAGTCTTTCTAATCGCATGGACGTTTTGACGCGCGGAGACCGCGTCCGCCAGGTGGGCAATATCTGCATGGATCAGTTTATGATTGCCGTTGATACCGCAGGTACACACGCTAATAAACCCGCGCACGAGATTCGCTACGGTGACGTGGTTACTCTCATTGGCAAAGATGGCGATCAAGAAATCACCGCAGATGAGATGGCTGATCTTCGCGAGACTATCAACTACGAGGTAGTTTGCAACTTTGGCGCGCGCCTCGATAAGGTGTACATCTAATGGCATTCACGCTTGACGAGATTCGCGAGCAGATAGCTGATTGCAAGAAGTGTCCGCTTTGGGAAACGCGCACCAACATTGTGTTTGGCGGTCCAAACCCCACGGCTCGCATCATGATTGTAGGAGAAGCTCCTGGTAAAAACGAGGATCTAAGTGGTCAACCTTTCGTGGGCGTATCGGGCAAAAAGCTTGACGCACTGTTAGAAGAAGTTGGCCTTTCTCGCCAGGATGTTTTTATCTCTAACGTGGTCAAATGCCGACCGCCTTCAAACAGAAATCCCAAGGTGGCTGAGGTGGAGGAGTGCTCTCCGTATCTTCGCGACCAGATTCGCGCTAT
>OGYG01002123.1_pt1 | contig 10439 bp, 10 predicted proteins | sample 1576481 | NCBI WGS metagenome assembly OGYG01 (sample SAMEA3541497, study PRJEB24748) | human gut metagenome | biome: human gut; feature: human-associated habitat; material: faeces | place: China | collected 2012 | reverse complement strand
CGCGTCTCTGCTGTGATTGCATTGTGGGGTAGCCGATTGATGCTAAGCATTGACAAGTTGATGTGCCCGTTGCCGTGAGACCCCGAGTATATCGCCTATTTGCTGTAGGGCGAGACCCATGCCATGTAGTTCTTGTGCCGCGGCGCGAGTTTCCCGCGCTGCGTTCGATCTGCATTCCGCTTCTTCCTTGCGCAGTCGCCGAGCTTCATCAAGATGCTCCTGCACGGATTGCGGCAGCTTTGTCTCTACGGTGAGTGCGAAATCAGCATCTTGCGTCATGACGGTGATAAGGTCGCGTGCCATACTTTCAATCTCTGCTGTTGTTCTTGCCTGCGTGAAACCGATACCGGGAATCTCAAGAATCCAGTATTTTTCGCCAGGACGAACGATGACCTGATATGTTTTCACTGCTGATACCAGCCTTTCCCGAGTTTGGCTTCTGCTTCTTTGCAAATAATGTCCGCGAGGTTGTTGTCGATTTCGTTATGACGTGGGATGGGGAATCATAAGTCCATCGAGTTGGAATATCTCATGACTCCCTCCTTGCCTGATACTTTCAAACGTGACATTCTTGCGTTTCGCCGCTTGCTTCATCAGTTTGATGAGCCATCTCCTACTCGTCATTATATTGTTAACTCCTTTTTTGACAACTCTGTCAAGTGTGGTATTTACTTTTAACCACCGAACGTGCTGAACTCGGTGGTTCGCTCGCTAGGGGCAATGGTCGCGGACTGGGTCATGCGGCCTTGGTAATAGCGGGTTTCCTTGAGTTCTCCGTTGATGACTTCCTGGAAATGGGCTTCGTGGCGTTGCACGGCGGGGGAGCCGAGGTCGGTGGCGTTCTGATAGGCGGCCTGATGGTATTTGATCCAGTGCGACAACTCCCTGCCGTTGGTCGAACCAGCCACGGGTGCGGCGTCATATGGGGTCAGACCGGTGATGGGCGTTGCGCCGGGAGTGCATGAGCCGTCCGAATGCACTGTGGATGGTGTTGCCGCGGGCGCGGGCGATACATGCCCTTGTACGGTGAGCCAGTTATCGGTGACCGGGTTGGCGGCACCATCCAGTGCGGCGACCAGTTCATCATCGATTTCCACGCTGGTGACCCACGTGCGTTGCGGAATCGGATGATTGGCCACCGGCGATCCGGCTGTCACCACATGCTCGATGGTATATTCCTCCGCCCAATCCGAGGCAAGCGTGGCGGCAACGATACCACCCTGGGAATGGCCGATCAGCGCCACGGGCTCATCCTTGCCGATGCCTGCCTGACGCATCGCCTCGGCAACCATGCGAGCGCTGTCCGCTTTCCTGCGGCGCTCCTGATCGGCGCTCATCAGTTCCACGTTCTGCGCCCAGCCAAATGGTGAGTCAGGCTGTCCATCGGTACCCGGGATGGTGACCAGCCAGGAGTTGGTTCCATCAGATCGTTCATAGCGTTGAATGGCGATGGTCCCATATTCGAGTCCGCTGTTCAGCTCGATTTTGCCGAGCCGCTCTTCGGCGAGCCTGCGCAGATTCTCCATTGACTCGGCCACCGATCCGCTTGCGCGGACGACGTCGGCATTCGCCTGTACCTCGCGCACGTCCAGATGATTGCCTTGGACGACGTCTTTCGCCGGGCCGGAGAAATTGGCGATTTTCCCCGCAGCCTTGTTGACCTCATCGGTGTGCGCAATGCTCTTGCCGATAGGTACGCCGCCAATGATTCCGCCCGCGCCGCTAAGCACTCCTTCCTGGAACGGATAGGTGAACGTGGACATCCATGCCGGGTTCGGTTTGCCGTCAATAGTCCAGCCGGCCAGAAAGCCGCCCGCCGCCACAGCGGCAACACCCGCCGCGGCATATCCCGGTTTGGCCTGTGTGCCAGCCTGCAATAATTCGGTAAACATGCGCCGAGCCGTCATCTCCGCCTGAGAATACAGAGAGTGTGCGCGAATCAGCAGATCGGCCGCGCCACGCAGATCATCGCTCAACCGCTGACATGCCGTTGCATGGTCATAACACCGATTGCCCAGCGCGGCATATGGTGCAGTGACATGGCCGGGAACAACGGCGCTCGGATCGCCCGACTGCAAGGTGACGCACATCGGCGCACTATGCCGATGTGACTGCAACTGTAATGCGGCCGATTCCCAAGCCGTGGCTATGGCCGCAAATCCTGCCGCCTCGTCATCGAGAGCCTTGGCTATGGCGGCATATTCTTCAAGAGTGGCTGGCGCATATCCCACTCCGCCGTAAACGGACGATTCCACTTGCCAGTAATCGTGCTCGCTCATGACGACCCCCAAGCCAATCGGTGGGTGGTCTCCATGTCTTGCGCGAGACTGGCCGAATACTGTGCGGTGCGACTGAGCCGCGATCGGAATAGATCGGCGGCTTTACCGGTCCACACGATGTTGCTGGAGCGGTTCACGGCCACCGCCATCTGGTCCGATTGCGCCAGTGTGGCCGCACGCTGGACGGACACGAGGTCGCGACTACGCTGTACCGCCGCATGGCAAGGGCAAGTGCCGTAATCGAACGGCGTCACCGTATTGCCGGCAAAGCCGCCGGTGGGATCGATGGGTGCTGGGTTGCTGGTGTAGGTATTCATATATCCAGCTAAAAGGACAAGACTCATGCTTGTCCAGCCGGAACGACCAATGTGGTTCTAGCTTGCCGATTTTGGGTGAAGTTATCCCCAAGTGTTGTGCATAGTCGTAACGATTATCCACAAATAGCCTGTTTGGGCACACCTTGGATCAGCCATGGCCTATCGAAAATTGGATAAATGCCAAAGCCGACAGCCGAAACCGGGAAACAGCCGCGATAAGGCCATGACCCGTGAGGGTGTGAGAAAAAAGAACAACTGTGAACGACTGCTTACCACGGCTTGGTAGCCCCGGTACCCTTGTTCTGCGTCGCTTTCTGCTCGGATTGGGTGGTGTTCGACTGGGTATCGGTGGATTGCTGATTGGCCTTCATCAGCTCCTCGACCTGCTTCTTCTGCTCGTCGGTCAACGCGCCGCCCTTTTTGGCATTGGATGAAGAATTCTCGGATTGCTGTGCCGACTGGGCTTGCCCGGAATCGGAACCGCTGTTCTGCGCCTCGGCCTGTTTCAGGGTGATCTTTGTCAGCTCGGAAGAAATCGAAGCATTGGTGTCGATGGCGTCCTTGACTTGCGGCAACAGAAGCGTGCGCATTCGCCCGGCCTCGTCGAATTGCGCGTCGGTCTGCTGCTGTTGCGCCTTGAGCGTGGTGATATCCGTGGACTCGTCCTGAGCCGCTTTGATATTGGCGTTCAATGATGCGGTGGCCTGATTGAACGTAATCGAAGCGGACAGGTTTACTGCCGCCACGCCGGCAAACAGCAACAGCAATACGGCGCCACAAGCCAGGACGATACGTGCCCAAAGCGGGCACTTCGCCCGCATCCGAGTATTCGCCGAGCCATCGTTCTCGTGGATTTCGTTACTGTTTCTCACAGCAGTCTCCTTGAGGTTGCGATCCATGCACCGACTTCCGTGGCAAGCAATATCGCCAACGCAATGGCCAACGGCCATACCACCGGCGTGGTGCGTGTGCGTTCCTTGACCGTGGTGGTCATGCGCCACTGCTTCGACGACTTGGCCGAAACCGCATCCGCCAAAGTCTGTGAAGCGTTCACGGCCACATATGTGCCGCTGATCTCGTCGGCAATGTCTTTGAGGTTCTTCTCATCCATCTTGGAGATGCCGGGTTCGCCGGTATCCGGGTCGACCACCCAGTGGTCCGTGGTGTTGGAATCGCCGGCACTGACGCCATCGGCGATGACGGGAATCTTGCCGCCCTCGGTCGAGCCGACGCCCACGGTAAACCCATCATTGAGATACTGGCGCAGTGACGAGAACGTACGACGCGTCACATTCGAGGTCTGTTCGCCGTCAGTGATGAGGTACAGCACAATCGCATCATCCGGGTGCGCTTCACGAATCGACTTCACGGTCAGCAGCAATTGATCGATCGGAGCATCCAGACTGGAGCCCGCCGACACGGATGTGGCTTCCACCGCCAACGTGTTGGCCCAATTATCGATGGCCGGCGCATCCGGGGTCAGCGGCACATCAAGCGTCCCCGAAGCACCGAACCGTAACGCCGCGAAACTGGCGTCCGGATAAGCGGCGGTCACATCATGCACGGCCTGGCGTGCGGCATCGATGCGGGTAATGGTTTTCTCGGACCCGTATGTGGCGTCGGCCACCGCCATCGACCCGGTGGTATCCACCGCCACAATGACGTCGGTGGCATTGATGGCCTGTGAGGTGGTAGACGATACCACGCTGGGAGTCAGTACCATCACCGCGACGATGAGCAGCATAAGCGTACGTCGTATGCAAGCCCACACGGTCTCGTCACTGGAAGCACGGCGACGAACAAACAATACGATTTCGAGAATGGCCAGTACGGCGAGCCCGGCCGCCAGCAGTCCGCCGGCGACCCAGCCCAAGGCGGGGGAGAAGGTGAATCCGTTCATCGCCTCAACCTCCATGCACATACGATCCAGATAATGAGTATCACGGCCAGAGCAAGCGTCCACAGACCGGGAGCGTCCACCATTGAGGATTTCGCCTTGTTCTCCACATCCGTATCCCTACGCGACTGAATATCCCGTACCAGCTCATCTATCGACGTGCCATTCGATTGGGTGAGGAAGATGCCTCCATGCGACTCGATCGCGGACTTCATATCCGTTGTGGTTTGGTCCGATTCACTGGCTTTCGGCCCGGAATACAGGCCGTCCACGGTGATTTTGGTCTGCTGGGTCAAATCCAACGCTTTGGTCAGCGAATAGGTGGGCTTGCCCGACACGACGTTGTCGGTGGCCAGCACGATGGATGCCGCACGCTGACGGTCGGCATTCGCATGATTGGCTTCGCCATAAGCGAAACCGGGGAGCATCGCCGCGCAAGACACCACGCCGTCGCCAATCAAGGAGGTGGCGTCCTTGCGGTTCTGCGTGCCTTCGAGCCAATTGGCGATGTCCTGATATTCGGCATCGGACATCTTATCGATGTCATCCTGCGACTCGACGCCTTTCAGCGCCTTGCTGGCGGAGGTCAACTGTTTGGTGACCAGTTCGTAGTCGTCGGTCAGCGGGAACACCGTGCGTGAGGTCGAGTTGAAGATACTCAAACCGATACGTTCCCCCTCGAAATGCTTGACCAGTTCCAGATAAGTGTCGATGACCTCGCGATCATAGGGGAGCGTGGACCCCGACACATCCAGACACAGGACGATATCTCGGCTGGAAGCGCGTTCGTCACCGGCATCCACTTGGCTGGGGCGAGCCACCAGCACAATGGCCAGCGCCAGCGCAAGCACCAGCACGCTGATGGCGAGACGGCCCAAAGCGCGCCATTGACGGAACAGGCGGGAAGCGTGCTCGGTATTGAGATCGTCGTCCATCGAGAATACAGGGGTGTCGTCGGCGGCGTTACGGCGGGCGAACACGACAATCAGCACGATAATCGCCAGCGTCGCCAAGACGCCGGCCAGAGCGGCCCAAGGCCAATGCCATGCCAGCATCATGAACGCCACCTTTCCACCAGATTCGCCACCCACTCGGCGGCCTGCTGCACGCTGGTCGTCTGGGCGATTCGGTTGCGGGCATCATCGGCAAATTCCGGTGGATACAACGCGCCAATGGTCTGCTTCAATGCGTCCAATCCTTGGCGATTCGCGGGCGTGCGATTCAGGTACGCCAAATCGGTCAGCGTACTGGAACTAAGCTCCTTGCCTGATGCGGCACCGGCGAAATCACGGGCGATGACGGACAATTCGACGAAAGCCTCATGCCGGGGCAGTGCTCCGGATTCATGACGGGCCACCACATCGTCGATGCGGGCACGCCACTCGGCCTTGGAGCTGGCATTGCTATGAGCGCCACGCGCGCGGTCGCTGTTCCGAGGTTTGCGTGCGGGGCGAGACAGCATGATGATCAACGCGATCAGACCTACCGCCAGCAACAGGCATGCGACGATGGCCACCACCAGGGGAGTGGTCAAGGCCAACGACTCCACGGGCCTGAGATCGCCGGGATCAGTGGCGAGCGGGATGATGGGGAACATGCTGTGCATCATAGATCACCAGCCAAAGTCAGTCCGACCAGTTCGGGTGCAGTACCCAGTCTATTGCGTGTGGTGCGGGCCAATGCCCGGGACACCAGGGCGACGAAACGATCGAACATGGATTCGCTGGATGCGGATCGAATGATATGGGAACCGGCACGGGTGAGCTCCTGTTCCAAAGCCGCGGCCATATACGCGCGATGAGTATCGACCTCGGCCGCTGCCTTGGCGTTGCGCAGTAATGCCGGCACACGCCGTGCACTCAAGCCGTCGGTGGGAGCGTGGCGGGATGAGACGGCCTTGAACGGATTCATCGTCGCCACATCGATCAGCACCATCGGATGGGTGCGTGTAATACGACGGATCGTGGTGATATGCCGCTCCTCCATCGCATGCTCATCGGTGGCCAATACGATCAATGCCTCGCGATCCTTGATACGGCGCGCATATTCCAGCAGCGCGTCGATATTACGGTGATGATCCCAATCACGGTCAAGCGCCTTGTCCAGCGTGCGTTCGAACTGCGCGAACCCACCGTTGAACGGCACGCGGGTGATGCTGGACTCATCGCCGAACACCAGCGAAATATCGTCCGACCGGCGCAACGACAGTGCGGCGAACATACGCAGCGCATTGGCGGCAACCTGCCATGCGCGTTCTCCGGAAGGGCATACGCCAGTCATCTCCAGGCCCACGTCCATCAGCAACCAGACCCGTGACGTCGACAGGCGCTCGCGCTCGACCACCATGGGGCGGCCTTGGCGGGCGCTGGTCTTCCAATCGATAAGACGGGATTCGTCGCCTGGCTCATAGGCATGCACATCCATCGCATCGCCGCTGCCGCCGCGACGCCCGGATGCGTGTTCGCCCTCCAGCGCGCCCAAAGCCTTCCTTACGGTAGGCAGGCTCAGCTGAGTGCCAAGGGCCTCGATTTTCTTGCGAACGGAATCGGAACTCACGGAACAGGAACCGTTTCGACGATCTTGTCGACGATCTGATCGCTGACCACGCCATCGGCCAGTGCCTCGAACGTCAGCATAATACGGTGGCGCAGCACCTCATGAGCGAACGCCTTGAGGTCCTCGGGTACCACATAGTCGCGCCCGGACAGCAACGCCTTCGCCTGGCCGATACGGGTCAAGGCGATGGTGGCGCGCGGCGAGGCGCCCAAACGCACCAAGGACGACAGTCCCTTGATGGGGCGGGAGCCGGCACCTCGTGACGTGGCGGTGATATCGACCGCATAACGCATGATCGCGTCGGAAACATGCACGCGGCGTGCCGCCTTGCGCAAAAAATCAACGTCGGACACGGAAATGCGTTCGCCGGTGATGGTGTCGGGACCGATCATATCGGAGCCGCGGCGGGTGAGCATGTCCAGCATCCGAGCCTCTTCGTCGGGCGAAGGATAGGTCATGACGGCCTTCATCATGAAACGATCCATCTGGGCTTCGGGCAGGTTGAACGTGCCCTCCTCCTCGATCGGATTCTCGGTGGCGATCACCATGAACGGCTTGGGCAAGGCGATACGCTGCCCGCCGATGGTCGTGGCACCCTCGGCCATGGCCTCAAGCATGGCGGACTGGGTTTTGGCATTCGAACGGTTGATCTCGTCCAGCAGTACGAAATTGGCGTGAATCGGACCGATCTGCGTGGTGAACTTCTGCGACGCAAAATCGAAGACCTGCGTGCCCACCAGATCAGATGGCATGAGATCAGGAGTGCACTGCACGCGCTTGAACGAGCCGGATACGCAGGTGGCGAGCGTCTGGGCGGCCGTGGTCTTGGCCAAGCCCGGCACGGATTCGATAAGAATATGCCCGCCGGCCACCAAGGTCACGATAAGCGATTCGCGTAGATTATCCTGACCCACCAGTGTCTGGGCGAACCTCGCCCGAATGGCGTCGGCCAGGATACGTGCGCGTTTGGCGTCATCGGCACCCAGCGGAGCCGACACGCCGGGCGCGGGAACGGTGACCGGTCGTGCGGCGGTGGTCGGCGAAGGTATGTTCGGTTGCGTGGGGAACAAAGTCATGCCCCCCACTGTAACTACTCACAGTGACTGTTGGCCTGCCTAAAGAGTCCAATCCACCGGGTCGGCACCCATGGTGACTAGGGCTTGATTGGCTCTGGAGAATGGTTTGGAGCCGAAGAATCCGCGGGAAGCGGACAGCGGACTCGGATGAGGCGATTTGATAATGAAGGCATTGGTCAGCAATGGCTCGAGGCTTTGCGCATTACGCCCCCAGAGAATCGCCACCAGCGGCTGGGGCTTGCCGTCGGCGTCCGTGCGCGCGTTCAACGCACGAATCGCGGCCTCGGTGGCTTCCTCCCCGCCTTTGCCCTGATGCGAATTTGGCCGCCCGACGCCGACAGTCAGACATCTGTTGAGCAACATCACCCCACGTTCCGTCCACGGTGTCAGATCGCCGTTGGTGGGCATGGGCACCCCAAGGTCGTCAACCAATTCCTTATAAATATTGATCAGGCTTTTCGGCAGCGGGTGAACATTTGGCGCCACGCAGAAGCTCAAACCCACCGGGTGACCCGGGGTCGGGTAGGGGTCCTGGCCGACAATCAGCACCTTGATGGAATCGAACGGGATGGTGAACGCGCGCAGAATATTGTGGCTTGCCGGCAGCCACGGGCGCCCGGCGGCGTTTTCCGCACGAAGAAAATCGCCCATATGGTGGATGGTGGGCTCCACGTCGGCCAAGGCATGGGCCCACCCTGGCTCTACCAGTTCGCTCAATGGTTTGATCATGACTCACCACTGTAGTCAAACGTGCATATCCGGTGCATGGGGCGTGGTGTGGTGGACTGATGAGTTGTTTGCCGATTACACTCATGGGTAGTTTTGATAGGAAGAAAGGGCGATTATGGCACGCGACACGATGACCTACGAATCCTATGAACCGGATTCCTTCGACAATCCTCCGAAAGGACCGGTGGGAGTTCACCGTGGCGCTCGTTCGGTAATGGCCCGCCTCTGCCCGTTCATCGTCGTTATTCTGGTGGCCGCACTGTGCGGTGTCGGGGCCTGGGCATGGATTTCCGGGGAATACAAGAATGTAATAGGAGGATCGTCCCAGACGGCGACCACGTCCAAGTCCGATTCGCCCGGCAAGGCTGAGACCAAGAACAGCACCAAGGATGATTCCTCGTCCACTTCGACCGATTCGTCCAAGGACTCGACTTCGGATTCGGCAAAGTCCGATACCGACAGTGACACGACATCCTCGAATGAGAATCAAAACTCCGATCAGCAGTCTCAGCAGTCCGAAGCCATCGCGACTGTGAATAAGGCCACGCAGGTGCGTGTGGTCAACGCCACAGGAATCCAAGGATATGCGGGTCAGCAGGCCGATGTGCTGCAGACCGCCGGTTACACCAGTGTCGAGGCGACCAATCCGAGCGGCACATTGCCGGCTTCTTCCGTGGTGTGGTATCAGAATGAGACCGATAAGGCCACCGCTGAGGATGTGGCGACCACGCTTGGCATTTCGGCTGTGGAGCAGGTGCAAGGACTCGCCGTTCCCATTACGGTGGTGTTGCTCAACTAGCGTTGTTGATGCGCCCCTGATATCGGCGAGAAATACATCGAAAACTGTGAGCGTTCTCACGCCTATGGAATAATTCGTACCGAAAATGTGCCACTGCGGTTGAGATTGTTCCCTCGTCACTGTACAATCGTCATCTAGTCGCGAGGTAGGGGGAGCGCGATGCGGTTCTTTCTACGTTCCCTATAGGTTTTGTGTCGCGACGCCCAAGGGAACAAAGGAAAGACCAGATATGGCACAAGGTACCGTGAAGTTCTTCCTTGCCAAGAAGGGGTTCGGGTTTATCCAGCCGGACGACGGCGGCGGGGACGTTTTCGTGCACTACGCGGAAATCAAGGACGACGGCAGCACCAATAAGTTCAAAATGCTGTACGAAGGCGATCGCGTGGAGTATACGCCCGCTTCGTCCGGCAAAGGCACGCAGGCAAAGGATGTTGTCAAGCTGTCTTCGGGTGAAGCCCGCTCCGAGTGAGCAACACGCACGCAAGGATGTGCATTGAAGGCCCTGACCGTTTCGACGGTTGGGGCTTTTTCATGCCCAAAGCGCAATCGCCGCCGATGGTGTTGGCACTCGGCGGGCGCGAGTGCTAATGTCTGGGTTAGCACTCGGAGGTCGAGAGTGATAATCGGCAGCTGACGGCTGGTCGTCACGACTCGACGCTTGCGAGTGATAACCGGTATACCTAGCCATTTGGAGGAATACGCAACCATGGCAAAGATCATCTCTTATGATGAGGAAGCCCGTCAGGGCATGCTGGAGGGCCTTGACAAGCTCGCCAACACCGTCAA
>OGYG01002120.1_pt1 | contig 10442 bp, 8 predicted proteins | sample 1576481 | NCBI WGS metagenome assembly OGYG01 (sample SAMEA3541497, study PRJEB24748) | human gut metagenome | biome: human gut; feature: human-associated habitat; material: faeces | place: China | collected 2012 | reverse complement strand
TGTGGGTCTGATGAATATGGTTATGTATGTGATCCTGGCAGTTTTCATCTGTGGCACAGCGAAGCAATGTAGACTTACCCGAGCCGGAGGGACCGATAATACTAAGAACCTCGCCCTCGTCTACTTCCAGGGAAATGTCACGGAGAACGTCCAGGGCTCCGAAACTTTTCTTTATGTGTTTCATTTCAAATAATTTCATATAGTGACTCCTTCTGGTTACCCGCACACGGTTTTGCAATGTATATTCCCTGCAGGTTGATGATAAATTATTAGCGGTAATAGTTCAGTTTTTTCTCTACTTTATCCATAATCACTGCTACCAGCAAGTTAAATACATAATAAAATACAGCCGCTACCACAAACGGCACCATCGTGGTCTGAGAGCTGGCAATCTGTTTCGCCAAAGTGAACATTTCAGCTACCGCTACAACAAACGCCAATGAAGTATCCTTTACCAGAGTGATTACTTCGTTGGTAATAGATGGCAAAATCCGTTTAAATACCTGGGGAAGAATGATGCGGAAGAATGTCTGTGCTTTTGAGTAGCCAAGGATTCTGGCTGCTTCATACTGACCTACTGGCATGGATTCAATTCCACCACGGTAGATTTCTGCAAAATAAGAGGCATAATTAATTGCAAAAGCAATAAATACAGCGATCAGGCTGTATCCCATGGAAATACGGATTCCAAAAATAAAATATGGTCCGAAATATACTACCATCAGCTGCAGCATAAGAGGTGTTCCGCGCATAATGGAGATATAAGCAGAAACGATCCATCTGATTATCTTTATTTTGGACATTTTACCCCAACAGACCAGAAGGCCAAGTGGCAGGGAAAATATAAGGGTTACAAAGAAAATTTCCGTAGTTACGGTCATTCCCTTTGCAAGCTGGCTTAACATTACACTAAAACTCATAGTTACTGTGTTCCTCCTGTTGATACTTGTGTTCTAAGGGATCGCATTTCACGTTTCATTTCATTCTATAATTCACATTCTGCGAATCAAGCTCCTTCTTTTGGAGCAGACCCCTTCTCGCTAAGAAAAGAGGGTGCGCCAGGTACCCTCTTTTTTACATATATTCTTGTTTATATTCTATGTGAATTATTCAGCCTCATCCTCAGCAGCATCTGCGTCAGCTGCCTCATCAGAATCTGCATTTTCTTCTGCCGCATCTGTGTTCTCTTCTGTCTTATCTGCTGCTTCCTCATCTCCCAGGCAAAGCATGTCAGCTACACCATACTGCTCAGCCAGTTTATCAATCTCGCCCTCATCATACAGCTTCATAACCTCAGCCCATACGGTATCACGAAGCTCCTCGTTTCCTTTGGCAAATCCAATACCGTACTGCTCGCTCTGGATCGGCTCGTCAAGGATCTTATATTTACCCTCTTCTCTCTGAGCCAGCTGATATTTGGCAACTCCGATATCAACAGCAACAGCATCAGCTGCGCCAGAATCAATATTCATAAATGCGGTATTGTAATCCGGATTCTCTGTAAGGGATGCAAAACTGTCTGTCAGTTCTTTGTTATCCTCGCTGTTCAAAGCATCAAGTGCTGCAGATGCAGCCTGTACTACAACATTCTTCCCTGCCAGATCTGCCAGTGTCTCAATTCCGGAATCGGAAGCGACTACCATAACCTGCTCGTTATTCAGATATGGATCAGACCAGGTATAATCATCCTCACGTCCATTGATGGTAAAGCCATTCCAGATACAGTCAATATTTCCGGAATTCAGTTCCATATCCTTGGAATCCCAGTTAATTGGTTTCTTTACAAGCTCCCATCCAAGATTATCACATCCCTTCTGCGCCACATCCAGGTCAAAACCAACATATTCGCCACTTTCATCCATATAACCAAAAGGTGGGTACTCTGCATCAAATCCAACAGTCAGGGTCTTACTGTCGGCATCTGCATAAACAGTCACACCAGAGCAGATACCTGCTGCCACCAAGGCACTCATCATAATCGCCAGCATTCTTTTTTTCATAATATCTATCCTCCTGAAATCTAATTCTCATTATTTTAGTGCGTTTTCACTCTACCATGTTAAAGCATGGTTGTATGGTAGCATACGAAAGTAATTCTGTCAATATAGTTTTTTAGAAAAAGCACAGGTTCATCACGAACCTGTGCTCCTATGATACTCTCCAGTCAGCTTCTCCAGCATTTCATCCGCCTTCCCTGGTCTTATGCTGACCTCCTTTTTCTGCGCAAACTTATCCAATGCCTTTTTTAAAGTATCCTTCACTTCATCCGATACATTTAGCTCCTTCAGCCTGTTCTCATACTCCTGCGGCTTCTTCACGCTGCGATAAGCAAGCAGATAGCAAACCAGCTCCTTAGGATCGCTCTGGGTAAGAAACGCCTCCCAGAAACACTCCATTGCTTTCTCCATCTGAAAAAGATAGCTGTACGCACATCCAAGGTTATGCCACACACTCATGGTCAGTCCCGGTCTTATCTGCTCCAGCCCTTCTTTTTTCAGAAGCTGCTGATACACCTTGATGGCACTTACATACATCTTATTCGCTACCAGGGCATCCCCTTTTCTCTTTTTTCGAAGAAGAGGTGCCTCCTGATCCAGCTTGGCAAGCTTTACATTCAATGCCTTCAGCTCATCGTAAGTAAGATAATTGATCTCCTTAAATACCGGATAAAGCACATCCTCCGCACTGGCAAATTTACCAAGATGAGGACGTAGCTTGGCTGCCAGCCTTGGCAGATCCAGTTCCTCGCTGATCCAGGTACAGAGATTTTCATTTATAACAGAAGAATCCACCAGATAAAGATTGTGGTACAGAAAGTAGCAAAGCTCCTCCAGTGAGTAAATATTGGTATTGATACTCTCCACAAAAAACGGCTTGTCCGCCTTTTTTGTCTGACATAAAATATAACCGCTCATTTCCAGCCTCCTTTACCACTCTACCAGTTCGTCCCAGACCTTGCCGCTGGAAGGGAACATTTCTCCAAATCCAAGATCTTTTACAACAACGCGGCATTTCTTCTGTGACACATATGCAAGGGCCAGAGACAGTCTTGTAGTCTTATTGGGACGCTCAGGAAGTCCGGGCAGTCCCATAATTACTTTCTTCTTGTGCTTCTCGCCGAAGGTTCCAACAACAAAAACGAGCTCTGTTATATCATCCAGGATCAGCTCACAGCCAGCTTTACACTCATACCAGTTCTTACCAGCCTCAATAAGCGGGTAATACGCCGGTGCACCCATCACCCGCATTTCCATTCCCACATCTTTCAGCACAAGAGCAGGACTCATATAACGGTACCCCTTCAGGATCTTGTCCTCAAGGCGCTCCTTTCCAGCTGCACATGCACCTTTTGCAAAAAGATTATTTCCATAATAAACCTTTCTTCGCTGCATGCAAAGGCTTCCAATGGACATTTTCGCCCAATCCGGGCTAAATCCATATCCTGTGATCTGAATGCTGGAAAAAAGACCGGTTCCAAGAGTCTCCTTAATAAAATCACGGAAAGCCTCATCTCTGGCTTCCACAGCCTTCTCTCCCTCTTCCTCAGGGGCTGTAAGAGATGGAAGGACCGTCTTCTTCGGCTCCTCAAGGCGTACCAGCACCGGCCTTGTGCTGCTGTCCATAGTCAGCTGCTGAAACTTCACTTCATCCTGGTGAAAAGAATACCAGCCGATACTCCGGTTCCAGGTCTCTCTTTTCTGGGTAAGGTAATAATAATAACAGGGCTCTGCATTGTCTAGCAGCATGTACTGATTCTTCGAAAAACCAATGGCCTGGCAGGCTTTTTCCATATTTTTCACCTGGGGGTCCTCAAGCTCAGGACTTGTGATCACCAGACATTTTGTATTTTTTACAAGATCTGCAACTCCCAGAAATTTCAGCATACCCTCCAGAAAAACCTGAAGCAGCTCCCATGGCTCCACCTGTTCTCCCAGAATCTGCACACTGTCTTCTTTCTTACAGATTCCATACAGGTCATCTACCATCTGTCCCCCTTTTTCCCGGGCAAAATAAACTGCCTCAAGACCAATGGTGTACTCTTTATGCTCTCCGCGCCTGCAAATACAGGTAGGTGCTTCAAACTCCTGAGCACCAACCTTCATGGACACAGAGCAGGGCTCCTCCCCTTTCCGGTCATAATAGCAGATCTGGGAATAATCTTTTCCAAAATCAATTCCTATGATCAAATCACGAATTTCATTCATATATTCAGTCCTCTTCTGTAATGACAAACATTTCTTTTACATACTGTTCCTGGCGGAAATACTGCTTCAGTCCCTGTTTCACCTCATGATGCTTGTCCAGTTTCCGCGCAGACAAAATCTGATTAATCATCTGGTACTTGCTGAATGGTGTACCTTCCACCTTACTCATTCCAAGTACCCGCTCTGGCGTTCTTTTGGTCTGTCCATTACATTCCTCTGAAAAATAATAATGCAAAGTTTCCCCATAAAACATGGTAAACGGCTTGGTAAAAATACCCTCATATACATTCTTAAGAGGCTCTGTCTTATATTCCAGCGCACGTCCAAGTCCGGTATCCAAAGCATATACAAGGGTTACCTTCGCCTCCGGGCTGGTGTGATATTCCACACATGTTTTATCATCCATCTGATACAGGCTCAGAATTTCCGGTGGAAGTCTGTGGAAGAAAGAAAATACCATTTCTTTGTCCATGCACATTTTCAGAAGCTCTTTTTCTATGGAAAGAAGAGCTTCTTTTCTGCTCTTTTCCCTGGAAAGCTCTTTAAACAAAGCCAGATAGCAGACTTCATTTACCATCCATTTCTGCATATATGCATTCAACAGACAGTTTTTCACAAAAGGACTCATGGTGTATTCTTTTACAAAAATGCCATAGGAAACATGGGTCAGATATCCGCTTACGATCCACTCCCTTCCGGAATGGCGAATGTAGGATTCCAGAACATGCTCTCCCTCCTTGCGGTAATCCGTGGTAAACATAAGAAGCTGAAGGATTTTTTCCTCCAGATCATAGGTATCCATTTCAAATCCCACAGCACTTTTCCAGATGGAAAACATTTCATCCACAGGTCCAAAACGATATTTCATAAGATATGTGAGGATCACCTCATCATAAAATCCATTTCTGTAAACATCAGATGCCAAAGCCAGAAGTTCCTCGTCTTCCAGCATGTCGCAGCGCACGATCATGCGGCTCACCAGTTTCAGAAGGCTTCGCATGTCCACGCCCTCATAGCCGAATTCCTCCACAATGGCCTGTGCCTGGGAAAAAAGGCCGCGGCTTATAAGGACCACCAGAAGCTTCTGCCTGTCCACACGGGCGTATTCCCGATAATCCATCTGCTTTAAATATTGATCCAGATCTTCGCCAAATACATGCTCTGCATAATAATCCAGAATCCTGCGACGTACCTTCTGCTTATACTCCATGCAAAAAGCATCGGATTTGACCAGTCTTTGAAAAATATCCAGATTATCTTTGTCCAGTTCATGGCTTTCGCAATAATGAAGAAGCACACCTGGCTCGTCCACGCCAAGGGCAAGAACTTTTCTCACTGCCCCATCCTCATCCATGGTCTTCTTCAAGCTGTAATCTACAGTAGCACTGTATCTGCGCTGCTTGTCATCCTGAAAAAGGATAGCAGCATCTTCTGTATAAATTCTTGGATAAGCTACGCCCTGAACACAGGTATAAGTCTCCTCTGATTCCATCTGACTGTGACGAACGATCACATAGCGGACTTTTTTATCATCAAAATAAAGGCAGTGGGTAAACATTTTCTGCGCAATGGAATCTGCCGCCTCTTTTGTGCGAGGCTCCATCAGAAACTCCTGATATAAGACAGCATAGCTCTCATTCATTTTGCCCTCAGCCAGTTTTTTCCTGGCGAAATCCCGCATACCTGACATATAGCGCTGGTATGCTGCCGGCTCTTTTTCCTTATTTGCAATAATGCAGGAATAAATAAATGCCCGCTTGGAATCTCCAAGGGAATCGCTGTTGTAAGTAAAATACATGAGAAGAGCCTTTGGAAGCTCAATCCGTCTGGAAGTGTCCATAGTCTCCACATAATACTCATAAAGTCTTGTAAGACGCAGCCCATGCTCCACTGCCAGGGAAAACCAGCGGAAATATTCGGTCTTTCTTGGGTTTCCCTTCATCACATATTTGCAGATGGCTTCCAGGGTATCCTCTGAAGAATACTGTTCATAGCCCTTTGCCAATGCCTGATAAATACTTTCGTTATAATCTTTCTCATACCCAGAAAGATATGCAAGACGCATTACCAGCTCCTCTGTAAGAAGGTTTCTTCTTGCCGCGAAGCGGAATACCTGTCCCCAGAAGCTGTTCAGCCTGTGAAGAAGAGTCATGTCCTTGCAGATGATCTTCCATGCTTCCAGATAGAGGAACGGACTCCTGCAGCCCTTGCCAAACTGCTCTTCCAGCACAAATAATGCCTTGGACGGAGTCTCCTTGTATGCAGGATCCAGCTTCAGCAGGATCCATAAAAGCGGAAAACTGTCACTTTTTTGCATGTAAAAATTGCGGATTCTGGACAGGGCGTGAACCTTGTCCTTATATAAACCGGTAAGCGTGCACAGATACAGATAAATTCCAGCAAACTCCAGATCATCTCTTGTATAGGATTTATCCTGATAGCTTTCCAGAAGAACTCTTGCTTCCTCATGATGGTTCTCCATGTAAAGAAGAAAGGCCTCATACATCTGGTATTCCGGATAATCACATCCGGACTGGTGAAGCTGGTTCAGAATATAGTGGCTGCTTGCACTCCAGGTGGAAAAATCCATCCAGCTGTTGACCCCTGGATTCTCCTTTCCCGCAAGACAGCTTGCCACAGCAGTCTCATAGCACAAGTAGGCCAGACAGTCTTTTTGAAGATCCAGTTTACTCTTCTCCTGAGTCAGACGGATATCTACATCCAGTTTACCACTTGTGGATGCAACAATGGTATAAGTAATCTCCTGATAAGGGCTTTTTACTACAATTTTGCCAAACTGATTGCCTTGTCTTAATTTCTCCTTGTGTACCAGATATTCCACTTCATAATGGCTGCCAATAAAATCTTCGTCTGTTACCACCTTGCGGGGAACTTCCAGAAAATCTCCAACTGCTTCCACATCAAGGCGCAGATGCCCCCATCCGCTTCTCTGAATATAAAAAGATTCTTTCAAAGAGTCTTTCAGTTCATAGTATTCTTTGCCCACCTCTCTGGCACTTATGGTTACTTTTTCCTTCTTGCCGGCGGCAATGAGAAATTCTTCCAGATGCTGATATGTCACCGGCTGTCTGGACAGACCATAATAAAGTGTCTGGATCTTTTGATCCTCATTTTCCAGAATTCTGGTGAAGCTGGCATCTTTAAAAATACGGAATGCCTCTTTAAAATCATCCCGGGCAACTTTTACAAATTCGTCCAGATTCCCTACCACACCTGAAAAACTGCGTATTTCCTCTTTCTCGATCTCAATTTCAAAAGGAAGACGGGCCTCTCCAATATTTGTAGTAAAGCACAGCCATCCCTTCAGGTTTTCTCCGGGAGCAAGTCCTACCGTATCAATTCCAAGCGGGAGACGCACAGTAGTTCCTGAAATATGGTCCATTCCCGGTACCACCCGGCGGCTGGAGGAAGTAACATAACCGCGGATCTTCTGATTATCCTCTGTTCCAACGTACACTTCCCCTCTCTTCGTCTCCCCTGCTTTCATGGTCAGGGAAATCTTCTCCTTGGAAAAAAGGAGCTGGGGCTGTTCATATTCAAACTTTCCGTTTAAAAGCTGTTCGATCTTTTTTTTCAAAATCATTCACCTTACGTCTTTCGTGTTCTTGTTACTGTCCACAAACTTCACAGCAACACGCTTCTCAGAACATTGCTGCGGAACAGTAATCCTGTTACTCGCTGTCACTGCCTCTTTCGAACCAGAGCCTTTTTCAAACACGCTCCAGGCAGTTACTCTGACATTATTATAATGATTTTCACCCTTTATTTCAATGTAAAATATAAAAAGAATCCTGCCACGATTTTTTCGCAGTAAAAAAAGGCAGCCAGGCACTTAAAGCCTGTATTTTTCATAGACTATATAGAAATCCCCTTTGAGGTAGCGATTTGAAGACATTTTTGAAACCTTTGACAATGGCCGAGGAGCAGTATTATCTTCAGCAGTACCAAAGGGGCGATATGGAAGCAAAAAATATTCTCATAGAACGTAACCTGCGGCTTGTTGCCCATGTAGTAAAAAAATATCAGGGAACAGATGTAGAACTGGACGATCTGATTTCCATTGGCACCATTGGATTAATGAAAGCCATCTCCACATTTGATTCCACAAAAGCAGCCCGGCTGTCCACATATGCTGGAAAGTGTATCAACAATGAACTGCTTATGTTATTCCGCTCCCGCAAGAAGCATTCCCGGGAAATCTCGCTGTATGAACCCATTGGTACAGACAAAGAAGGCAATGAGATCAGTCTTCTGGATGTAATGGAAGGACCGGCAGTGGACGTTGTGGAAGAGTATTCCACCAGAGAAGATATCCGTCATGTACTGGATTCCATGAAGTCTGTACTGTCTTCCAAAGAATATGAGGTGATCTGCTGCCGTTTCGGTCTCTTTGGGCAAAAGGAACAGACGCAGCGGGAAATCGCCAGGCACCTTCACATCAGCCGCTCCTATGTATCCAGAATTGAAAAAAACGCCCTGCAAAAATTGCGGACGCTTTTTCCTGAAAACGGGTAAAACACGCTCTGCGAGTTTTACCACTGTGATTATTTGTTACGGTTCACTCCGTGACCAGTAACGATTATTTTTCTGAATTACTCTCAGACTTATGCTTCACTACGGCGGAGGATATCATAAACCTCTGCCTCACCGCCAAGATCTACAAACAGCTTCTGCTGCGGATGGGGAGCGCTTTCTACGGAATTGCCCTCCTCATCATAGATAGCTTTTACAGGAACCAGAAGATTGGTTCCATCCGGTTTCATGATCTCGATCATCTCTCCTACTGTAAACTTGTTTCTCTGTGTAATCTGCACATAGCCTCTCTCATCTACAGCTTCTGCAAATCCCAGATACGTATACCCCTTCTCATAGGTATTATTGTCATAGATCTGTGCTTCCTCGCTTGGTTTGCCATAAAAGAAGCCAGTTGTAAATTTACGGTAAGTGCAGCCTGCGATCTGCTCCTGATACCAGGACATGTTTGCCTGATATTTGGCCGGATCTTCCAGATAATCATCAATAGCCTTGCGGTAAGTACGTGCGACAGTTGCTACATAAAGAGCTGTCTTCATACGACCCTCGATCTTCAAACTGTCGATTCCGCTTGTGAGAATGTCATCCATGTGCTCGATCATGCAAAGATCCTTGGAATTGAAAATGTAAGTACCACGCTCATTCTCATAAACCGGCATATACTCTCCGGGTCTCGACTCTTCCACAATGGAATATTTCCAACGGCACGGATGTGTGCAGGATCCCTGATTGGCATCTCTTCCTACCAGGAAATTGCTGAGAAGACAGCGTCCGGAATAGGAAATACACATCGCTCCGTGAATGAAAGTCTCAATCTCCATATCATCTGGAATATTGGCACGGATCTGGCGAATCTCTTCTAAAGAAAGCTCACGGGCAGTTACCACACGCTTCGCTCCAAGCTTGTACCAGAAGCGATAGGTTTCGTAATTAGTGTTATTTGCCTGGGTACTGATATGACGCTCAATCTCCGGACAGATTTCCTTGGCATAGGTAAAAATACCAGGATCAGCGATGATCAAGGCGTCCGGTTTTAATTCCTTAAGCTCTTTCAAGTACTCTCTTACACCAGCCAGATCATAGTTATGCGCAAGAATATTCACTGTCACATAGACTTTTACACCATGCTCATGGGCAAATGCAATTCCCTGCGCCATCTCTTCTTTTGAAAAATTGCGGGCCTTGGCACGAAGCCCAAAAGCCTCTCCTCCGATATAAACAGCGTCTGCTCCGAAAACCGTGGCAATCTTCAGAACCTCAAGACTGCTTGCCGGAACTAATAATTCTGGTTTACGCATATGACTCCTCTTTCTTTACACTGATGGAGGCTCCGTCTCCTAACGGAAGGATGGAGGTCTCCAGCAGCGGATTGTGCTTCAGTTCATAGAGATACTGACGCATACGCTTATAAATGGTACGATTGCGTCTCTCTACAAGATAATGGGATTCGATAATGTCCCCTTCTTGAAGAACATTATCAGAAACAAGAACGCTGCCCTTATGCATTAATTGAAGCACATCCGGCAGCCAGTTCATATACTGCCCCTTGGCAGCATCCATAAAAATAAGATCATAAGTTCCAGTAAGTTCTTTCAGGATCTCTCCTGCATCCCCGGTAAGGAACTCTATCTGGGATTCCCGTCCTGCCTTCCTGAAATTCTCTCTGGCAATAGGGATCCTTTT
>OGYG01002119.1_pt1 | contig 10442 bp, 5 predicted proteins | sample 1576481 | NCBI WGS metagenome assembly OGYG01 (sample SAMEA3541497, study PRJEB24748) | human gut metagenome | biome: human gut; feature: human-associated habitat; material: faeces | place: China | collected 2012 | reverse complement strand
CCCGGATGCGGTTGATATTGACGCTCAAAGCATTGTCATCCACATATAGCTGATTGTCCCACAAATACTCAATCATATCTCCGCGAGAACAGATTTTTCCACCGTTCTTGAACAAATAATAGAGAATTTTCAATTCGTTCTTAGTAAGTTCTACGCTCCGTCCATTATAGTCCAAACTGCTGGATTCCAGATGCAGCACCGCATCTCCATAGACGATCTGTTCCTGCTGCTGTGAGGGATAAGCTTTTTTCAGTAGGGAAGCGATTTTCGCAAGCAGGATTGCTGTGTTATAGGGCTTCGTGATAAAAGCATCGCCACCCAGCATAATGCTGTTTAATTCATCCATATCTGTATTACAGCTCGTTACAAAAATGATCGGCACCTCGGAGAAGGTACGGATTTTAGAGCATAAAGCAAAGCCGTTCTCTCCGGGCAACTTAATGTCCAACAAAATCAGATGTGGCTTTTCATCCTGAATCTGTTCTATCACAGCAGAAAAATCCTTTATGCCAATCGTTGCATATCCATTTCCATTCAATAATGTTTGCAATTCTCCCTGTATCACAGGATCATCTTCAATTATCATAATTTTATATCGTTTCATGCTTTCTGCACCTTCCTTGTTTTGTCCGGCCATCAATCGGCTTTTCTGCAGTTTTGGGAATCAGCCAAACACCGGCCATCTTCACAGCGCCGGAGATACGCCCACCGGCACAATAATAATTTACTCTACGAGGTGTCACGCCCCACTTCTCGGCGGCCTCTTTTAATGTCATATAGTCCATTTCGCACCTCCACAAAGTACATTATAGTTCCTCATCTCGAATAATGCAAGAAACATAATATGAATTATAAAGTTTAATCTTACTGCATTCTCTGAACTTAGGATACTCATTAGAATGGGGGTTAAGATAACGATATAGATGCACTTCACCTTGCCCTCATACTGCGGCAACAGGGCTTTCAGTGCTTCAAGATTATCGCCGTGGATGATCATGTTCTCACTGTCGTTGTTCTCGGTGTGCTGCCCCTGCTCATCAAAACTGTATTGCCGCTCCAGCACCCGGAAGGGAACTTCCTGATGATGGTTCACGACTTTATTTTTACCGATCCATTCCAAGGTTGGCATGGCGTTTTTCTCCAATCTAAAAATTTCAAACTGCGGACAAAAAGGACGCATTGTTGTGGCAAGCAGGGCATTCGTCTATACAAATGCTATTTTGCTTTGCAAAATGCTTGTTGGGCTGTGCCCAAACCCCATTTGTTCTGCATCGTGCCGATGCAGGCTGCGCGTTTGTTCCAAACACTTTTATAACAAAAAAGACAGCCTAGGGCTCTTCCACAACAGAAGAATCCTGGGCTGTCGTTGTTTATCGAGACTTCATTTTTTCTGCGCTGCTCTTTTCTTCTGCAAAGAACAGTTCTACATTTCTCTTTGCACGAAGAAACTCCTGCATTTCCTCTTTCGCTTTGCGATAGTCCGGGTAGCGTGCTTTCTTTTCTGTCAGCAGTTTTGAATATTCCACATCCAACTCCTTGACCTTGGGGAGCGTTTTCAAATTGGATTCATTAAACGCCGCTTTCGCTGCCTTGTGCAGCGTGATTTCCGTGCGGTGTGTTTCCAGAAAGTGCTTGCTGTATCCGGTCTTTCGGTAGGCATCGTAGACTGGTCGAGTTTTGGCGTAGTTGATGATGTGCGCTTTCAGCACCGCAATTTCTGCCAACCGCTTCTCAGCCGCTTTAATGGAATCGCCCAGTTCGTGATAGTGAGCAGTAGCGGCATCCACACGCTCCTGCATTTCTTCGATGCTGCCGATTTTATTTTCCTGCAAAAAAATCAGGGTCTTGGACATCTCTTTCAAATTGTAGCGTTTCGCCCACCGTGCATAGCCTTCGCTTTTGCCCTCGGAGAGCTTTGCCTGAATGTCCACCAACAGGTGGAACGGCTGCTCTTTCGGTGGTTGCTTCTGATGCGGGCGGTGTTCGGCTTCTCCGGCAATGACCGCCTTGATTTCATCTTCACTGTATCCTGCGCCCAGTGTCCGAAAACGGATAAAGCGTTTCTGCCGTGTTCCTTTGACCGAAGTGTACTTTCCCCGTTTGATTTCGTAGCCCTGCTGTTCCAGCTTTTGAAGGAAGCTCTCGAAACTTGCAGGTTTCTCGTTCAGCAGGATGTTGTCAATTACGGCACACAACTTATCTCGATTACTTTCTTTGGGTGGATAAAGGGTGCGCTTTTGCCGCTCCCGATAGGGTTTTATCTCAATGACGGAAAGCTGATGCTCTAAGCAGATCAGATCGCTCAACCGTTGCACAGCCAGCCCGGACAATAAAAAATCCCGGAATTTCCGGGTGCTGTCCAACGCAGTGGAGTTGTAGATAATGTGATTATGAATGTGTTCCCGGTCCGTGTGGGTTGCAACGATAAACGCATACTTGCCTTTGGTGAAACGCATTGCCAGCTCATAACCCACCTTGTTGGCTTCTTCGGCGGTGATCTCACCGGGTTTGAAAGACTGTCGAATTTGATAGGCAATCACATCGCTTTTCTGCCTGCGCCCAGTCATCAACTCATACTGGCGTTTGGAGAGCATAAATTCTTCGTCTGCGGTCAATGGGCTGCACTCATAGCTGCTGACCAACTCTCCCTTATTCGTTTTGTCAGGATTCTGCGCATAGTCCGTGCGGCTTTTCAGGCAGGCCGCAACCGACTTGCCCTTGTTTTTGTGCAGCGCGATCAAACGTGTTGCAGCCAATTCTACCACCTCCCGGCAAAAAGAAAATGCCGCACAATGGCGGCATAAAGATTTTATAATTCTGCAACCCAGCCACTGAACCATTCCACGGCTTCTACAATGACTGTTCCGGCGGTGATGAGCAGGAAGCAGCCAAACTCTGCCACCAGCAAGATCAAAAACTGCAGCCACTCCCGACAGTACAGCGTATAAAGACCGCAGCCGAAAATATACAGCATGGGCAGAGTCAACACAAACGCCGACAGGTTCATCGTCCATTTCAGCATCAGCGCAAGGAAAGCCGTAAGCAGCCAAAACGGGAAAACGATCATCTTAAAAACGAACCTCATATCCAGCACCTGCCTTTCTTTCACCCCTATTATAAAGGTGGCAACCACTGCATTGCAAGGATGTCGCCCCCTTATGTACCCCCGCAGTTCTCCAACTGCGGGGAAAAAATTAGAGTTCTGCCAGCCGGGAAAGGATCTGCCGACCAATGTCGATCAGATCGTCCAGCCGCTGCCGCAAGTCCTCCATGTCGGCGGCATAGACCCGACCATTTTCATTGGCGGCTTTGGCGTACTGGTTCAGGTTGTTGCTGCACAGCTGCAAAAGATATGCCATGCGCCGCAGTTGCGGCAGGTCAAGGTTCAGGCAGTAACCGTCCAGTGCCATCTTACGGATATAGGCACTCAGGCTGCGGATGCCCATGCCCAGCATTTTCTCATAAATGCGGTTCTTCTCGGCTTTTGTGGTTCTCAGGATAATGATCTCGTCCCGCTTTTCCCTCACCGGGCATCACCATCCTTGTCGTAATAACTGCGGAAGGGCTTCACCGGCTCCGGCTTGTCCGACTTTTCTTCCAGTGCCGCCAGCACTGAGGGGCGGCGAGGTTCGTCCACCTGTTCTTCCTCCTGTTCCGGCTCATGGCTCTTTTCGTCCACATCCAACTGGGCGTTCAGTTCCGCAAGCCGTGCGGACTTTTCTGCCAGTTCTTCCTCCTGCGGGAAGGGCTTTTCCACCTCAATCTGTGCTGCTGCCTGCTGCTGATGCAGAGTGGCCAGTTCATTCTCAGCAGAGTTAATGCGCTCCGGGAAGTTGTTCAGCGAATTATCCAGACGGATAATGTTGCCCAGCGGGTCGGTTCCCAAGGGGACCGTGTACTTCCGCTGACCCTTCAGAATAGCCTGATATTCGCTGCGGAAGATATCGAACCGCAAGGACAGTTCAAAGCCCCGGTAGCTGCCGATCACTTTTTCCTCGGCGTTGGGCAGTTCAGAACAAGCAAGCACCAGACGCTCACCGGCGGTCTTTTTCTCATCGTAGGTCACGCCCTTGATGGTCATACCGCAGAAACCCTCTTGCACCTGCGGATGGGCGGCGGCAAGCTGTGCGTCCGCTTTCACCCCAGCAATATAGGCGTTCGTTTCCTGAATGTCTGCCGGAAACTTGGTCAGCAGCTTGTCTTGCAAGCGGAATTTCTGGCTCTGGTGGTCGGCTTTCAGCACTTTCAGCTTTGCCACCTGCACATCCAAATCCATCTTCTCCTTGATGAGCGGATTTCCGGCGCACAGTGCCTTGATTTCCGCATAGGACAACGCCTGCTCGTCCACATCCTCACAGGAGCGAACAGGAGATTTGGAAGTCATGATTTGGCTGATGAATCGCTGTTTGTTCTCCAAAGTTTGCCAGAGGTAGGCATCAAATGTCCCTTCCGTGACGTAGTTGAACACCTTGACTTCCTTATTCATGTTGCCCTGTCGAATGATGCGACCATTGCGCTGAGTCATGTCGCTGGGCTTCCAGCCAACGTCCAAGTGATGCACCGCCACAAGCCGGGATTGCACGTTGGTGCCTGCTCCCATTTTCGCCGTACTTCCGAGCAAAACTCGCACATCGCCGGAGCGCACTTTGGAGAACAATGCCGCCTTTTTTGCTTCGGTATCTGCGTTGTGGATAAACTCGATTTCGTTTTCCGGCACACCGGCGGCAACCAGCTTCTTGCGAATATCATCGTACACGTTAAAGTTGCCGTCGTTTTTCGGCGTCGAGAGGTCGCAGAACAAAAGCTGTGTCAGCTTCTGATCTTTGCCCTCCTCCCAGATTTTCAACACGTTCTGCACACAGACGTTCAGCTTGCTGTTGGGGTCGTCCGGCAGCATGGGGTTCATCAGGCGAACATCCAAGCCAATCTTGCGCCCATCGTTGGTGACGCAGAGCATATTGTCCACGGACGCATCCACGATGCCGGAGTGGATATCTGCGGCACGTTTGCTCAGTTCCTGCACCATTTCCTTTTGAATTTCGGACGGCTTTGCCACCACAGTCTCAAACTTTGCTTCGGGCACAGGCAAGTGGAGCTGGTCGGAAGTTTTAATGTCCGCAACCTCCTTGAACATGGACATCAATTCCGGGAGGTTGAAAAACTTGGCGAACCGGGTGCGGGCACGGTAGCCGGTACCCTCCGGGGCAAGTTCGATGGCCGTGGTCGTCTCACCAAAGGTGGATGCCCAGCAGTCGAAGTGGGTCAGCTTTTTCTGCTGCAAGGTACTGTACTGCAAATACCGCATGACCGTATACAGTTCGGTCATGGAATTGCTCACGGGCGTGCCCGTGGCGAACACCACGCCCCGCCCGCCGGTGATCTCATCCAGATAGCGACACTTGCCGAACATATCGCTGGATTTCTGCGCTTCGCTGGTGGATAATCCTGCGACATTCCGCATTTTTGTGGTCAAAAAGAGGTTCTTGTAAAAATGGCTCTCGTCCACAAAAAGCCTGTCAACGCCCAGTTGTTCAAAGGTAATTACATCGTCTTTACGCTCATCGGAACGCAGCTTTTCCAGCTTGGTTTCCAGCGTTTTCCGGGTCTTTTCCATCTGCTTGATGGAGAAATTCTCGCCTGCGTGGACTTTCAGCTCGTTAATGGCGGCAAGGGTCTCGTAAATCTGCTCCTGAATGATGCGCTCCTGCCGCTCAAAGGACAGCGGGATGCGCTCAAACTGGCTGTGCCCGATGATGACAGCATCGTAGTCCCCGGTGGCAATGCGGGCGCAGAATTTTTTGCGGTTGGCGGTCTCAAAGTCCTTGCGCCGTGCCACCAAAAGTTTTGCGTTAGGGTAGAGGTTCAGAAACTCCGATGCCCACTGCTCCGTTAGGTGATTCGGCACGACAAAAAGCGATTTTTGGCATAATCCCAGCCGTTTTGCTTCCATGGCAGACGCCGCCATTTCGTAGGTTTTTCCCGCGCCAACTTCGTGCGCAAGCAGCGTATTACCGCCATAAAGCACATGAGCGATGGCGTTGCGCTGGTGCTCTCGGAGGGTGATCTCCGGGTTCATACCGACAAAATGGATGTGGGAGCCATCGTATTCACGGGGTCTGGTGCTGTTGAACAACTCGTTGTACTGTTTTACCAGCGCAATGCGCCGCTGGGGGTCTTGCCAGACCCAGTTGGCAAAAGCATCCTTGATGACCTGCTGTTTCTGTTGCGCCAGCATGGTCTCCCGCTTGTTCAGCACACGCTTGGGCTTGCCCTCGGCATCCTCGATGGTGTCATAGATGCGGACATCTTTCAGGTTCAGGGTCTCCTCCAGAATCTTGTAGGCGTTGGCACGGGATGTGCCGTAGGTTTCAGAGGAAATAATATCGCCCCGCCCGGTGGCGGTCTTGCCCTCCACACGCCACTCTGCGGTATAAGGAGAATACCTCACTTTGACTGCATGGCGCAGATAGTAGGGGATCTGGAAGGTCTCGGTCATAAACTTCTGGATGATGTCTGGGGAAAGCCATGTTGCGCCCAACCGCACATCAATTTCTGAGGCTTCCAGTTCTCTGGGCTGCGCCTTAATCAGCGCATCCACATTGACCGCAAATTCCGGGTTGGTCTCGGCGGCAAACTGCGCCATCCGCAGCTTTGACCGGACATCGCCGGACAGGTACTCGTCTGCCATCTGCCAGCCTGCTTCCGGGTCGGTGGGGTCGGCGGCAGGGTCTTTGAAGATCACACCGGAAAGTTCGGTGGTAATGCGCCCATACTCACCGGGAGTGCCCAGCAGTTCTGCCATATAGGGCAAGTCCACTTTGCCATGCTCACCAATAGATACCGCCAACGCTTCGCTGGGGGTGTCCACGCTGGTGACGGTGCGCTCCGGGCGAATGGTGCGCTTGGTGAACATCGCTGCCTTGGATTTAAGCTGCCCCTGCTCGTCCAGATTTTCCAGCGAACACAGCAGATAGTAGGAAGAATCCTGCTCAAACAGCCGCCCGTTTTTGCGGTCGTTCAGCAAGCCATATTTGGCGGTAAAGGCATCGTAGGCGGCGTTCAAACGCTCCTGTGTTGCCTTGATATCCTCGTCCGGGTAGTCGTTCAACTGCTGGTCGATCAGGTCGTTGACGATCTGGCGCAGTTCCACCATGCCGGTGACGCGCCCCTTGGCGGTGTCGGACAGTTCTACCTGCGTCATCACGGAATTTTCCCGGTAGAACACTTCACCGTCCACCACCGTGTAGGTGAAGTTCTTGACCTCCGGGTCAGCAGGGAGCGTCTTACGCTCTGCCTCGGCATCCGCAATATCTGGCGTTTCCACCTCGACTTCGGTGTACTGCCCCTCAATATGCTGCACCGCTTCTGCAAGCTGGTCTGCAAGGTTTGCACCCTCGATGGGAGCAACGGTCAGGTCGTGACCGTACTGGGTGCTTTCCAGTGTCAGCTGTCCCAGCACCATCTCCGGGTGGTCTACGAAATACTGATTGATGGCAAAGCCGTCCTCGGTCTTGCCAAGCTGCACCCACGCAGGTTCGATATCCGCAGGGCGGTCACGCTTCTGCAGGAAGATAATGTCGCTGACAACATCCGTACCAGCGTTGGCACGGAAAGCGTTGTTGGGCAGACGAATGGCCCCCAGCAAATCAGCTCGTTCTGCCATGTGCTTGCGGGCGGTGCTGTCCTTGCTGTCCATGGTGTAGCGAGATGTGACAAAGGCAATGATGCCGCCCGGTCGCACTTGGTCGATGGCTTTCGCAAAGAAATAATTGTGGATGGAGAATCCCAGCTTGTTGTACGCCTTATCGTTGACCTTGTACTGACCAAAGGGCACGTTGCCCACGGCAAGATCATAAAAGTCCCGCCTGTCGGTGGTCTCAAAACCGGCTACGGTAATATCAGCCTGCGGATACAGCTTTTTCGCAATGCGCCCGGTGATGCTGTCCAGTTCCACGCCGTATAAGCGGCTATCCTGCATGGTGTCCGGCAGCATCCCAAAGAAGTTGCCCACACCCATGGACGGCTCCAAAATATTGCCAGACTGGAAACCCATGTGCTCCACGGCATCGTAGATACCACGGATAACGGTGGGGCTGGTGTAGTGGGCATTCAGCACGGAGCTGCGGGCGGCAGCGTACTCATCCTCGGAGAGCAACCCTTTCAACTCCGCATACTCTTTCGCCCAACTATCTTTGCCGGGGTCAAAGGCATCTGACAGACCGCCCCAGCCCACATACTGGGAAAGCACCTGCTGCTCCTCGGCGGTGGCACCCCGGTGTTCCTGTTCCAGCTTGAACAGGGTGCGGATGGCTTCAATGTTCCGGGCATATTTCTGCTTTGCGCCGCCCTCGCCCAGATGGTCGTCCGTGATGCGGAAGTTCCCAGCAGGCTCCGGCGCAGGTTCAGCATTCCGAGCTTTATCCAAGGCAGCGGCATCCGGGAAGGTCTGCACTTTTCCGTCCACCACCGTAGAGATGGGAAGTTCGTCCAGTTCCTCATCGGAAAGTTCCGGCTCAACCTGCCGCAGACCGTCCTCGAACTGATGTTTGTTCAGCACCTCGTTGCTCCACGAATAGCCCTGCGCACTGGTGTCGATGCGCACATCGGTTTCGCCCACATAGCCGATTTTGCCCTCGATGGTTCGTGTGAGAAGGTCTACCACAACATCGTCCCCGACCTTATAATCAACGGCCTTTTCGGGAGCAGCGTCAAGGGCCTCGTCCTGCTGTTCGTACAATTCCCGGACAACAGATAGCGGTTCTTCCCGAAAAATTGGCATCCGCAGGTCGGCCAGTGCCATATCCTGCAAGGAAACCTTGCCCTTATCAAAATCCACTCCGTCAATCCGAAATTTCCGGCCATCCATATTGATGATGGAGCCGATGGGCAGATAGTCCTCTTTGTGCAGATGTTTAGTCTGGTGATGAGTCCCATCTTCGTTCAATCCGGCAAGGTAAACATCATTGCCCGCAGACCACAATTCTTTTGACTTTCTTGCCCATAAGCTAGGTGGAAAGCCTGTGACCTGAACTTCGCCCAGTGCTGTTTCTCTCGTAAACAAAGCACTGTTGAGAACTTTTGCGACCTTGGCAGCATCTTCTCCATAGAACATAAAATAGCCGCCAGCTTCAAATCCAACCAGAGTATCCGGGTGCTGCGCCTTTAATGCAGTGTATTCGGCTGCACTGGCGGCGTTCAGTTCAAGGGGAAAGTCGATGGCTCTTCTTTCTTTGTCCGACAGGTAGCGGTCAGACTGAATCATCAGGTCAATATATTTTTCGACCCGATCCCAGCGGAGAAGCACTTTCTGATGGTCGGGATAATGCTCAAACGTCAGACCCTTGCTGTCATGGTCAAGCCAACCACTGCTTCCGTCCAGATAAGTGTGTGAAGAACCGCCGGGGCCATACGGTGCATATTCGTTGGCAAGAGCTTTTGCCCGGAGTTTTCGGTCAGGCTGCAACTGATAAATTTTCCATATCCGAAGTTTGCTGCCTTCAACATTGGAACCTCTCCGCAGCGCATTTTCAATCTCCGCCTGCGACAAAACAAAAGCGGAGGGCTTTTTTTCGCTCTCCGCTTGGTCGATTTTTTCGATTTGCTGGGCTTCTGTGGGGATATTCGCATCCAGAAAACTTAGCTGTAGATCAGTTCCGTCAGCACCAGTTCCTCGGCCTGTGCTTTCAGGCTGTTCATGTGCTGCACCCACCCCATCTGATGCTGCTCCTTGTTCGGAGCCGGGTTCTGCTTCAGCAGTCCCTGCATGGTCTGCTGCATCTGGCTCTCTGCCGTCTGCTCCACCTCCATCAGGTGCGGGTACAGGCTCCCGTTCAGGAGCATCGTGTTGTACAGCACCGGGCGCTGCTCCTTCAGGTAGGTCCGGCGCAGCCTGCCGTACTTGCCCAGCGGCTTCCGGGGCTGGTTCAGGATCAGGTTCGGGAGAAGGTAATCCCCGGTCTGCGTGTAGTTCAGATTGCTGCTCATATTCATGCTGACTCCTTTCATTGTTTCGGCGGCGGATGGTGGTTTTTACGGTGCGCTCAATTTGGCGTAAGACTTCCCGGCTCATGTCGCTGACGGCTGCGCCGAGGGCAAAGACGGCATCCGGGGTGGAAAACTCGTGGATGGCTCGAAAATCTTCCTTGTCGAACCACCCGGCAGGCTCAAAGCCACAGCGTTCCAGTAGCGTGTAGGTGACGCTGATGGCGGCGGCGGACTTGAACTGCATCTCCACCCCGGCTTCATCATAATCCATCAGGAGCGAGCCGTCAACGATGGCACGGATGTCCTCGCCGTTGTTGTCCCAGTAATCTGCCACCAGTTTCCCTGCAATGTCCGCAAGCTGCTGGCTGACACGCTCTCCGCTGATGCCGTAGGTGGCGGCGAGCATTTCCGAAACCGGCTGCACCAAATCGGGACCGAGCTGCCACACCTCCGGGTCA
>OGYG01002114.1_pt1 | contig 10475 bp, 8 predicted proteins | sample 1576481 | NCBI WGS metagenome assembly OGYG01 (sample SAMEA3541497, study PRJEB24748) | human gut metagenome | biome: human gut; feature: human-associated habitat; material: faeces | place: China | collected 2012 | reverse complement strand
TATAAGCCCATAATACCAGCCAGCGCCTAAAGACGCTGGCTTTCACTTTGTTCAACCTTTATTGCTTTTGACTCGTCACAAGCCTCTCAAAGAAGCATTCGCATTACTTACCATTATCCCTGAAGGGATTTTCATATTCTTTAACGCTTAATTTGTCCAATGCGATATCATGCTTTTCTTGTTCCTGAATATATTTCTTAATTGTGGCTTCATTAAGTCCTACCGTACTTACATAATAACCTTCTGCCCAAAAATGTCTGTTACCAAATTTATATTTTAAATTGGCGTGTTTATCAAACATCATTAATGAACTTTTACCTTTTAAATATCCCATAAAACTAGCCAAACTCATTCGTGGGGGAATACTTACTAACATGTGGACATAATCTGGCATTAAGTGGCCTTCAATTATTTCAACACCTTTATATTGGCATAGTCTATGAAAAATCTCTCCCAGACTACTCCTATATTGATTATAGATTATTTTTCGTCTATACTTAGGTGTAAATACAATGTGGTACTTACACATCCATTTTGTATGTGATAAACTGTGAGCTTTTTGCGCCATAGTCTTAACTCCTTTCGTTTTACAATTGGCTTGAACACCTATATTGTAACTCGTTTGGAGTTTTTTCTTTTGACGGTATAACCTTCGATGCACACCCGCATAGCGGGTGGTTTATTTGTTTCGCACTTTTAGAGCGAAACGGACTTAAAGTCACATAATGAAAAACCCTATCCAAATTTGGATAGGGATGAAGTATTATAGAGAAATATATCTTAAAATTCTCTCAAAATTAACTTTAGAGAGATCATCCATAAACCTCGAAGCATTTTCACTTTTTCATGGTATCTTTTAAGTCTTCCCACCTATTCAGTTTTATCCAATTACCTTCTGGAAGTTGATGTAATGCTTGATTTTTATTTTGATATTCTTCTATAACTTTATATTCCTCGTATGCTAATCTTTGCATATCTCTGTAATAATTATCAAACTCATATGGCACTTCTGTTATCACTTTAATTTTAACTTGTTTTTTATCTTTTAAGATCTCTTTTATAAGATTTTCTACAATCTTCATTGTGATTTCTTTATCAGATTTGGACCAAATAAAATTATGAAAATGGCCACCGGCATCAAAGAAACGACTTCTTATATCCGCAGCTCTCCCAATGTAATAGCAATATTCATTTTTATTATATACGTCGCAGGAAAAAATTCCATAAACTCCTCTAATATTACTATTAATTATCTTCTTATCTATTAAAATTTTTTCGGGTAATAGTTTCAATTTTTGTTTTATGTTTAAACCCATGTTCTTTCAAAAACTACCGTACTCTTTCCCTGTACTGTAGTTTACATTCCCCTTCTATAGTTTCTATTAAAATATTACGAAACAAAATGAAATTATTCAATCACTTTGAACTAACCGAAACGATAGAATTATCTTAATGTGATCTTCAAATATGAAGCTAATCTCATTCTTTTTTCGTAGCTACCATTTGTAATTGCTCGCACCATTTGTTTCTCTTCTTCTTCACTTACAACAGAAGTAATAAATAATCTGTTTCTAGCTCTTGAAGCACCAACATAAAATAATCTTTTTTGTTCTTCATCTCCAAACGTTTCAGCATCAACATCTACTAATAAAATAAAATCTGACTCCAAACCTTTAAATTTTCTAGCAGTTGTGAACAATATTTTCCCCGATTCCTTTTCAGAAGAAATGGAATAATTTCCAATTTTTGTTCTACTCGAATAAATAGATTGACCTTCACCTTTGACAGACAAAATAGTAATTTGATCTTTTTTGATCCCATTATCCGTCAGCTCACGTATTTTTTTATTAATCCATTCAATAGAATCATTTTCATCATCAGAAATATTCATCAATGGAATTTCTCCTTTTATTGGTATTTTAGTCTTTACACTATTGATCCCTAAAGGACTTAATGCTGTTTCTGCAACACATTGTGTATTACGACAATTTATTGACAGAATTAAACGACAGTCCATATTTTGCAACCATTCTAAATTATTTCTCTGTTGGACTAACTGATTTTTATCATAAAAGATATAAAAACTTCCTTCTTCATTACTAATTTCTAGGTATTCTTTTAATTCAGTAATTTCATCATTTGAAAAATCTTGTCCTTCATCAATTATAACTGAATCATAATTCCAAATATCCGTGTAATCTTCTAAATGTTTTAAGAAAAATAAAATATCTTGTTTTTCTACTTTAACTTTCTTTAATGCTTTTGCTGTTAAAGAATATAAATTAGTAAAATCAACATTTGGTAGTTCTTCATTATACTTTTTCTTTAAATATTCAACTAACATTCTATTGAAACATAAATAAACTACTTTTTGATTTTGGCTTAACCTTCTTGCTTTTTCAACTGCCAGAACTGTTTTCCCTGTCCCTGCTCCTCCTTGAATAGCAGCAATCTTTTGTTCTTCCAAATAATCTAATAAATATCCTTGTTGTGTGGTCATACGATCTATAAAATAATTTTCATCTTCAATTGCAGTATGTAGAGCAGGAATCGCATTAACTTCTGGAGCAATCAAATTTATCGTTTTAGCAATAATCTTATTGTCCTTCTTTTTGGGAAGAACTTTATAAAATTTAAAACATTTTATCAATGTTTCTTCAACATTTTCTAAATCTTCATGCAAAAATGTGTTTTGTCTTATATGATAGTCGTGTGGAAATTTGCCTTGTATATCCTTAGATGACACATCAGTTAACCAAACCATCGAATGAACTGGATATCTATCATCAAAATTAGTAAAATGATCCGTCAATATACTCCGAAACATAAACTTTGAAGCATCCGCTTGATCCATTGGACTTTTACATGATACAACCTCATTAGTATCTCTTCTAATCTGCTTTAATCTATTATCTTCTATTACAAAACCACCCGATTTTACTTCTAACGTCAATAGTCCATAGTCTGGATTAAAGATAACAAAATCAGATTCACTTTGTTTGAAACAATCTCTATTCAAGTCACTTCTATATACAATTCTTGACCATTTAATAGAATGAAATATATACCATTTATCTGATAGTTTTTTAAATTCATTATAAAGACGCATCTCTCCAGACGAACCATGAAATTCTTTGATATCTCTATTTTTAGGTATTAAATGAACCACTGCTAATCTCCCTTATATAAAATCAGATAATTTCAAATCCTGTTCAGAAATAATTTTCCATTCACAGTTTGTGTTCTTGATAGATTTTTCTGTTTCTTCAGGATTATACACAATCATCTTTCTATCCTCCCAAACATATGAAAAAGGATATGTCTCATTATTTAATGTGAACTCTCCGCCAAAATAAGTAGGTATCGGTATTTCATTAATAATATAAAATTCATCAGGTGAAATACTACTTGCCTCTTCCCAGTTAGAATATGGAAATTCAACTTTATTTGTTAGAGAGACATTTTCTTTTTTAGACTGTCTCTGAATGCCCTTTATCTGTTTTATATCTGTAGTGTCTAAATGTCCCAAGAAATATTGTTCAATAAAATCCCAACGATCTTTCTTTGTTGAAAGTTGGGTAAAGAAGTACTCCATGATTCTAGTTGAATTATTATGTTTCTCTTTAACCAGCTCAACCGTTTTACTCTTATAAAACTTATCGTTAATAATTTTTTCAATCGCATTGGAGTTGTTAACACGTACAAAAAATTCTGGATTATCTCCTGTACGTATATTTACTTCTGCCAATTCTAGAATTTCAATAATTTGAGCTAACAACACTCTTATATCTTTGTTGCTGTTTCTATTTTTAACACTGATCTGTATAGCATTCATGTTACTAGTTATTGATGATTTTGCCTGTCTTATTATTTTTTTTATTCTAGTCTCATAAGAAGCTGTCTGAATATTCCACTTATCTGTCTGTGAATTATAAGTTGCAAAATTTTGTCTTTCAAAACGACCCGTATCAATATTGTTCAAAATATAAATCATTGATTGTGCTAAGAGATCTGGAGTATATGTGTTTTTAAACGATAAACGTTCTCTAAGTTTATTAGCCAGTTCTCGAACCGTGAAATGCTTTCTAGATTGCCTAATATCATCAAAAATGTCCTTTAATGCATTTAAGATGTTAGACATCTCAATAATTGCATCATTAAAATTAATTTTATCGAATTTTATTTCAATTATTGTTTTAGGGATTAATTCTTCATTAACTTTAAAATCAAAATTGCTTAATTCATTGTTATAAAATGAATATTTAAAACTTGCAAAAGATAAATCCTTATATTTTTCTTCCCACATCTTTTTAAAATCAAGTACATATGTTTCCCCGTCATATTCAACTTTAACCGGATTTGTGTATGTTTCATATGTATGATTTCTTGGCATCTGTATTTTTCTAAAATATTTAAAATTATCACTAGATACTAACTTATCAACAAAACCATCTTTAATCATAAAATACGCATTAGTAAACATACTTCTAGGTTTAAAAATCAATGGAATATAATTTGAAGAATTTAGTAATTCAAAGTCTTTTTTTATAATCAATAATGCTGTTTTTAACTGAGCATCTATTCTGCTTGTATCTGATTCGTTTGCAAAAATATGTGAGAACTCCATTGGCGAAACCAAAAAATTACGCTTCTTATGTTTCTTATATAGCTCATTAATTTTGCTTAATACAGCGATAACTTGCCAATGTTTAATAGCAGACATTCCAAATAATTGATTAATGTAACGAAAATCCTCTTTAAAGAAATCAGTTAGAGCAACACCGTTCATTCCTCTTTCACGAGCAGCTCTTCCTATTTCCTGTAAATAATCAGAGATATTCCCTGTTGGAGCAAAATGGTATACATATTTAATATCATTAATATCAATCCCCATACCAAAAGCCTTTGTTGCTAACACAACATTTTTCTCACCACTAACAATTTTTTCTAGTGTTTCATTTTTTTCTCCGGAGGACATCTCACCAGAGTATTTACCAATTTTCTCGTGATTTTCTAATCTGGAATATATGTCATCTATATGCCTTCTGTACGGAACATAGACAAGCGTTTTTTCTCCTGTCTTTTGAAGCTTATTAATGCTATCAACTGCTACTAATAATTTTTCATCTTGATAATTTATCTCTTTAGTTTTACTAGTAATCTCAAAATCGATATCATCCCGTCTCACCCTACCTAAAAATGTTTCGGCAGTCATTTTCAGTGATTCAATTATGTCGAAATACATATTGTCTTCGCTACCATACGTCGCTGTTGCAGTAAAGGTTGCAATTGGAAAGTTCTGATTAGATTTCTCACTTTTTCTAAGTCTTGAAATAAATTCTCCCAGATACCAATAGTCTGGACGAAATGATTTCCCCCATGTAGAGACTATGTGCGCCTCATCAACAACTAATAAACCAATTTCCCGATCTCCAATTAGATTTGTAATATCTGTATTAGACAGCAAAGTCTCTGGTGAGAGATAGAGAATGGATTTATCACCATTCTTTATTTGTTCTAAAACATTCTCTTTTTGTGACGGTGTATAATCTGAGTTAATTGTTTCAGCTAGTTTAGTCATCGATTGTATATTATTGACTTGATCATTCATAAGACCGATCAAAGGACTTATGACTATTGTTACTAGATCACTATTTTCTGCCAAATAAATTGCTGGAATCTGGAACATTACAGACTTCCCTGCACCGGTAGGAGCTGTAACAAAAATATCTCGGAACTGCTCCTCCTTTTGAGCTTTCATACAATTCTTCACTATTCTATCAATTATAACAGCTTGGCTTATTTCTTTTGTTTCAGTATTTTCATCTGGAGCATGATATATTTGAATATCTAAAAAATTATATGACGGATTCTTTCTTTGTAAAATTTCAAGGTATTCTCTATAGTCACTCTCTTCAACGACATGCTTATTAAAATCATCTTTAACTGTAATAAATAAATTTGTAGATTCAAATTTTTTTCTTATTATTCCTATACTTTTACCATATTCTCCTTCTTTTTCACATAAAATTTTCCCTTTACCAAAATTTAAAATCTCAAAAATAATTCCCTGAAGTGTCAAGTGATTTATATTACTATATAACTCTATTTCAAGACCATTATCTACTTCAAAATTTATTCTTACTTCTGTCAACTTAATAGTCTTAAACTCTTTCTCATGAATTTCATTATAATTCATAAATAAAGTGTTATCTATTTTTTGAATATCACAATAAAATTTTTGAATTATATTATCTTCTTCACTTTCGAAATCATTTTTTATTGTTTCTAAATCAGAACGAAATCCTGGATAATAGCTATCAAAATAATCATTTTCAATTATAATAATTTTATATTCTGTAAAAAACTCAATCGATCCCAACGCATTTTGATCGTATAAATAAAGAAGATTTTCATACAGTAAAAACATTGCTCTAGTTGTACTAGATAATCCTTGTATAGATTCTTTTAAATTCTTATATGAATTTACAGTTTTTCCTCCTAAAAATAAATCTGCATCAAGAGCATCTAACCAATAGTTAAAGCCTTTTAATACATAAATAGTATTATCTTCATTTAATGATTTTAGATATGTTCCCAATGCTTGTTTAAACGTTTTCATAAAAACCTCCATTTATAGTGTTATTATAGCAAAAAACAAAGCGAATTCCATTGTTTTTATGTTTAAGTTCAAAGGTTTTTTAACTTTCCGAAAAATGCTTTTTTTTTCTGAAAGAAGTAATTGCTCATTATAGTCCATTGCATATTTTAGTTTATAAATACTTGTCTTCATCAAAAATCTTAAAATGGAAATGAAAAAAGATTTAAACATAGAATAGAAAATATACAACAACATTTTAAACATGATTCATTCTAAATATAATAACTACTAAAGAAGCATCTGAAGTTAAACTCAGATGCTTCTTTAGTAGTTATTATTTCAATTTTTTACTTTCAGCTGATATTATGTTTCTTCAGATACTTCTTTCCATACCATTCTTCTACTGACTTGTCTTCCCAATCTCGGTATTCTTCAGGATATTTCCATTTGTAGTAGCCTTGCAACATGTAGGGGAACATGAAATAAATTTCAAAAGCAGAGATCAGTATATTGAAAAATAGAAATAGAAATAAAACACATAATCCTCTAACCAGAATATCTGCATTTCTTATTGAATCTGAAAATATCCTACGAAAAATTATCCAGAGTGCTACAACTATTCCACCATACTTGACAATAAATCTAAATACTCTATTAAACACTCTATCAATCGGACTCTCTATTCCAGCTCCACCATATAATAATTTAAGTAATGATATAGACTTAGCATGTATCAGGTAAATTATCGTAAATAGAATCAAACCTTCAAAAGCAAACATTCCCACATAGCCAACAAGACCATAAAGTAAATTCATCAAGAAAAGATTTAACTCAACTAGAAGCCATATTATAAAGGAAACCATCAAATGAAACTGACCTCTATAGATCAAAATGAACTGTTGGTTGAATCGCTTTCCTAATATAATTAGTAAAATCCATATTGCCAGCCCCATCCAAAATACCCAGTATGGAAGAAAATTAATTTCGGACAAGTGTACTGTTAAATCTCTAGGATTAGCATGATAAAACAGATAATCATTTAATGCAACAATCAACCAATTGGGACCGATTATAAATAAGATCGTCAATATTACTAACCAAATATACGACTTCAAGGTCCCTCTGTATTTTTCTTTTTTTAAAGCATCTTGATAAAGATTCTCATCATATTTTCCTGAAACGCTATCATCTAATAGATTTAAACTTTCTTCAAAACTGGCTTTAAAGATTGATTTTTTCTTCATTTTTAGCTTTCAACAACTTCTTGTATTTTTTTAAGTACCGCTTGCCATACCATTCTTCTACTGACTTGTCTTCCCAGTCACGGTATTCTTCAGGATATTTAATTTTGTAATAACCTTCTAAAAAGAAAGGGAGCTCCATGAAAATAACCATTGCCAAAACTCCAATATCTCCGACTATCCATGTCAAAAACAAACCTAATAAAGTCAAGCTTTGTGAAACTACTATGCCCGAATGCGATAAGATTATTTTGATGATTACAGCAAGCCCTAGCACACCTGAACCATAGGTGGCAATTAGGCTTACTATCCTATCAAGCAACGTCTCTCCAATCTTCTCTCCAAATAGACAAGCGGTTAAACTTTTTTTCTCCATACGGAGGAAGATTAGGGCAATGATAAACAAGAGAATATAAATAAACCAGATTCCAACTGAGGTTAGGGTTGGGAGGGCTACAGTAATTGCCAAGAGATTGAATTCAAGACAGAACCAAAATAAAAAGGTCTCAATATGAAAGCGATATCTGTATTGAAGAATAAACGGTTTTCGCACAAATTTTCCAATAAGAACGAGTGATAGCCAAATAAAACAACAAATAAGGAATAATTCAGGGGTCAACAGGGACGGCTTGTGAACTGGCAGAGTTAAATCCTTAGGATCTGCATCGTTTAAAGAAAAGGCAAATAAGGCAAGGAGAAAATTCCCTCCAAATACAAACAAAATACTGTAGAGAATACTTTTGATTCTAAAACCAATACCTGGCTTTCCATTATTTAAACCTTTTCCAAGTTTTTCGTAATAGTCTTTCTTTATATATTGAAGTGCAGCATCGTCTAATAAATTTAAACTCTCTTCAAAACTTGCTTTAAAGATTGATTTCTTTTTCATTGTTAGCTTTCAACAACTCCTTGTGTTTCTTCAAGTACCGCTTGCCATACCAGTCTTCTACTGATTTGCCTTCCCAGTCACGGTATTCTTCAGGATATTTCCATTTGTAGTAGGCATGGAGATAGCATGGTAATTCCATAAAAATCAGAAGAGCCATCAATATCAGATTTAAAGCGATCCACATCCCTAAGAGTCCTACTCCCTCTACCAAGGTTGAAAACGTTATAGGTAAACGTTTTAACATGATATTCAAAATGACTGCTAGACCTAGAAGCCCTGATCCAAAAGTCGTCAGTTGTTTGACAAGTCGATTAGGTATAGAGGTTATGGAATTAACACCATACATCACATTCTTGAGGCTACTGATTTCAAGCCTTAACATCAGTAATCCTGATAGTACAAGCAAAACAAAGATAAGAACCAGGAACCAATTTGTTAAGGTCGGCAGTGACACATCAATCGCTAGTAAATTAAATTCAAGCACTAACCAAATCAGGTATGTTAGAACATGGAAATGATAACGATAAGGCAGTAAATAGGCTCGTTTAATACATTTGCCAATAAGTATGACGGAAATCCATATTAAGAAAGAGACTAAATAGACATCCACTGTTAATAGCGGATATTTAGAAACAGGCAAGGTTAAATCTTTAGGATCAGAGTCATGAATGGATAGCGAGAAAACTAGAAACATGAAATTGAAAAAGATAGGGCCAACCAAAGTCAGTAGAAAGCTTTGTAGACGTAGTTTTATAGTGGGTTTTCCCTGTTTATAGTAGGCTTCCACCCTAGAAAAAACATCCTTATTTTGATACTGAACAGACCCGTCATCCTCGAGATTGAGACTTTCTTCAAAACTTGCACTAAAGATTGATTTTTTCATCTATTATTTTTTCCTTTTGATAGTCTTTGTTTGTCATTTGATTAACCAGCTCATACACTTCTTATTGCGTGATATGACGCATCTTTCAGATTGCCATAGTTAAACAAAAAATCGTGATGAAAACAAGCGTCAAAACCAATATCCAATAAGTAAATTTATAAACTTTCACAGCTCCACAAAAACGTTCGACATAGGATTCTTTGGGATTATCTGGATTGTACCAAACTGTCAGAGTTGATCCCAATGGAAAGAAATCTTTGGCGGTATATGGTACTGAAGCATTGGTGTAAATAACAAGTCTTTTAGCCAACAAGTCTGGATTAGAGGTTGCTTTAGAACTCTTCCAAGGAAGCGAAATTGTCGTGACCCATTCATACTCCAGACTTCTTCTAAAAGCTTTCTCATTGACGACATACTCCACAATCGGAGCAATAGCATCAGTATAGTATCTATAACCAACTACGCTACCCTTTATACTCGCTGTAGACCTCTTTTTACGATTGAGTTCTTTGAGATACACATAGCGAAAAAGAATTATCAGTAAGGACAAAACAACGACGCTTATGGACCAAGCCAAAAATAGAATCTGTAACTTAGACATGATTTTCCTCCTCAAAGATGACTTTTCCACGCTAGTCTTTGCATTTTCCTCACCCAAATAAACATAACTGTTTCTATTTTACCATGTCTGGACTTTGCTTGCTTGTGAATATTTAGATAGATTATAAAGCATAAAAAAAGCCACCATCTGGTGACTTCATTCTTATCTACTTCTCCCTCACCCCAACCAATCTTTTTCTTTGGCGATGCGGACGGCTTCTGTGCGGTTGCCTGCATCGAGTTTGGTCAGGATGGCTGTCA
>OGYG01002113.1_pt1 | contig 10476 bp, 9 predicted proteins | sample 1576481 | NCBI WGS metagenome assembly OGYG01 (sample SAMEA3541497, study PRJEB24748) | human gut metagenome | biome: human gut; feature: human-associated habitat; material: faeces | place: China | collected 2012 | reverse complement strand
AACAGAAGATTCACTCGAAGGCGGCACGCTAGCGGCGGAAGCCGGGGAAAGCGCGTTCGCTGTTTCTGAGGAGGAGCACGTCGCTGAGACCGCCGGGAACGGTCTGGTCTACCGCTTTGTTAAACGCGCTTTCGATATAGCGTTCTCGCTGTGCGTGGTCGTTGTTGGCTTGGCGCCGATCGCGCTGCTCTTACTGATCATTCGCCTCGAATCCCCCGGTTCGCCGATATACCGCCAAGAGCGCATCGGCTATCGCGGCCAACCGTTACGCATCTTCAAGCTGCGCACCATGGTGGCCGACTCCGACGATGTCGAGAAGCATCTGAGCCCTGAGCAGCTGGCGCAGTGGAGAAGCGAGCGCAAGGTGGAGGACGATCCCCGCGTCACGCGAGTCGGGCGCTTCCTGCGCAGGACCTCCCTCGACGAGCTGCCCCAGTTCCTCAACGTGCTTGCTGGCTCTATGAGCATCGTGGGCCCGCGTCCCGTGGTGGCCGACGAGCTGCCTGCGTACGGTACGGATGTGGACGCTTTCCTGAGCATGAAGCCCGGCATCACCGGCTGGTGGCAGGTTCAAGCAAGAAACGATGCAACCTACGAAGACGGCAGTCGCCAACAACTTGAGCTGTACTACGTGCGGAACGCGAATCTCAAACTGGACGTGGTTGTATTTCTCGAAACATTCAAATCCATCATCAACAAGACGGGGGTATGAGCGTTGTCTTCTGAAGTGGAGTCTTTACGCGACGATAAGACGCGCGCCTTCGAAGTGCGAAAGTTCTGCTCCATACACGCCGGCGCTGACGAGCATCTGATCGAGTTTTGGGAATTCGGCGAGGCCGACGCCCCACTCGTGAGCATCATCATTCCTCTTTACAACTGCGAGCGATATCTGGCTGAAACATTGGATTCGATCGTATCTCAAAGCCTGTCTTCCTGGGAGGCGATTCTGGTTGACGACTGCAGTTCGGATGGATCGCTTGAGATAGCCCTTCAGTTTTCGGAGCGGGATCATCGTTTCGTCGTATTGAGAAACGATTGCAACAGGGGAGCGGCTTTTTCTAGGAACAGGGCTTTAGCGGCTGCGTGCGGCAGGTTTATTGCCTATTTGGATTCCGACGACTACTGGAAGAAAGAGAAGTTGGAGAGGCAGATCACCTTCATGACCGAGAACCGTTTCGGAGCATGCATGACGTCGTACGAGACGGTGAACGAAGACGGAAGCTTTCGCAACATCGTTCATATCGATGAGCGTCTCGACTATAAAAAATTTCTGAAAAAACCTCCCACCTGCTCGCACACGATCATGTTCGATACCGAGCTCGTCGATAAAAAAGCTCTCGTCATGCCGGATATACGAAAAAGGCAGGATGCCGCAACGTGGCTCCAGGTTATAAAGCTGTACGGATGTCTTCATGGGTTCGATGAAGTGTTGGCGGCGAATAGGAAGCGAAGCGATTCGCTCAGCGCGAATAAGGTTTCGGCAGTGAAGGGAACATGGTTCCTGTATACGGAGATTGAAGGTTTGAGCAAGCCATATGCAGGCTACTGCCTGTTTTGGCAGATGTTTCATGCAGTTCTGAAGAGAATAGGAAAACGGTAAAGTGAGCGTGTACCAAGATTTGGTCGAGCGGAAGACGAAGCTATCCCTTATCGGACTGGGATATGTTGGCATGCCGATAGCGGTTGAGTTCGCTAAGCATATCGAAGTTGTCGGATTCGATGTCAACGAAGAGAAAATCCGCTTGTACCGAAAGGGGGTCGATCCGACGAAAGAAGTAGGCGACGAGGCGATCAGCTCCACAGGCGTCGACTTCACGTCGAATCCCGAACGTTTACGGGAAGCGCGTTTTCATATAGTTGCTGTTCCTACTCCGATCGATCAGGACAAGACCCCCGATCTGTCGCCGGTTGTTGGGGCGTCGACCATGCTTGGCCGTCACCTTGAATGGGGTTCGATCGTGGTTTTCGAATCTACCGTCTATCCTGGGGTCACGGAGGACGTATGCGTTCCTATCCTTGAGAGGGAATCCGGATTGCGGTGCGGCGTTGATTTCAAAGTGGGTTACAGTCCTGAGCGAATCAACCCCGGGGACAAAGTCCATACCTTGACCACTATCCGAAAAATCGTTTCGGGCATGGATGATGAGTCCCTTGAAGAAATCAAACGCGTGTACGACATCGTGATAGAGGCAGGCACCTATCCGGTCTCCTCGATCAAAACAGCTGAAGCAATTAAGGTAGTGGAGAACTCCCAGCGCGATATCAATATTGCCTTCATGAACGAGCTTGCCATGGTCTTCGACCGCATGGGTATCGATACGAGCGAAGTCGTGGAGGGCATGAACACGAAGTGGAATGCGCTCGGCTTTAAACCAGGACTGGTTGGTGGGCATTGCATCGGCGTTGATCCGTATTACTTTACCTACGAGGCCGAGAAGCTCGGTTACCACTCTCAGATCATTCTTTCGGGCAGAAGAGTGAACGATGCCATGGGAGGGTTTGTTGCCGAGACGGCCATCAGGGAGATGGTGCGAGTTGGGCTTGCTCCCAAGTCCTCGAACGTGGTCGTCTTGGGCATTACCTTCAAAGAGAACTGTCCCGATGTTCGAAATTCCAAGGTGTACGACATTGTCATGAGGCTAAAGGAATATGGAGTCGAGCCGTCGGTGGTGGATCCTTGGGCTTCGGGAGACGAGGTGAAGCAGGTTTACGGCATGCAGCTACGCGAGTCGGGTGATATTGCGAACGCAGATTGCCTGATTGTCGCGGTTGCCCATGATGAGTTCAAAGAGCTGGGCTTCGAGCGTATTGATGCTTTCTTCGGAGACAAGCCCGACGAAAGCAAGGTGCTTTTGGATGTTAAAGGAATATTGGACGCGAAGCGCTTCTCGTCTTATGGAAGCTTTTGGCGGCTATGAGTTTGTTTACGGATTTGAACGAACCGGGCGTGGCTGGAGTGGATTACGGGAACAGGGTGCTTCTCGTGCAAGCGTTTCTTGCATTTGAGAATCGCCATGATGTTTTCAGTCGAAATGTCGATGGCATGCACTATTGGCATCTTCTGAGGAAGTGGCTGTTCGACTCGGTATGCAAGCAGGTTCGACGTTTCGAATTCGGTGGGCATCCTGATTTTCATGCGCAGTTTTCAAAGGCTAATATCGCAAGAAGCCTGCCTCGTCTCCTCATGCAGCTGGGTGAATCGCGGAGCGGTATCGAGACGGGGGTAAGGGAAGGCAAGAAGGTTGTCTTTTTAGGCAATTGGAAGAAAACCGCTGGTTCGAACGGCGTTTGCAACGTGTTCCTCGAGGATCTGGCTCGAGACCTTGCAGACGACTGCTCGATTCTGGAGCGTCCCCATAAGCTTGCCCATGTAAAAGACTCCCTTGAAGATCTTACGATATACACGGATATCCTAGAGGCTAGATGGCTTGTTGCTCTTGCAACAAGAAAGTGGGAGAAAGCGTCTCGTTGCGTTTTGTCCGACCTTGCGGAATTGGTGGGGCTGCTCGAGTGTGAATTCGATGTCGAGATTGATCGGGAGGCTCTGGCTAAAAGAACCTCTTACGTGGTGACTGGCTATTACGCGCTTTCGAAATCGTTTTGTGAAATCTTCTCAAGATGGCAACCTGAATGCGTCGTCGAGGTCGAGCATTACTCGGTGTTCTGTCTCGTCTGCAACGAAGTTCTTCATGAGCTGGGCATACCGGTAATCGAACTCCAGCATGGGCAAATAGGGCCTGGTCATATTGCGTACAATCTTGATGCGCCGGACTGCGGAAGATACCTTCCTGACCGTATCGCCGCATTCGGTCAGTATTGGATTGACGAATGCGTTGTGCCGGATAGGGATCGACGGATGATCGCCGTAGGATCCATTCCGCTTGAGCGAGGGTTGAAAGCGTCTTTCGACATCGAAAAAGAACAGGTAGACGAGCACGTTCCTTTCGTCTTGGTGGTGTCTCAGGGTTATGACAACGGTGCGGTTTCCTCGTTCGTGTGCGATCTTGCTCGGGATCCGCGTGCGAACGAATACCGCATTGTCGTGAAACTGCATCCTTCCGAAAGAAACTCGTGGAGGGTCGTCCATCCTGAATTGACGGAGGTCGGCACCAGGGTTGAGATCGCGGAGACCGGGGATATCGATTGGTATCTGCAAAGGGCGACAGTTGTCGTAGGGATATCGAGCACGGTGCTTTTCGAGGCTATAGCCTATAGAAAGCGCGTGTTCATCCTGGCTACGGTTGACAGTGAAATTGCTCAACCGCTGATGAGGTCAGGTGCGGCCGAGCTTGTGAAGGACGCATCTGAATTTGTGGGGCGCATGAGCGTAGAGGTCGAATCCGTTTCTGACAGCTTGAAATCCTACGTCTGGCACGAGGCTGCGCTCGAGAATACGGAACGGCTCGTTAGAGGCTTTCTTGAGTCCTGATCGGGGCAAAACGGTTATTCGATGATCGTGAAACCATGAAAAAAGACTTCTTGAAAAAAGCATCGACCGATTTCGCTCTCACTATCGGTGCGACCGTGGTTCTCGTAGGGACGCTGCAGCTTCTCGTGTATCCGTTTTTGGCGTGGAAGCTTGACGGCGATCGATACGGTTTGTTCCTGGTGGCGATAGGGATCGTCAACGCGCTTGAGCCGTCGTTCGGGAGCACCTTGTGCAATACGAGGATTATTCGCAACGAACGCTATGAGAAAGCCGGAATAGGACCGGGAGACTTCAAATACCTCCTATCCATTTCTGCCCCCGTACTGGCAGTGGCGACTGCGATAGTGTGCTGGCAACTTCTATCGATGGATCTATTGATGGCGTTAGCTGTTGGGATCCTTACGGGTATGAGTATCGTGAAGGCGTATTGTCTCGTCGCGTTCAGGCTTCATTTCAATTCCAAGAAGCTGTTGCTAGTCAACCTCTTAACTGCTTTGGGTTATGTGGTAGGTATGGGCGTTGCTTTCGCAAGCGGATTCTGGCCTTTCGTGTTCATACTTGGAGAAGCATTTGCCCTCGCATGTTTTGCACGATGCTCAAACGTGTTTTCAGAACCGTATGGCAAAACAAGGCTTTTTGGGTCGTCGCTGCGCACCTATGTGTCTCTTATAGCGAGCAATCTCATCACCTATTCGTCGGTGTACGTTGATCGGTTGCTGCTGTATCCGGCCTTAGGGCCTTCGGCTGTGTCGACCTATTACGTTGCAACCTTTTTCGGCAAGACGTTCTCGTTTTTCTCCTCACCGATCAGTTCCATCATGCTCAGTTACATGAGCGACGGCTTAGTCAAGATAACCGTCCGCAGGTATCACTTAGTGAATCTGTTCATACTCGCAGTGGGGCTTTTCATGTATGCGATTGCCTTCTTCATTGGGCCGCTGTTCGCGATGATTCTCTATCCTACGCTTTATGACCAGGCCTTGTCGTTGATGCCGTTGGGAAATGCAGCATCGATATTTGCGGTTGTCAACTCGTTCAATATGGTCGTAGTTCTTAAAGTTGCCCCGCCCCGCCTTCAGGTTGTTTCGTCGCTGTTCCGTTTGGTTTTGTATGCCGCTTCGATTGCTTTCTCTTCTTGGGTCGGTAGTCTTTGGGTGCTTTGCCTTCTCATGCTCATTTCTAACGCGGTGTCCTACCTATTCACGTATTCAGTGGGGCTTTTCTATATGAAACGTTCAGGAGCTATGGTTCGTACAGGAGCAAATTCGTGATTGCGCAAAAAACTGATACTACAGCGCCGAGCGCGAGAAAAAGTCACATTGGCATTGTGTACTCAATCTTGATGGTTCTTTTGCTGCTTGTTCTTTTTCTCTTGTCGCCGGCAAACAAAGTTTATGCATCGGTGGTTCTTACCGCAGTATTGGTGATTGCGACCGGTCTCTTTGGAAGAGAAGAGCTGGACGAGACAAAGATGTCGTTGCCGATGATCCTTTGCCTTTTCGGCCTTGCTGGTTCGATTCTCCTCACGATGGCGATTTCTCCCTATTCCATGCGGGATTTGTTCATCGACACGAGTTTTCTCCTGCTAACGGTTCTTTTCTTCTATTGCATACGACCGTCCTCGTTCGAGATTAGTCCCTTCATGAAACGCGTCTTTTATTGCCTTGCCCTTGCGGTTGTGCTGGTTTCCGTTTTTCGCCGCGACGCGGAAACTCCTTATTATGTTTTTGGTTCGTACGACAAGAACTATTTTGGCGTGGTGCTGTTCCTGTTTTTCTGCTGGTGCTGGTACGAGAAGCGAAAGCTTGGCGTAGCGGTATGTGTAGTTGCGGCTCTCGTCCTCAACAGCAGGGGATATCAAATGATGCTTCTATGCTTTGCTTTAATAAATGCTGTGATATGGATCAGAGCGCGACGAAAGGGGTCGGTTTCTCAGCCTTCGAGATCCGTGCATCCTGTCGTGTTGTTTTTGCTCTTCGCTCTCATGTTCTTTTCAATCGTGACGTTTAGCTGGTGGTGGAGTACGGCTGTCGTCGGAGGCGATACCGTTTCGGCCTCTTTAGCATCGCGAGGTTTGAATGATACCTCTAATGCTATCAGGTTCAATTCCAATCTTTATGCTATCGAGCAGATTTCCAAGGATCCGCTTTTGATTTTTCGTGGATACGATATCGACATCCGGCGCGTCATGAACATTGGAAACCCTTTTGGCGATAAAGACACTTTGCTCGCGAGTGCTTCGTTGCATGGGTACAGGGTTGTGCAGCCGCACCACGCGGTCATCAACTTGCTTCTTAAGCACGGGGTTCTCTATACAATTTTTTACTTTGCTGTGTTCAGCATTGTCATCGCCCCTTATGCCAGAAAAGAGACGGCTGGCGTTTGGGTTCCGTTTTTTCTTGTCGGCATGGTGATGCATTCGACCATGACGAGTCATTACTTGCTGTTCTTTGTGTTCGTTCTAGCCACGTCGGCACATGATCAAGGTTTTTGTTGTGCGGATGCGAGTAGGGCTGCGAAGAAGTTGGAAAAGTCGCCGAATCAAAGGGTTGTTCGTCGACGTGTCGTCTCCAGGAAAGGTGCCTTCATTTGATGAATGTGGAGAGGAACGTGCTCGCTGTCATTCCTGCTCGAGGAGGCTCGAAAGGGATACCACGAAAGAATATGCGCCTTATGCACGGCAGGCCGTTGATTGACTATGCGATTTCATGTGCAGCAGAGAGCAGCTGTATCACCGATGTTGCCGTTAGCACTGATTCGAGAGAGATACTGGATTTCGTAGAACAGATCGATGGCGTTGTTGCTCTTGAGCGCAGCCCGGAACTTTCCGGAGACGATATTACGCTCGATCCGGTAGTGAATGACGCAGTGGTTCGTGTGGAAGCGTTGCGGGGTGTGCGATACGACATCGTCATCACGATGCAGCCTACCTCGCCTTTGCTAACAGTGCGCACTCTCGATACGGCGATTGAGCGGTTTTTGAATTCCGATTCGGATACGATGGTGAGTGCGACAAACGCTCCTCATTTGAGCTGGGGCAAAGACGGTCGGAATCGTTTTGTTCCGAATTACGAACGACGTCTCAATCGACAGGAGCTTCCGCCGAACTATGTTGAAACCGGTGCATTTTTGGTTTCGAAGCGTTCGTGTATCGGGCCTTCGTCTCGCATAGGGGACAACGTTACGGTTTTTGAGGTCCCTGCTGACGAAGCGGTCGACATCGACACGATGCAAGATTGGATCGTGTGCGAAGCCATGCTCTCTCGAAGGCTCATCGTGTTTCGGGTCGACGGGCATAAGGAGCTTGGCCTTGGGCATGTGTACCGTGCATTAACGCTTGGGTACGAACTGATAGAGCATGACGTCGTATTCGTATGCAATGCACGTCATAGAGAAGGAATCGCCAAGTTGAAATCGGCGAATATGCCGGTTTTAGAGGTGGAGGACGACGAAGAGATGCTCCGATGGCTGGAGGAGCGCCGTCCCGATGTATTCGTATACGATTGCCTTGATAGCGATGCCAGTCTTATGGCTGATGTGAAGAGGTATGTTAAGCGCTTGGTGACGTTCGAGGATTTGGGTGAAGGCGCAAGGTTGGCCGATGCTGTTGTCAACGCCATTTACGAAGGGGCGTCTCCGCATGGAAACGTGTATTCGGGTAAGGGGTACGTCTGCTTGCGGGACGAGTTCCTTATAACGCAGCCTTCGGAAGATTCGGATGAGGTGCGCCGGATTCTCGTCACGTTTGGAGGAACGGATCCGCTCGATTTGACGGCGCGGGTGTACGAACTGGCAAAAAGGCATAATGCAGAGGCAGTGGACGTGACGTTTGATTTCGTTCTCGGCTCGGGATACGACAATCCTGCGGTGCAAAGCGTTCCTGAGTGCGGGATAGAGGTGAGTCGCAACGTGTTGCGCATGAGCGACCATATGCGTAAGGCCGACATGGCTCTTTCCTCCCAAGGGCGCACCACGTTCGAGCTTGCCTGCATGGGCGTGCCTACAATTGTTCTCGCGGAGAACGAACGCGAGCAGCTCCACACGTTTGCTCAAATGGATAACGGGTTCATCAACCTGGGGCTCGGAAGCGAGGTTTCCGACGAAGACCTCGCTTCAACAATAGCGTGGCTTGCGGGGGCGAGGTCCGTACGGCGAGAGATGCGCAAGCTGATGCTTGAGAACGATTTGAGATTAGGGATACGAAGAGTAAAGAGGATCGTTTTGGGAGACGTACTATGAACTTAGAGGATAGGATTGCAAGCGGGGCGTTTACACTCATAGCTGAGATCGGCGTCAATTATTACGATATCGCTCGGCAGCGTGGCATCAGCCCTATGGAGGCGGCAAAGCTCATGTGCAAAGAAGCGAGCGAAGCTGGCGTTCATGCGGTGAAATTTCAGACGTACAAGGCCGAATCGCTCGCTTCCCGACATTCTCCTTCGTATTGGGATACGAGCGAGGAATCCTCAACGAGCCAATACGAGCTTTTCAAGCGATACGACTCGTTTGGAGAGAGGGAGTATCGAGAACTTTCCGTCTATTGCGACTCGATCGGGATAGGTTTCTGCTCGACCCCCTTTGATTTCGAGTCGGCTGATTATCTAGAACCCCTGATGGGGGTATACAAAGTGTCTTCATCCGACCTGACGAACATCCCTTTCATCGAGCATCAGGCTCGAAAAGGCAAGCCTATGATTCTTTCGGTTGGGGCTGGCGACTTGACCGAGATGCGTTCTGCCGTTCAGGCGGTACGCGCCGTGAACGACAGTCCGCTCGCTCTGCTGCATTGCGTGCTCGAATATCCAACGCCGTACGAGCATGCTAATTTGAGCAGGATTGCATCGATCACCCGGGAATTTCCAGACGTAATTGTGGGGTATTCGGACCATTGTAAGCCCGACCCCTCTGCCGAGGTTGTCAATACGGCTTACGTGCTTGGAGCTCGCATTGTGGAGAAGCACTTCACGCTCGATAAGACGCTTCCAGGAAATGACCATTACCACGCCATGGATCCCTCTGATGCCCGAACGATCCTCGAAGGCGTGTGCTTCGTTGAAACACTACTTGGCGATTCCTCGTTACGACATAGCGAATCGGAAACTGCTGCAAGGGCCAATGCTCGTCGGTCTCTTGTCGCGGCGGCGGATATACCCGCTGGAAGCGTGATAGATAAGGGGATGCTCACGTTTAAGAGACCGGGCACGGGCATCTCGCCCTCGTTGGTGGGGGAAGTCGTGGGAAGGGTTGCTCGCGTGGATATTCCTGCGGATGTCTTGATAGACATGACAATGCTCTCGGATTCTCGTTATTTGAACGGTGCGAGTGACCAATAGATTTGAGAGAGGATGCTGAGTGAAACGGTTGATTTCGAAAGTAAAGCAGGTGCTTTTCGGTGCGGTCGTGAGAACCCGTGCGCGTACGGTGGGCAAAGGTCTCAAAGTGAATCGCTATTCATGGGTATCGAAAAGCGTCGTTCTGGGAGACAACGTTAACTTTAACGGTATGAGAATTGTTGGCGAAGGAGAAATTCGGATCGGGAGCAATTTTCATTCGGGAAGAGGGTGTTCGATAATTGGTTCGTTTCATGACTTCGACTACGGTGATGCCGTTCCGTATGGTATGGCGAAGATTGATAAAGATGTGGTGATTGAAGACAACGTATGGCTTGGGGATCAAGTCATCGTTCTTGGAGGGGCTCATATCGGAGAGGGCGCTGTTATACAGGCTGGGAGTGTCGTCGTCGATCATGTTCCAAAGGGTGCTGTTGCCGGAGGTCATCCTGCCAAAATGTTCAAGATGCGAGATATGGATCATTACGAAGCTCTGAAAGCACAAGGTCGGTTCTTTTGATTTTTCGACAAAGAGCAGGAAAAAAGGGTTGGATCGCGTCTGATAACGAGGTGAACTCATGGAGATATCACGCAGGCGTGATGCTTCGATAGCTTTTTTCTCGGTTATGAAAGGCGATCTGGTCGAGTCGTATCACGGGGAGCTTCGTCGAATTTATCGGAGGCGGCTTCGGTCGTGAGCGCGCAGTAGTCTAGCAG
>OGYG01002111.1_pt1 | contig 10477 bp, 9 predicted proteins | sample 1576481 | NCBI WGS metagenome assembly OGYG01 (sample SAMEA3541497, study PRJEB24748) | human gut metagenome | biome: human gut; feature: human-associated habitat; material: faeces | place: China | collected 2012 | reverse complement strand
CACCGGACATCCCATATTGATATCCAGAATGTCAAAAGGCTCTTCCTCGATTTCCTTCGCTACCTCCGCCATCAGCTCCGGCTCGCTTCCAAAGAGCTGCATGGAAATAGGATGCTCCACCGGGTCGATTTCCATCAGAGCCCTGGTATTTTTGTTCTTATAGGAAATAGCCTTGGCACTGATCATCTCCATGCAGAGAAGCCCAGCGCCCTGCTCCTTGCAAAGCCTGCGAAAAGCCAGGTCGGTAACGCCCGCCATTGGTGCCAGGACGAACCGGTTAGGGATCTCTACATTTCCAATTTTCCACTTCATCTTCTTTGGAAGCTCATATCTCAACTTAGAATCTAAATTACTACTCATATCACCTTAATTACTTTCATATTTGATGTGTAACTATTCAATCCTTTCAACAATTACTCGCTTCGTGAACTCAAATGTCACATCTGATGAGCTGCTATTTTCCCTGTTTATCAGTTTATCCACACAGCTTACTCTTCTGTCTTCTCTTTATCCACATCTTCCCCAAGGAAGAACACACGATAATACATTTCCAGAGATTCCAGAAGCTCCTCTTTCTCCACACGCAGCTTTTTAATCTTCAGTGCACCGCCAATATCATCATAAAATCCATCAGCTTCCGTAGCCTCTGTTTTAAACTGCAGGTTTCCGTGATCATCAAATTCCAGTGTGAAAATTCCGCCAATCTCTTCTGTGAAAAGAACACACATGATCTGCAGTTCCTTCTTCACATGATCTGGCAGAGAATCAAAGTCTTTATTAAAGTAATATTTCTGTTCATAGGCGCTTGCGCCGCAAAGCACTACATTCTCCTGATACAATTAAGTCCCACCTTTCTGTTTTCATCTGTGTCAACAACATTTTCGCAAGTGATATGCCCCATTCACTGTAGGATTATCGCAATCAGTGGGGAATATCATTTGCGAAAATGTGCCTAAACAATAGCCTTACACATAGCTATACAGCCCGCGAACCGAAACCTCACCGGCGCTGACAGCTACAATCGTTCCATCAGTTTTCTCTACCAACAGCTCTCCGCCATCTGTAATCCCTCTGGCCACGCCCTCGTACGGCTCTTTCGCCAGCACACGCACCGGCTGATTGTAATTAGCAAGAATACTTTCATATTCCTCTTTCAGCCCACTGAGGTCACAGGTCGCTGCAAATTTTTCATAGTATTTCTCAAAAGCTTCCATCACAAGCCCGGGAATCTGGCTTCTGTCAAATTCCTTGCCGCTCTCCAGATAAAGGGATGTAGCCTTGTCTGCCATCTCCTCCGGAAACTCTTTGATATTTACATTAATTCCCACTCCGATGACTGCATAGTCAATTTTTCCATCGCGAACCCCCATTTCGGTAAGGATTCCGCATATTTTTTTGTGGGAAACCACCACATCATTGGGCCATTTGATACTTACATCAAATCCAAGACTCTTCACTGCTTTCGCCACAGCCATACCCATTACAAGGGTAAGGGTTGGTGCATACTGAGGTTCAAATTTCGGTCTGAGAAGAATGCTCATCATAACCGACGTACCCTCTGGTACCTCCCAGGATCTGCCAAGTCTTCCTCTTCCTGCCGACTGAAATTCTGCCAGTGCAAGAGTTCCCTCTGATGCGCCTTCCTTCGCCAGACGCTTGATCCACAAATTGGTAGAATCTGTTTCTTTTGCAAAATGGACGGTTTTGCCCGCCCATTTTGTATGTATCTGATCTGCAATTGTGGTTTCGTTATAGATACCGTCTGTAACAATTTCTTCATATGATTCTTTTTCGGAAATCATTTCAGATACCCTTTCTTTCATTAATTCATTGTTATCTGGAAGCCGAATTATTTATTCTCAGGCTCTCCCAGTGTAGCAACCATAACCGCTTTAATGGTATGCATACGGTTCTCAGCCTCATCAAATACCTTAGAAGCCGGAGACTCGAATACTTCGTCTGTTACCTCCATGTCAGTCAGATTGAAGCGCTCACCCATCTCTTTGCCAATCTTTGTCTTAAGATCATGAAATGCTGGCAGACAGTGAAGGAAAATTGCTTTCTCCCCTGCATTCTTCATAACTGCAGATGTTACCTTGTATGGTGTCAGATCATGGATTCTCTCTTCCCATACTGCATCCGGCTCACCCATGGATACCCATACATCTGTGTAAATAACGTCTGCGTCCTTCGTTCCAGCCTCTACATCCTCTGTAAGAGTGATGGTTGCGCCGGACTCTGCTGCGTACTCTTTGCACTGAGCAACCAGCTCCTCATTCGGGAAATATTTCTTACTTGTGCAGGCTACGAAATGCATACCAAGCTTGGAGCAGGCTACCATCAGGGAGTTACCCATGTTGTAACGGGCATCACCCATGTATACCAGCTTGATTCCTTTCAGATATCCGAAATGCTCACGGATGGTAAGCATATCTGCTAACATCTGTGTTGGATGATATTCGTTTGTCAGACCGTTCCAAACCGGAACTCCTGCATATTTTGCAAGATCTTCTACAATTTCCTGACCAAATCCACGGTACTCGATACCATCATACATTCTTCCAAGAACTCTTGCAGTATCTGCAATGCTCTCTTTCTTGCCGATCTGGGAGCCAGTTGGATCCAGATAGGTGCTTCCCATTCCAAGATCATGGGCTGCCACCTCGAAGGAACAACGTGTTCTGGTGCTGGTTTTCTCAAAGATCAGGGCAATATTTTTGCCCTTGTAATACTCGGTAAGCTCACCGGCTTTTTTCTTTGCCTTTAACTCAGCGGATAAATCAAGAAGATACAGAATTTCCTCTGGTGTAAAGTCTTTCAGGGTCAAAAAATTTCTGCCTTTTAAGTTCATAATAATCCTCCTCTGGTGTCAGGTATAGTACCTGGCACCATTTTTCTTTCTGTCATGCTTTACAGTAAACTGTTGTACAAGTCTTTCAATTTTTCACTTTTCAGACTGACCATAGTCGGCTTTCATCTCATTAATTTCTTGTTTCAAGAATGTTACTCTTCTTTTTTATCCTTCTCATCCACAACAACCTCCTTCAAAGAAGCTGCCAGTCCTGCCAGGTTCTGGATCTCTGACGGGATAATGATCTTGGTAGATTTGCCGTCTGCCACTTTCGCAAGAGCTTCGAAGCTCTTCAGGGTAAGAACTGCATTGTCAGCACCTGCCTCCTTGATCATACGAAGACCTTCTGCATTCGCCTTCTGAACCTTCAGAACTGCCTCTGCCTGACCTTCTGCCTCTTTGATCATGCGCTCTTTCTGCGCTTCCGCGCGAAGGATAGCAGCCTGCTTCTCAGCTTCGGCATCAAGAATTGCAGATTCTTTTTTACCCTCTGCAACAAGGATGGTGGATTTCTTCTCACCTTCTGCGATCAGGATTGCCTCACGTCTCTCACGCTCTGCTTTCATCTGTTTCTCCATGGCTTCCTGAATAGCAGCCGGAGGAATGATATTTTTAAGCTCTACACGGTTTACCTTGATTCCCCATGGATCAGTTGCCACGTCAAGGGAAGCACGCATCTTGGTATTGATCACCTCACGGGAGGTCAAGGTTTCATCCAGTTCCATATCACCGATAATGTTACGCAATGTAGTCGCGGAAAGATTCTCGATAGCCATGATCGGATTCTCAACGCCGTATGCGTACAGCTTCGGGTCTGTGATCTGGAAAAATACAACAGTATCAATCTGCATGGTTACGTTATCTTTTGTGATAACCGGCTGTGGTGGGAAATCTACAACCTGCTCTTTCAGATTGACTTTTCTTGCCACACGCTCTACAAATGGAAGTTTGAAGTGTACGCCGGTTCCCCATGTTGCCTGGTAAGCGCCTAAACGCTCAAGTACGATCGCATATGCCTGGGGTACGATGCGGATGCAGGATGCCAGGATCCACAGCACCAGAATGATAACGATCAGCAAAAATAAGATACTTCCCATATTACGCCTCCTTTGGCTCCACGATCAATTTAACACCGTGGACTGCTTTTATGATTACTACAGTGTCAACCGGAATTGTTACGCTGTCATCGGATGTCCGGGCCATCCATTCAATGTCATTGATGCGGACCTGACCTGTCTGGGCCAGATTATTGATCTTCTGGATCACGACAGCCTTTTTTCCAAGAAGACCTTCCACATTTGTTTTCTCTGTGTCTTTTCTCATAAGCTTCAGAGCTGCCGGTCTTGTAAAAAACAGCAGCACCAGTGAAACACAGAAAAACAGAAGAAGCTGCGGCACGATTCCCATTCCAATGCCGGCTGCAATAGCGGCAGCAAGTGCGCCTCCTGCAAACCAGATGGTGGTAAGTGCCGTGGTAAGCCCTTCAATAACCAGAAGCACAGCCAGGACTCCCAGCCAGATAATTGGTTCCATAAGACTCCCCCTTTCAGATAAGCGATTGTCAAAATCTGCCATACGTCAGCAGATATACTTCAGCAGACAGATTCCAGATCAGCTAACCCTACCGTCTCTGCCTTGCAGCCTCATACATCAAAATTCCTGCAGCCATAGCTGCATTCAAGGACTCCACCTTGCCGCACATGGGGATCCGGATGAGACAATCAGCAGCTTCTGCTGCCTCTTCCGTCAGCCCGTTTCCTTCATTTCCAATAAGAAATGCTGTGCCGCCCTGATAATCCTCCTGATCATAGGAATTTTTTCCTTTCAGGTGGGCTGCAAAGGTACGGATACCTTTTTGCTCCAGTTCCGCTTTTAATGATACCACATCCTCCACATATAGGAAAGGCATTCTGTAAACAGATCCCATAGTTGATCGGATGACCTTTGGATTTGTAATGTCTACGCAGGTTTTCGTAAGAAAAACACCGGAAACACCAGCGCCCTCACCTGTTCGGAAAATAGTCCCTGCATTTCCCGGATCCTGAAGATCCTCAAGAACCATTACCAAAGGAGCATCTCCTTTTAAAATATCTTCCACAGTCCACACCGGTTTCTTCAGAACTGTAAGAATTCCCTGTGGAGTCCTGGTATCACACATCTGGCGGAAAACATTATCTGCCACAATTTCTCTTTTTTCTTCCGGAAGCTCCATGACCTGCTTCATCAGAAACTCATCTGCTGTCAGGGATTCTGTCACATAAACCCTGGAAATCCAGTCCTTTGGAGCTTCCCCGAACATTTTCCGTCCCTCAGCCACAAACAACCCCTGTTCCCTGCGGGCCTTGGCCTTCTGGTTTAACTGTATGATATTTTTTACCTGTGTATTATTTGCACTGGTTATCATAAATTATCCTCCCTGTTACAGCGGCTTTCGGAATTTATTCAAATCCTCGTTCTTTCCTACTGCAACCAGAATACAACCCGCTTCCAGCTTCTCCGCAGGATTCAGGTTTACATTTACAGAATCTCCATGCTTCACTGCAACCAGATTTATATGATGCTGCTCACGGAGCCTGATCTCTGAAAGACTTTTTCCCACCCATTCACCCGGGATCCGGAATTCTGCCATACTGAACTCCGTAGAAAGCTCAAACACATCCTCAAATCCACTGGCTGTAAAATTACGAGCAACGCGGATGCCCATGGAACGCTCCGGATATATTACCTGATCAGCACCAATTTTCTCCAGGATCCGGCCATGAAGGGAATTCATTGCCTTCGCCAGAACAAGCGGGACGCCCAGGTCCTTCACCTGCATGGTGGCTGTAATACTGGCTTCCATATTTTCTGCAACCGCAATAATCGCAACGTCTACATTCTGCACGCCCAGAGATTTCAGAATTCCAGGCTCGCGCACATCTGCACGAACTGCATAGGTGACAGTATCTGCAATTTCCTGAATATTTTCATCTTTATCATCAATTGCCAAAACATCATAATCTGCATTCGCAAGCTCTTTCGCCAGGGTCATTCCAAACTGCCCCAATCCAATGACTGCAAAGGATTTTCCGCTCATTCTAATCTCCTTTAAAATCTGCTATGAAAGCAACGGACTTTCATGCGGGATAATGTCGTCCACAGACGCCATTTTCTATCCTATCATAATATTCTCTTCTGCCAGATGTACATCTTTAGTTCGCTTCTGCGCACGGGATACAACTGCCGCGCCCAGTGTCAGCGGACCGATTCTTCCAAGATACATGGTAAAAATAACGATCCATTTGGCCGGTGTATTCAGGACCGCGGTCAGTCCTCTGGAAAGACCTACGGTTCCAATTGCAGAAGTAAGCTCATACAGCACATCCACAAAAGGTGCATCCGGCATAATTGCAAAAATCCCCAGCACGGAAATAAGCAGCACACTAACCGCCATTCCCACAACTACCTGCGCAGAACGGATATAACTGCTGCGAATCTTTCTCCCATAAACCTCTACATCCTTTTCTCCCCGAAGGTTGGCAATAATACTCAGCACAAGCACTGCAAGTGTAGTCGTCTTCACTCCGCCGGCAGTCCCCATAGGAGAACCTCCAACCAGCATAAGAAACAGACAGATCATTACACTTCCGCTGGTCAGCGCCCCCTGAGCAACTGTAAAAAACCCTGCAGTTCTTGTGGTCACAGACTGAAATGCCGCTGCCATCAGCTTCTGTCCAAAGGACAGACTTCCCAGTGTGTCCGGGTTCTTATACTCAAACAGTAAAATACAGATTGTCCCACCAAGGAGCAAAATCCCGGTTGTAGTCAAAACCAGCTTGCTCTGCAGACGAAGGGTCCGGAATAATCTGCCAGGAGAAAGCTTCTTCTGAAAAACCAGCTTTATTCTTTCTCCAAGATCCCACCATACGTTAAAGCCAAGTCCAGAAGCAATAATTAATCCCATAGTTGTCACATTCACCAGAGGATTGGTTACATAGTCTGCCAGACTGTTCTCTCCCAAAAGATCGATTCCTGCATTGCAAAAGGCTGAAACCGCTGTAAAAACAGCCTGTCCCAGACCTTTCACCAGTCCAAACTCTGGTACAAAGCAGAATGCATAGCCGACGGCTCCGATTCCTTCTGCTGCAAACACACAGAGAACCACTTTTCTCACCACTGTTACCAGACCGGACATCTGCTCCAGATTATAGGATTCCTGGATCATTCTGCGGTTCTTCAGACTGATCTTCTTATTTAGGGAAATAAAAATAACGCTTGCAAGTGCGATCAGTCCAATTCCGCCAATCTGTATGAGCAAAAGGATCACCAGTTTGCCAATCAGACTCCAGTGAGTGGCTGTGGTCACAGTCACAAGACCGGTTACACATACGCAGGTGGTGGCTGTAAACATAGCATCGGAGAACGAAGTGGTCTGGCCTGCTGCCGTACAGAAAGGCAGCCACAGAATTAATCCTCCTACAAAAATTACCCCCGCAAAGCTGAGGGTAATGATCTGTGCCGTATTCAGTTTATGCAATTTATATTGCAGGTTTTGAATGAACATAAGCTTCCTTTATGCCACTGCCCTCAGCATCTTTTGCAAAATATTCTGCTGCAGAATGTCAGGAACAATGACTCTTTTATAATTACGGTTCACCTGCCGTCGGCACATAGCTCAAAGGATTTCTGCAAAATGTGTATCACATACTGTAAAACCCAGTCGGAAATATGCCCTGAGAAAAGTGAACCGTATTATCACTGTTATTTCCTATAGTTATGAGAAAGGGACTCACAAACCTCCCACATATATGGAGTGACGCTCTTCTCCATTGCAAGAGCTTCATTGATATCGAAATCAACGAAATCACCATGGCGGTATCCAACAACACGGCTCTTCTTGCCTTCCAGAAGAAGGTCTACTGCCATAGCACCCATCATGGATGCATATACACGGTCTTTACATGTTGGGCTTCCACCACGCTGCATGTGACCAAGGATAGTAGCACGTGTCTCGATTCCTGTAGCAGCCTCGATACGAGTTGCCATAGCCTGTGAATGGCCGATACCCTCTGCATTGATGATGATGTGGTGTTTCTTACCCATCTTACGGCTCTCAATAATGTTATTGATCAGCTTCTGCTCATCATAGTCATACTTCTCAGGGATCAGAACATCCTCGGCTCCGTTGGCAATACCACACCACAGTGCAAGCCAGCCGGCTCCACGTCCCATAACCTCGATGATACTGCATCTCTCATGGGAAGTAGATGTATCACGAACCTTGTCAATTGCTTCCATAGCTGTATTAACAGCGGTATCAAAACCGATGGTGTACTCTGTACATGCAATGTCAAGGTCGATGGTTCCTGGAATTCCGATTGTATTGATTCCAAGGTTTGCAAGCTTCTGCGCTCCGGCAAAGGAACCGTCTCCACCGATTACAACAAGTCCGTCAATACCGTGCTTGCGGCAGATCTCTGCACCACGCTGCTGTCCTTCCGCTGTGCGGAACTCGGCACATCTTGCAGTGTAAAGAATTGTACCACCACGCTCGATGGTGTCGGATACATCTCTTGCTGTCATGTCGATGATCTCTTCGTTTAAAAGGCCGTTATAGCCCTTCTGGATACCTTTTACTTTAAGTCCGCTGGAAAGTCCACGTCTTACAACTGCACGGATTGCAGCGTTCATTCCAGGAGCGTCACCGCCGCTGGTAAGGACACCAATGGTCTTAACTTTGTTTTCTGCCATAATAATCTCCTCCATCTTATGAATCGTCGGGAGCTGTGTCTCCATTTTCAGTGGAAACGCCCTCGTTTTTCTATACACATATTCAGCATTAGTTTATAGCATTTTCAAAGGTTTTTCAAGACTCTTTCCTTAAGTAATTGCCGAAATTACACTCTGTTTTCCGTGATTTTACCATAATTTTCCATATGCCTGTCTGATTCTTCACTTTAAAGCGCTTTCAAAGCTCTTTCTACAACCCGGACATTGCCTTCACCATATTTTTTACTCATCTGTGCAAGCCATTCATCCTGCAGATTTACATGGTATGCAGCAGACAGTTTTTTCATTGCTTTTACATCTTTCAGATAAATAACGACAGTGTCTGTACCCTGAGAATTCCGTAGATCCTCCAGAAGCCCTTTTTCTTTCTGGCTGTAATCATCCTTACTTTCAAACTGGATCCAGAGTTCTCTCGGAATATCGGAGAATGACCGTACCTTTTCCAGGATCAGCTTGCTGGCCTTGTCATCCTCTGCGGATACACGTCCCTGGATGAATACCCTGGCGTCCTCATTGATCATATTCTGCCATTTCTCATAATCTCTTGGGAAAACCATGACTTCCACAGTTCCAACCAGATCCTCCACGGTAAGGAACGCCATCACTTTGTTTGTTTTGGTATACTTCACGTTTTTCTCTGTGATCATTCCTCCGATGATGACTTTCTGATTGTCCCGTACTTTTGACTCATCCGGTTCACCGCCTTCACGGTCATCTTCATCTGATGGCTGAAAATCAATCGTTCTTGCGGAAATCATTTTCTCCATCATATTACGGTAGCGATCCAGAGGATGACCGCTCAGGTATATGCCAAGGACTTCTTTTTCATAGGACAGAACCGTCTCTTTGTCATATTCTTCCAGATTCGGCATACGGATCTCAAATTCTTTTTTTTCATCTTCGCTGGCAATGTCGAATAAGCTGAGCTGCCCTGCCATAGACTGCTTCTTGTTTCGGGAAATGTCATCTACGATCTGACCAAAAACAACCATCTTCTGATGACGGTTTCCTTCCAGACAATCCAGGGCACCTGCCTTAATAAAGTTCTCAATGGCACGTTTGTTCACAGCTTCAATATTCCGCTCAATAAAGTTCTTCACGGAAAGGTACTCGCCATGTTCTTTTCTCTCTGCAACAATAGCCTCGATGACCGGACGGCCTACGCTCTTGATTGCGGAAAGCGCATAGAGGATCGAGCCTCCTGATACGGAAAAGCCATACTCGCCTTTGTTGATGTCCGGCGGCAGGATTGGAATGTTCATCTGACGGCAGACCTGAATATACTCGGCAACCTTGGTAGGCTTGTCGATTACGGAGGTCATCAGCGCAGCCATATATTCTACCGGATAATAGTATTTCAGAAAGGCAGTCTGATACGTAACATAGGCGTATGCAGCCGCATGGGATTTGTTAAATGCATACTGTGCAAAATCGATCATTTCATCGTAAATCTTATTTGCGATTTTCTCGTCAATTCCATTCTTAATACATCCAGGAACACCTTCTGCTTCATTTCCATAGACAAAAGCCTGGCGTTCTTTTTCCATAACGTTAAGTTTCTTCTTGGACATGGCTCGGCGAAGAAGATCGCTTCGTCCCAGGGTAAATCCGGCAAGGCTCTGTACGATCTGCATAACCTGCTCCTGGTACACGATACAACCGTGAGTCGCTTTCAGGATTGGCTCCAACTGAGGACAATCATAGTGGATGGTGTCTGGACGGTTCTTGCCGCGGATATACTGGGGAATAAAGTCCATAGGGCCTGGGCGGTACAGGGAAATTCCGGCGATTACATCCTCAAGGCTATGTGGCTTCAGTTCTTTCATGAATCCTTTCATTCCGCCGCTTTCCAGCTGG